>PVMK01130211.1_pt1 | contig 27105 bp, 30 predicted proteins | sample 1853481 | NCBI WGS metagenome assembly PVMK01 (sample SAMN08533507, study PRJNA380276) | Marine sediment metagenome, whole genome shotgun sequencing project. | reverse complement strand
CGGCCATCGACGTGCCGACCGCCGCCGCATAGTAGGGGTCCTGTCCGTAGGTCGACATCAGCAGCCAGCCGTTGGCCACCACATCGGGTTTGATGCGGCCGTCATCGGTGGGACCCCAGCCGCTGAACGCGGTCATCTCCACAGCGGCAGGCCCTGCCAGGGGCAGGTATCCGCCAATCACGTCATCCACCGCCCCCACCGTCAGGATGTTTTTTGCCACGCTGACCGTGGGGAGGCAATCGTAACCCCCCGGGGTGCAATCCGCAGGTCGTGATGTGGAGGAGTATTCTTCAAAAATGCCGTCCTGGTCGACCACGGTGTACGGTTGTCCCGGCCCCGGACCGGTGTCCCAGCGGTCGTTGCCAGCGGCTTTTACAATCAGGTAATAGGGCGCATCGTAGGCAATCTGATCCCACTGTTGGGTTATTGTGTCGTAGTAGCCGAAATTGGGGTCTTCGTCACCGCTGCCGCCAATCCACCACCATGCGTCCGCGCCGGCGCCCCCCATGTAAATCCACCCGGTGGCGATGCCGTAGGAGTGGTTGGATGTGAGCAGGCCAGCCGCGGCGGCGGCCGCCATTTCCGCGGTGTCGGAATTCCAGTCGTAGGCATCCAGGTTGGCGGCATAGGCCATACCGCGCGCTTCAGGGAGCAGGGAGACACCGGCCCCGATCAACGTGCCGGCCACGTGGGTGGAGTGGTCGCTGATGGTAGTGGCGCCATCGACCTGGTTTACCCGGGGATAGAGATCCGGGTGGTCGCCGAGTACGGCACCGGCATCCCATTCGCCGACGGTCATGCCTGCGCCGTCCAGGAACAGCCCGGCGGAACCCCCGGGCCAGACTTCATCGGTGGAAACGGTGTCTGCGGCGTCGACGTTGTTGGTGATGTAGAAAACGGGCTTCTTGCCGGGTTTGGCGCGTTGTAGTTCGAGTACCTTGCCGTCGGGGAGTTCGCGCCGCATGGGCACGCCTTTCTGCTGGGCCCACTCACGGGCTTGTTGGCGGTCGGCTTTGTCGCGTTTTTTGAGTTTTTCCGAGAGTTTCTGCAGCTTATCCGCCCGGGTGGCAAGCGCAACATCGCTCTGCGCTGAGGCGTTGAGGCTCACGCATAGTAGGGATAGGGCTATTCCCCGTGTAAGGTCTCTCTTTGTCACCGTTTCCTAACCCTCTGAGAGTGGCGGGCATTTGTCTATATTGAGATTAGCTTTAGCTCCTAACCTGGTGGTATATAAACAAAAACTACCGCCTTTCTTGTACCACATCGGACCAGTATAGAGTAATTTCGGGATTTCTCAGCTTTGGCGCTCCGGTAATTTGCCGTAATGTTGAACTGGGTCACAGATTTTGGCCGTATTACCCGCCCAGCGCTTTTGGAGGATGGTCTCGGAAAGTTGGGCTGCGGCAGGTGGTGTTGTGCTAGCAGTCCGCCTGTTCTGGCCCATTGCGCAGTCGATGCAGGTAAGCCGGCAGCTTGGCGGGGCTGTGCAGCAGCGAGGGTCACTATCGGGGTCAGGTCTAGCATTGTAGCATCTGCTTCACCTTGTGCCGCGCGCAACAATGCTAGACCTGACCCCTTTGCTGTTCCGGGTTTTCTGGCGGTTTTGATGTTCGCCGGGGGAATAGATTGGTTAAGCTGTTGGCGTTTAGCGGGTAGAGGCGGGCTTGGGCCTCGGCGAAGGGATTTACATAGACTGGACGAAGTTGTCTCAAGGAGTATGATTCCAAAATGAATTTAAATATTAGAGAGTTACCCGTTGAAGACCGTATCCGGCTGGTAGAGGATTTGTGGGACAGTATTGCCCAGGACCAACATGCCTTGCCGCTTACCCCGGAGCAGGCGGCGGAACTTGATCGCCGGCTGGAGAGCTTAGAGGTGGATGGTGATCTGGGGCGCCCGGCATCCGAAGTGATTTTGGATATTAGAAATCGGCTGTGAACTATTCTGTTCGCCTCAGGGAAGAGGCGGAGTCTGACCTGGCCGAAGCAGCGGCATGGTACGAGCGTCAAAGAGTCGGTCTCGGCCACGAATTTCTAGACGAAGTTATGAATATTCTGGAATCTACCGGGGTTCGCCCTTTTTCTTTTCCTGAAGTACACCGCGGTATTCACCGAGCGATCATAGGAAGATTTCCATTTTCTGTTTACTACCGCGTTACCGGCACCCAAGTGGTGGTGCTGGCGATCATGCACAGCACTCGACACCCCGCTAGATGGCAGAATCGCAGCTAGGTACTTAGGAGCTGCAAACGCCTTCCATATACAGGGGTCAGGTCTAGCATTGTAGCGCGGGGGCAAAAGGTGAAGGGGTAGGTGCTTCAATGCTAGACCTGACCCCCTTGTGTTTATTGCACCGCAATAACTTAGACTAGTGATGTGAATAAGGCTCCCGTCCTTAACACGTCGTGCAAGCGAATAGGCCACATATCCGCGCACAATTGAACCTACGCCACCCGGCGGCGAGCCTCCCATAGATCGTAGTCTGCCTGCATGCGAACCCACATCTCCGCGGAGGTTCCCAGCTTTTTTTCGAGAATGATGGCAAAGGACGGTGAGATCGCGCGCTTGCCGTTGACGATTTCATTAATTTTGCGCGGTGCGCAGCCACACAGTTTCGCCAGACCAGACTGGTTCAGGGCCATTTCTGCCATATAGACTTCGGCGAGTACTAAACCTGGATGCATTGGTGCCGGATTTGAAATCATCTCTAGCCTCGATGATAGTTTTCTATCTTTACTTCGGAGAATTCTCCATTGCCATAGCGAAAAGTAATACACCAAGGCAGTTTGATGGTAATGCTCCAATACCCTTTGCGGTCGCCCGAGAGTTTGTGTAATCGAACATTTGTCGGGCTACATCCATTCTTTTATGAAGAATTCGAACTATCTGAATCGCGCCTGCTTCAAGACTTCGATAGAAAATGACGTGGCTTCCGTTGGGGAATTTTCTATATCCTTGCTTAATGAAATCGCAGGTAACTCCGGTTTCTGGGTTTTCTGCAAGCATATGGAACGCGTCGTCGAACTGTTTCACATAGAGTTTGCGCTGCTGCTTACCCCAGCGATGCTGAGTGTAGGAAGCAATGGACTTCAAATCAGTTCTTGCAGCACGGGTAAGGGAAAATGACGCGCCCACTAGCCAAGTTCTTCGTCGAGCTCATTCATCAGGGCCTCGTAGCTGTACTCGGTGGTTCCACTTTTTTCGCCTTCTTCAAGCAGGCGTCGGAGTGCTGTAACTTTCCTCTCATTATCCTCAAAAAGCCTCAGCGCGGCCCGAATTACCTCGCTAGCGGAGGCATATCGGCCTTCAGTTATCTGTTGAGCTATGAATCCGTCGAAGTGCTCGCCCAGGGTAATGCTGGTGTTCCTCGCCATGTGGGCCTCCTAAAAGTACCAATAAGTACCCGATAATGGTGCCAGGCACGTAACAAGTCAAGGCTAGCGGACGCTTCGCGCCGCAGCTTGAAGCGTCCGGGGTTCCCCGCGAACAGGCCGAGGTTCATGCAAAAGCGATGACTGCCAGGTTTCTACATAATTTCGATGCGTTAGTCACTACCGACTACCTCGATACACGGTTTACCGAGTTTGAATTGCGGGTAGAGTCAAAGTTGGACAAGCGTCTGGCTGAGTTGGAAACTAATTTGGACGCACGGTTTGACAGGGTGGACGCACGGTTTGCCAAGATGGATGTGCGGTTCGAGCGGATGGAAGGCAAGTTTAGTTTGGTCTTTTGGATGCTGGGCCTTACCATCGTATGCGCAGTGGTCCCTGAAATTCTCAAGTTTTTGAGTTAGGGGTCCTGCGCGACGGGGGTGTGAAATGATGCCACTTATACGGATTTAACCCTTAAACTATCTATGGTTTAATGACGCGCATAATAAGTACTCCCATTCCCCTTCATCTGGAAAACCTGCCAGAACCCATGTCAGTCCTGTCATTATTTATCGCACCAGTGCTAATCGCCCGGGCCAGCGTCAGTATCGGCCGCCGATTGGGGCTGGTGGACCACCCCGATGCGCGCAAACAGCACAATGGGGCAGTACCGCTCACCGGGGGCATCGCCATATTCCTCACCCTGCTGGCAGGCACATTCGGCCTGGGCATAGCGCCTTATACCTACCCCATGCTGGCCATCGCCTGCATGGTGTTCGTCGTGGGTGTGTTCGACGACATCCGCCATATCAACGCCACCGCGAGACTGCTCATCCAGTACGGCAGCGGCATTTTACTCGCCACCTACGGCGGCATTGCCATTACCAATGTGGGCAACCTGCTGGGCATGGGGGATATTCCCCTGTTGCTGCTCGCAGTGCCGCTCACCGCGCTGGCGGTAGCGGGCCTGTGCAACGCCTACAACATGATCGACGGCATTGACGGCCTGGCAGCCGGCGTCATCGCCGCGCCCCTGCTGGTGCTTTACCTGCTGGCCGTGCAAGCCGGCCACCCCATGGCCAACAGCCTGCTGTTGATGCTGGTGCCGCTGGGTGTGTTTTTGCTGTTCAACCTGGGGCCGGATAACCGCCTGTTGCCGAAGATGTTCCTGGGAGACGGGGGCAGTGTGACCCTGGGCTTTCTGGTGACCGCGTCCCTGGTGTATTTCTCCCAGGGTGACAACGCCCTGATCGAGCCGGTAACCGCCCTGTGGCTGGTCACCGTGCCGCTGATGGATATGCTGGCCACTATGGCGCGCCGGCTCAGGCACGGTCGCAAACTGATGGAGGCGGACCGCTCCCATCTGCACCATACGCTGATGGATCTGGGCTTGGGGCGGCGCCAGACCCTGGCTCTGCTGGTCTGCGGCGCGGCTATCTGCGCGGGCATCGGGCTGGCACTGGAGGCTATTCCCGCCTACCTGAGCCTGCTGTGCTACTTCCTGCTCTTTATTACACACTGCCTGTTCGTGATAAAGTCCGAGGCGATTGGCGCCTGGTTAAACGCCAGGGTGGGGCGGGGTAGCGCGACCGAGGAGCAGGTTGGGCGGGCCTGACCGTGGATTATCTCGATAGCCCGGTGGGCTAACCCACAAGCCGCCGACACAGGGCGTCGATTTCATCCTTGTTCCTGCGCACCAGGTTTTTCCCCAGGTTTTTCAGGGCATCTATATTGGCCTGTGAGGCGTCATCCATATCGTCGTTGCCTTTGGTCAAATCGGTCTGGAAGCGGTAGTAGTTATCGCCCGAGAAAGTGGCCCATCTGGTAGTGTGTGGCATCCGCGACGCCGTCGAACATGCTGCTCATCAGGGGCAGCAACCAGCCGGCCTTGCCCCAGTCGGCGGCGTCGGAGTAATCGATTTTGCGGGTCAGTTCGCCGGTGCCCAGGGAGATGAGCAGGAATTCGGTCTCGTCGGGGAAGATTCTTTTCGCCTCCGCGTAAGCGGAAACCGCCGGTGAGTTGATGAATACGCCCCCGTCAATCAGGGGCACTCGCTTGTTCTGTATGGTAATCCGGGCGGGCTTGAAGAAGGTCGGGGCCGCCGCGGTTGCCCTGGCGGCGTCGCGCATTAATACGCTCTGGTGTTCGGCCTTCCAGCTCTTGAAAAAAACCGTATCGCGGCTGTGGATGTCGTAGGCGGTTACCAGGGTATTGGTGAGCGCGTCCTGTAGTTGCAGGTCGCCCAGGTAATCTTCCAGAACCTTTTCCAGGCCCTTGTCGGAGTACTTTTCATCGGCGAGGCCGCCCACGGAGGTCATGCCCTGCCAGAAGGAGCGGGAGAAGATCTCCCGGCCGCGCTTTTCGTAGATGGCCAACAGCTCCCTGGCCGAATAACGTGGCTTGCCGTCGTCATCCGCCACCGACAGACACAGCGCCAGTATGCCCCCGGTGGAGGTGCCGACGATCAGGTCAAACAGCTCCGCGGCCGGCTTTTTGGTGCGCCTCTCGATCTGTGCGATGAGGGTGGCGGGGATTATTCCCCGAATGCCGCCGCCGTCAATACTCAGGATTTTTCGCATGCCGGTTTTTCCCCAGTGCCATTTTCAGGGTGTATTATGGCGTTTTATCGATTGGAACGTCTATGTCTGAACTGCAAATCCGACCCCTGCAAGCGGGTGACGAGGCTGAGTGGCGGCGTCTGTGGACGCTGTATCTTCAGTACTATGAAAGCGAAGTATCTCAAGAGGTGTACAGCACGACCTTTGCACGCCTGTTGTCCGGTGATGACAATGAGTTCTCAGGCCTGATAGCCCTGCATGGGGGGCAGCCGGTGGGTCTTACCCACTACCTGTTCCACCGCCATTGCTGGAGTGTGGAAAACGTGTGCTACCTGCAAGACCTGTATGTGGATACATCCCGGCGCGGCACTGGCGTTGGCCGCGCCCTGATTGAGGCGGTTTACGCAGCGGCGGATGAGGCGGGCTGCCCGTCGGTGTACTGGCTCACCCAGCACTTTAACGAGGCGGGGCGACGGCTGTATGACCGGGTGGGACAACTGACCCCGTTTATCCGGTACTCGCGGTAGGGGCGTAGTATAATCCGCTTTATAAAATTGTTGGTGCAACAACCCGGGGAAAGCAATTTATGGCCAATACAGTACTGGTGACCGGTGGTGCGGGCTACATAGGAAGTCACGCCTGTGTGTCGCTTATCGAGGCAGGGTATGAGGTGGTGGTGCTCGATAACCTGTGCAATGGCAGTGCGCAGGCGATAGAGCGGGTGGGGCGTATCACCGGCAAGGCACCGGTGTTGGTGCAGGGGGATGTGCGCGATCGCGCCTGCCTGGACAGGATCTTCAGCGACCACACCGTTTGCGCGGTAATGCATTTTGCCGGTCTCAAGGCGGTGGGCGAGTCAGTGGCCAAACCACTGGATTACTACGAAAACAATGTGGCGGGCACGCTCACACTGCTGGCCGCCATGGAACAGGCCGGGGTGCACACGCTGGTGTTTTCTTCTTCCGCCACGGTCTATGGCGATCCCGCTTCGGTGCCCATTCGAGAGGATTTCCCGCTGTCCGCCACCAATCCCTATGGCCGCTCCAAGCTGATGGTGGAGGAAATTCTGGCGGACTGGCACAGCGCCAACCCGATCTGGGGCATCTGCCGGCTGCGCTACTTCAACCCGGTGGGGGCGCACCCCAGTGGCCTGATTGGGGAGGATCCGCAGGGAGAACCCAATAACCTGATGCCCTTCGTCGCCCAGGTGGCGGTGGGCCGCCGCGACAAGCTGTACGTGTTCGGCGACGATTACCCCACACCCGACGGTACCGGCATACGTGATTACATTCACGTGATGGATCTGGTGGAGGGGCATGTGGCGACGCTGGATCATATTTTGCAGCAGCGCAGTCTGCTCACCATCAACCTGGGTACCGGTAACGGCGTGTCGGTGCTGGATATGGTGGGCGCTTTTGAGCGGGCCAGTGGGCAGTCCGTTCCCTATGAGATTGTCAACCGCAGGCCGGGGGATGTGGCCGAGTGTTGGGCGGATGTATCACTGGCCAGGGAGTCATTGGGGTGGAAGGCCTCCCGCAGCCTGGACCAAATGTGTGAAGACGCCTGGCGCTGGCAGGAGGGCAATCCGCAGGGGTACCAGTGATCCGATCAAAGCTGGCTTATAACCCCCCACAAACCAGTAGCAATCAGTGCGATATTCGCCAGAAAACCAATGATCATGCCCGGGCCACGGCTTTCGGGGTCTTTCATGTAAGACACTCGATACATCATACGGCCCACAAAAAAGACCAGGCCCAGGGCAGCGGCGACCATGGGCATGAAGTACATACCGCTGACCCACAGGGCGGGCAGGGCGATGACCAGTTGTTCCACGGTATTCATCTGCACGCGGTAGGCGCGCTCGAAGGTTTCATCCCCGGTGACGGCGGGCGCCACAATGCCACTCCGGGCGCGGGCCTTGCCGCACATGCCCATAAATACGACGTATTGGCAAAGCAGCAGCAGTGTAACGAGGGCGACAAATTCCATGAGTATTCTCCGATAGCGGGTGGTATTGATGTGGTATTGATATGGTTTGATATAGTGTTACGTGATTATACATAGGCAGTCTTTGATTTATTCATGATATGTCGCTCCCGTGCAAGTGGCGGCCCGACGCTTTCGGAGCCCGGTAAACTCAGTAAGTTATAGATTCCGAAGCGTCGGACCGCCGCCTGCGCGGGAATGACATTAATCAGAGTTTTCATCCTTGATTAGAGGTACTACCTCTTTCGGAGTTTAATTATCTCTTTCGAACTGACCAAAATTCTTTCCCTGCTGGTTTACCCGCTTAGCCAGTGTCTGCTGCTGATACTTCTGGCCATGGTGATCCTGTTGTTTCATCGCATTCGCGCCACGCAGTTGACTTTGTTGTTGGCGGTGAGCTGGCTGTATGTGTGCTCCACGGCGCTGTTCGCGGATTTCCTGATGGGCACACTGGAACAGGATTTCAGGCCCCAGGGCCATGTCGGTGATGGGCGAGGCGGATGCGATCGTGGTGCTCGGAGGCGCCACCCGCGGCGATACGCATATGGGGTACCCTTGCCCGATCTCAACCAGCAGGCGGACCGGTTGGTCTATGCCGCGGCGCTGTACAAGGCCGGTAAGGCACCGGTGATAGTTTTGTCCGGGGGGCAGCCACGGGGGATGCGCGCCCGGAAGCGCAGCTGATGAGGGAGACGCTGGTTGTTATGGGGGTGCCGGGGCGTGATATGTTGCTGGAGGGGGCCAGCCGCGATACCCATGACAACGCGCTGTACACGGCGGTTGTTCTCAATGGCAAGGGGGTGCGCAGGATACTGCTGGTGACATCCGCTTTTCACATGCGCCGGGCCGCGGCCCCTGTTTGAAGCCCAGGGCTTTGAGGTGGTGCCCTACGCCCACCGACTACCAGCGCCTGGTGGCGGCGCCGGTGTTGCCCCGCTGGTTACCCACCGTGGATGACCTGGCGCGCACGACCATAGCCCTGAGGGAGTATGCGGGGTTTTGGGTCTATCGGTATAAGGGGCTGGCTTTAATTGGCTAACAACTATACCGCAACTTGTAATCGCTATAACTCAACCCAGTCCAGCGCCTGAACGCGCGGTAAAAGCTGTTCACTTCCAGATAGCCAAGTTCATCCGCCAGGCACTTGCCCGGTAGCCACATCTTGCGCAATTTCTGTTCACAGCGGTATTGTCGCGCCCGGTCCAGCAGGAACTGGTAGCAGGTGTGATCCGCTCGCAGGCGCCGACGCAGGGTGGTGCCGCTCATGCCCAGGGATTCCGCTACCGATTCCGCCCGGAGACGGGCCAGGTCGCCGCCGAGCAGGATGTTCAACACCCTGTCGGTGGTGCGTGAGAGAGCGAAGTAGTGTGGTTTTTCCGGGGGCGGGATGCTGTCATCCCACCCGTGATCGGGTGTTTGAGGTAGTTCCATAGCCATAACGTCCTTGTCGTGGTTTATAGATTTGATGGTAGGTCTTGCGGTAAAACCCGGCGATCCTTCGCCGGTATGTTTTAAGTTAGCACAAGTTTGGGATTGGTAAAGCCGGGAGGGGAAATTGGCCGGATTTGGTTAGTCGACTGATGAATGGGGGGGGTCAGGTCTAGCTTTGTAGCATTATAATGCTACAAAGCTAGACCTGACCCCCCCCCCACTCATCGGCACCGGGCAATCCATCACCGCGGCCATGCTGGCGATAATCTCCCGTTCCACGGGGCTCAATCTGCCATCGGCACCGGCGGCCAGGGTCATGGCTTTCAACAGGCGTGGTTTCAGCAGAGGATAGCAATCCGCCAATTCGTGCACCGCCTTGCTGAAGGCGGCAACGCTGCCCTGTTCCCGCTGCAGGATGGCCATGCTGGTAAAGCCCAACTCGTCCGCGCCCAGGCGAAATACCACTTCCGTTTCGCCGCTGCCCTCAAAGGCCAGTACCGAGAGCACTACCCGCACGTGGTAGGCCACTTTTTGCAGCTTACGGTAGCGCGGTCGACTGGGTTTTACCCGTACAAACTCCGGATCCAGGTAATGGCGTATCAGCTGAAACAGGCACCATTCGTGAAGCTCGGTGCGTTGATCGGCCTGGATCAGGCGCAACAGGGTGTTCTTGAATTGCCGGTATTGAGCCAGGGACATGGACTTCAGGGCCGGCAGGCACATTTCCAGCAGGGGCAGGCGACGCGGTGCGCCAAGCTCCCGCACACCCGGGCTCAGGGTGTGTACCATGTCGGCCAGGCCGGTGATGCCGGCCTCGGCAATGATCGTCAACTGGTTCCCCCGAATTTCCTCGTGGTCACTGATCAGCAGGGAAAAAACCAGCGCATGGGCGCCCAGCGGTTCATGGCTGTACTGTACGAAGACCAGGGGTATCTCCTGACGGGCAGCGGTCTCCTCCTCCAGCTGCTCCGGGCCCGGGCCAAAGTCCGCGTCTTCCAGTTCGCTTAATCCGGTTAACTCCATCTCGGCCGGCTCCTCAGCCATGGACCCGGCCAGTGCCGCCGCTACCAGGGCGGCGCGTCCCACACCCACTTCCCCGGCGCTGGGACGGGTTGGCTGTTCATCGTAGTGGCGCGGTTTGCGCTCGATGTACTGGCCGTCCCAGTCGGGATCCACCCGCTCGATGCGACTGCGCAGGGGCGGATGCGTGGCGAACACCTGCCACAGGTGGTGCTCGATCTGCCCGAAGAAAATATGGGACATCTCTGTGGCCCGGGCGGCATGCACCAGGGTGCCGGGTATATAGCCGCCGATGACTTTAAGCGCATCGCCGATACTGTCGGCGCTGCGCGTAAATTGCACCGCGCTGGCGTCTGCCAGGTATTCTTTCTGGCGGCTGATGGCAGCCTTGATAAATCCCGCGGCCAGGCCGCCCAGCCAACCCAGTATCCACAGGGCCAGGCCCAACATGGGCAGCGCGGCGGTGTTTTTACCACTGCGCTGACTGACTCCGGTGCGATGCCGGTTGCTGCTGCGCAACAGTATGTGGCCCACATCACCGAGAAAGGTAATGCCCTTGAGCATGGCCGCCAGGCGAATATTGAGGCGCATGTCGCCGTTGAGAATATGGCTGAACTCGTGGGCGATCACGCCCTGCAGCTCATGGCGTTTGAGATGCTCTATGGTGCCGCGGGTAACCGCCACTACCGCATCGGCGGGGGTGGTGCCGGCGGCAAAGGCGTTGATGCCGCGCTCGCCGTTCATTACGTACACCGGTGGCACCGGCATATTCGCCGCCAGGGCCATTTCCTCCACCACATTGAGGCAGCGGCGCTCGGCCCGGTCCCGGGTTTGCGGCAGGATTCGCACGCCGCCCATGCTCTCCGCGATGACCTTGCCGCCGGTGGACAATTGTATCCATTTGATAAACACCACCATGGCCACAGTGGCGGTCACCGCCAGGGCGATTGTGCCAAAGCGCGTCCAGCTGAAGTAGGCGAGAAAGCCTTCAACCCCCTCGCGGCTGCCGCTGTAAATATTGTAGTCCTGGCCGAAGAATAGAAAAGCCGCCACCGCCGCATTGGCCAGCACGATCAACAGTAAAACCGCCGCCAGGAACAGCAGCACCAGCAGGCGCGTATTGCGCCGGGCAATATCCTGCTGCTCAAAGAAGTTCATCGGGGGTCACCATTGGGGGTCAGGTCTAGCTTTGTAGCATCCAAGTGGTTAGGTCTGGTTTTTGGCATAACTATGCTACAAGGCCAGACCTGACCCCCTGGGTTTGCTGGGTTTTGGGTCCTGCGGGATAGTACAAAGCTAGACCTGACCCCCTGTGTTTGAGAAAGATACCTTTGGCGCCGCCTGGATCTGGGCGGAGTCGTCGAACTCCAGCAGGGAGGCGTCTGCCGGGTGTCCGAATCTGGCGGCGAAGAATACCGGCGGGAAGCTCTGCCGGTAAGTGTTGTAGCCCATCACCGCATCGTTGAAACCCTGGCGGGCGAAGGCGATGCGGTTCTCGGTGGTGGTCAATTCTTCCGACACCTGCATCATGTTTTCATTCGCTTTAAGGTCCGGGTAAGCTTCCATGGTCACATTCAGCTTGCCCAGGGCGCCCTGCAGTGCGTTTTCCGCGCCGGCCAGTTTGGCCATCTCCGCGCCACCCATATTGCCGTCGCCCATGGCCTTGAGAATCGCCGCCGCGTCGTTGCGGGCTGTAGTCACCGCATCCAGCGTTTCCCGCTCGTGCTGCATATACGCTTTGGCGGTTTCTACCAGGTTGGGTATCAGGTCATAGCGCCGTTTCAGTTGTACCTCTATCTGTGAGAAGGAATTGAGGTAGCGGTTTTTTAACGTGACCAGGGAGTTGTAGATGTTGACGATGTAAATCACCAGGCCCAGTAGCACCAGCCAGAAGATGATGGTTGAGATTTCCATTGGTCGATTTCCTTATAATTTAGTTATTGAGTTTTGCGCTTCGACGTAGAATCGTGGTGAAAGTGAGAGATAGCGATACAGGACTGTGTGAGGCATGGATGCCGAGCCCAAGCCCCCATGGATGGGTTTACGGCGTGTCCTGTATCGCTATCTCTCACTTTCACCGCTAGCATATTCGTTCAGGCGACGCTGGCACGATTCTTAATGCAAGCTGGGCCAGGTATTCCCTTTTTCTCCGTTCACTCCCTTCTTTTGCGGATTACTTAAGATGGTACCACGGTAACCACAACCCCATTCAGCGCCGCATTGCCCGACAACCCATCCAGCGCCAACTCGTCGGTAATGTCATTACAACTCACCCCAGCATGGTCGCGCGCGATGCCCATGCGGATGCCATCGCGGTTGTGTCCATAGCCGTGGGGCAGGCTGACCACGCCGGGCATCATCTCCTCCGATGCCTGCACCGCGACCTGCACCGCGCCGGCGCGGGAGGTGACAGATACTTCGATGCCCTCCGCGATATCGCGCTGGGCCATATCCTGCGGATGCATCAGTAACGTGCAGCGGCCTTTACCCTTCACCAGGCGGCGGTAGTTGTGCATCCAGGAATTGTTGGAGCGCACATGGCGGCGGCCGATCAATTGTAGTGTGTCCGATTGGTCCGCAGACTCTTCCGCCTTTTTGGCGGGAAACTCCGCGCGCAACCGGGCGAGGTCCGCCAGGGGCTCCGGCGTGTTGCAGTGGATGATCTTGTCTTTGGTCTGCAGACGCCCGGGCAGTTGGGGCTTTAGTGGCCCCAGGTCTATGCCCGAGGGGTTGTCCCTGAGCACATCCAGTGACAGTCCCTGATCGGCGTAGGGGCCCGCTTGCAAACCCATATCAATGATTTGCGCCGGTGGTATGGCCGGCTGGGGTTCTTTACCCAGCATTTGTGCCACACGGTTGCCCAGTTCGGTGAAGATTTCCCAGTCGTGCAGGGCGCCCTCGGGTTTTTCGAATATCGCCTCGCTGTGGCGGGCAGTGTTGCGAATGGCGTTGATGTGAAAGGCGATGTCGTAGTGGTCGTGTTCCAGCGGCGAGGTGGGGGGCAGGATGATGTCCGCGTGGCGGGTGGTTTCGTTGAGGTAGGGGTCCAGGGACACCATGAATTCCAATTGCTCCAGGGCCGCATCCAGCTGCCTGCCGTTGGGGGTGGACAGCACCGGGTTGCCGGCGCCGGTGAACAGGGCCCGAATCTGGCCCTCACCCCCGGTGGTGATCTCCTCCGCCAGTGCCGCGACGGGTATTTCCCGGTCGAATTCCGGCAGGCCGCGCACGCGGCTGTGGTGGCGGGCAAAACCTCCGGGGCTGGAGTTGCTCACCTGGTCCACGGCGGGCAGGGTGAACAGGGAGCCACCGGGCAGGTCCAGGTTGCCGGTGGCGATGTTGATGAGCTGGATCAGCCACTGGTTGAGCGCGCCGTAAGCCTGGGTGGAAACGCCCATGCGGCCGTAGCATATCCCTGCACCGGCGGCCGCCAGCTCTTTGGCGATACGCCGGATGTCGGCCGCATCAATACCGGTGTGGGCCGCGGCGTACTCCGGGGTAAAGTCGACAATCGCCTGCGCCACTTCATCCAGGCCGGTGGTGAATTCGCTGAGGTGCGCCGTATTGACCAGCCCTTCTGCGAACAGGGTATTCAGCAGTGCCAGCAGGAACAGGGCATCGGTGCCGGGTTTGATGAAGTGGTGCTCATTGGCCAGCTGCGCGGTCTCGGTGTGGCGCGGGTCGATCACCACCAGCTTGCCGCCCCGGGCCTTGAACGCCTTGATGCGTTTTTTCACGCCCGGCACCGTCCAGATGCTGCCGTTAGAGGCCAGCGGGTTGGCGCCCAGCATCAGGAAGTAATCACTGCGATCAATATCGGGGATGGGGAACAGGGATTTGTGCCCAAACAGCCACAGGGAGGCCAGGTGGTGGGGCAGCTGGTCCACCGAGGTGGCGGAGAAACGGTTGTTGGTGCGCAGGTGGCGAAACAGATTGCCCTGGTGGGTCATCATGCCGTAATTGTGCACGGTGGGATTGCCCAGGTAGACACCGATGGCGTGTACGCCATGGCGATCATGGACGTCCATCAGACCTCTGACGGCACTGTCCAGGGCCTCTTCCCAGCTGATTTCCTGCCACTGGGGCTCGCCGTGGGCATCGGTTACCCGTTCGACCGGCCGGCGCAGGCGATCCGGATCCTCGTGAATATCTTTCAGGGCCACCGCCTTGGGGCAGATATGGCCGCGGCTGAGGGGGTCGTTTTTATCGCCCTTGATGGAGACGATGGTATCGCCCTCGGTCTCGATCACTACACCGCAAATGGCCTCGCACAGGTGGCAGGCGCGGTAGTGGGTCTTTCTATCAGTTCCGGGATGGCTCATGCTGCCTCCTTTAACGTGATCAGGCCCAGGCCGGCAATCTCGCTCAGCAGTGCCTCAAGATCGGTTTGCAAACGCTGTTCCTCTACCTCGTATTCGTCCAGCAGGGTGTTGTAAATCGCCTGCAGGTCGCCGGTTTCCTTGATCAGCTGCCAGATACGGGTGCCGACCTCGTCCAGGCCGAAGTAGTTTTCACTTTCCAGGTCAAGCAGTACGGTCTCGCCGGAGACTTCCTGGGAGATGACCTCGGGGGAGAGGGTGATGGTCTGGTTCAGGTTCATGGCGTGCCTTTGTCGTGGTTTTGGTGTGCAGCACCGTAGGGTGCGCACTGCGCGGCAAAAAATCAAGGCAATAAAAACCCCCCGCTGATTCCCGCGCAGCCGTTATGATTTGCCTGACGGTTTTACGGGATTCCATTTTTCGGGCTTCACCGGCCCGTTTCAAATTAGTGAGCTTATTGCGTCGTGGTTCCCGCTCGATGTTCCAGCCAGGTATTGAGCTGGTCTTCGGTAATGCCGAGACCGATAATAGCACCGGCATGGAGGGCGGAGAGGTCTGCCAGGGTCATGGCGGTGAATTTATCTTTTTCTCCAATGTTATTTTGTTGGCAGTAGTTCATGATCAGCTCTTCGGCGTCACTACCATGCAGGTTCTGTTTAACGATTTTTCCCATGACCTCTTTGCGCTGGGTTCTGTACTGGATGCGGAAGGCGTCGACCTCTCCGAGGGAGTCCTTGACGACACCGTATAGATTAGCCGACCGGGAATAGGCCCAGCAGAATAAATCCAGCATTTCTTTCAAGACATGCGGATTGTTTAGTGGTTTGTAGGTTGACTTGCCGATATCAATCTCTATACGTCTTACATTGCCGCAGCTTGCCGGGTCCATCAGCATGACCAGGGTTCGATCGTTGAGGTTGAATCCCTGGATGGCAGTGGTAGGAGGTGATGGTCATGTACAACGAACTGCTGTGGATCTTCACTCAACTGCCGGACGAATACCTCGTGCTCGATACGGAAACCACCGGTCTTCCTGATGAAGATGGTCTGCCGGATATCGTTACGCTTGGGATCACGGTGGTGAGGAATCGAGAGATAACGGAATCCGTAGAGTTTAAAACACGACCGCAAAAACGAATTTCAGAAGAAGCGCAGTCGATACACGGCATTACTAACGAACAGGCTGCCAAGTTTGAATCCTTTGATTCCCAGTGGAGCCAGATTGCCGATTACTTGAAAGATCAGCTTATCATCATTCATAACGCCAGTTTTGACTGGCCAATTCTGCTGGACCATGTCGATCGTTACAATCTGGAGCTGCCGAAAATACAGGGTGCCTTTTGTAGTCAGAAAGCAGCAATTCCCTGGGCACAGGCAATAAATCTCCCGTGCAACCACAGAGGCCCGTCGTTAGACACGTTGACGAAAGCGCTGGGTGTTGAAGATCTCCGGGCAGAGGGAGGTGGAATACATGGGCCTTCCGGTCAAGTGATTGGCGCTTCATTGGCTGTGTGGGGATGGGTCACTACCGCCCTGGTGCGTCCCAAATGAGCCATTATTGGCCAAATTTTTTGAAATGAGGCTATGTTACTTCAATCCGAAAGTCGGGGTGCAGGTTCTGCCAATGGCCCGTTAAGCCTGCTTTGTGCCCATCATTCATGGGTAAGTCTTTCAATGCGTCAGGCCACAGACTACGGGCTTTTTCCACGGTGTCCAGCAGATGCGGTCGGATAGCTCGCCACGGGATATTGGCCTTTTTAGACCAGTATTCGAATTGCGCCATTGAGGCTTTGTACCAATTCTTGTCCTTACCCAGATTGAGGGCGAATTCACGCTCATCCCCCATATAGACACGGGTGGTGACGATGTCATAGGCGGGGGAGAGTTCCGGCGTGACGGTATCGGGATAGATTACGCTCCAGTTTTTTAAGTGTGCATCGCCATTGGCGAGCAGGATATTGACCAATAGACGGCGCGCGAATTGCTGGACATCGCCCAGACCATCCTCGGCATAGTTATAAAGGATTTTGCCGATTTGCTGGTAATTGGCGGAGCGGTATTTGTCCCGTGGGTATTTTACCAGTATCTGAGCAAAGTCCTCCATATGGATGCGTTCGCCATCTTGTCGGTCAAACCGTCGGATGGCAAAGGCATAGAGTTCGCTGGGCAAGTTGATGGCGGGAAGTTGCTCCAGCTTGTCCATCTCGACCAGGCGAATGTCAGGGATGGTGACGCCCGCCAGTTCAGCCAGACTCATAGCGGTAAACTCATTGAGGGGCACATGCTTATGTGTTGTGGACGGTGTTTTGATGATCCAGTCGCCCAATGCTCCTGACTCGGCGATCTGGTAGCGCCCGTCTTTTTCCCGCATGGAAAACTTCATCTGAACGCCTGCCAGTGAAAAGCGTTTCTTTTCGCCCTGAGCGGGGGATTTGATGGCGCTGGCTTTGGCTGTATCGTCGAGGACATACTCAGGAATGTCATCGGGGGTTATGGCGGTGGCTATCAGGGCACCAGGCAAGTCCTGCCCGAGATGGGCAAAGAGCTCGAATTCGTTGTCGGTATGGGTTTTCAGCGCTTGCGCCAGATAGTCCCGCAATGCTCCTTCGGGCAACAGGTTGGAAAGTACGGGATGGAGCTTTTGCCGTTTAACCCAGGGCTTGGCCATAATCTCTGCCGCCCTGGGAGAATTGGGATGAATAATCAGGCTAAAGGTTGGGCGAGCATCATTGGACACAAATTCTGGTGTGAAGGTAAGAATGGTGCGCCCATCGCGATACCCCGCCAGATAGCCGACTGTCGCCCCGTGAAGGGTGAGTTCCAGAACGCTGACGCTATTATCGGCATTAGCCATTGTCATCCTCCAGCAGGTCGCCCCATGGGTCGTCCTCGGGTGAGGGCTTTATCACAGAGCCCTTTGCGGTCAATGTTGCCCCGCCGCCCATGGTTTTTTTACCCGACAGAAAATCCTGCACGTCACGCAGCTTTTCCTGGGGGATGAGCATGACTTCCATCTTCAACCCCTTGGCAACCAGCTCCAGCGTGCCCAGACGGGGATTGCCCTTAGATTCCAGTCGCTGATATTGCTGGCGCGACATACCGACACGCAGCATCATATCCTCTTGCTTTAGGCCTAGTGCCTTGCGCCGTTGCTTTAACTGTTCTTTTATTTTGCTCATTTACCCATCTCAAAGAAACATATGTATTTCATAAAGTCAATAATGATATATATTAGCTTCTAAAATTCAAAATGCAACACTTCTATTGTATTTCGAGGTTGTAAGGCATGTATAGTGCAAAAAGAAACGAATGCATTGCTTTATGCTGGATTGGCTTTGTTGGATCAGTCTTGGTACCCATTCTCAAAGGTAATCTCTATAAGCTTTGGAATCGCATGTCATCCGGTAGTTATTTCCCTCCGGCAGTAAAAACGGTAGCAATACCGAAGAAAACGGGTGGTGAAAGGAAGCTGGGCATACCCACGGTTTCTGATCGGGTAGCTCAGATGGTGGCAAAGTTGCACTTTGAGCCGCTGGTAGAACCGCATTTTCATGCGGACTCCTATGGCTACAGGTCGAACAAATCAGCACACATGGCGCTGGAAGTCACCAGAAAACGATGTTGGCGCCACAATTGGGTGCTTGAATTTGACAACATTGACAATTGACCATCAGTTGCTGATGAAAGCGGTGAAGAAGCATACGGATAATCGTTGGTTACTACTCTATATCGAGCGCTGGTTAACAGGGCCGATTCAATTGGAGGATGGCACGACAGTTACCCGTAAACGAGATGTGCCTCAGGGCGGCGTGATCAGCTGGGGGTTGGGAAACGGGGCAATGACACAGCTGTGTGGTCCCCGATGGTCTCAACATGGTCTCAATGTGGTCTCAGAACGCAAAACGCCGACCTCAATATCTTAAGATCGGCGCTTCTTTGGCAAGGGACTATTCTTTATAAAACAATCACTTGGGATATGGTGCCCAGAAGAGGACTTGAACCTCCACGCCCTTGCGAGCACTAGCACCTGAAGCTAGCGTGTCTACCAATTTCACCACCTGGGCATTAAAAAACGGGTGGATTTCTCTATATCGCCCGTTGTGAACAGTCGCTGGACTGTATCCAGTGTCTACCACAACACCACCTGGGCCGTACAGGCGGCGCACTTTACTTTTCTCGCGCGGCTTTGTCAATCCTCGCGTATAATTGGAGGGATACTGATAATGCACCTCTGATTTTTCTCACGGAAGACCCAATACTCATGGCCAAAAAAGGCAAAATTGCCGACCCTCACGCCGCGCGCGAAGCCGCCCGGTACGACAACCCCATCCCCAGTCGCGAAGTTATCCTGGACTTGCTCAACGAGGCGGAGAAACCCCTCACCCACAGTGTGATCGCAAGGAAACTGCATCTGGAAGACCCCGAGCCGGTGGAGGCCCTGCGCAAGCGCCTGCGGGCCATGGAGCGGGATGGGCAGCTGATGGTCAACCGCCGGGGCGCCTATGGCCTGGTCGACAAGATGAACCTGCTGCATTGTCGCGTGCAGGGGCACAGGGACGGCTATGGTTTCGCCATTCCATTGGCGGAAGGGGAGGATGTGTACCTCAGCGCGCGCCAGATGAACTTTGTCTTCGACGGTGACGAGGTGTTGGTGGCCATCACCGGCCTGGACAGGCGGGGACGTCAGGAAGGCAAGGTGGTGGAGGTGCTGGATCGGGCCAATCGCAGCATTGTCGGGCGCTATCAGGAGGAGAGCGGTATCGGCGTTGTGATCCCGGACAACGGCCGGATCACCCACCAGATACTTATCCCGCCCAATGAAAAGGGCCGGGCGCGCTCGGGCCAGATCGTCACCGCGGTAATTACCGACTATCCCACCCGGCAATTGGGTGCCAAGGGACGTATCAGTGAGATCCTGGGGGATCACCTGGATCCCGGCCTGGAAATCGATGTGGCCATTCGCTCCCACGATATTCCCTGGGAGTGGCCGGATGCTGTGGTGGATGAAGCGGGCCGACTGGAAGCGGAGCCCCTGGAGGCAGACAAGCAGCACCGGGTTGACCTGCGTAAACTGCCCTTCGTCACTATCGATGGGGAGGATGCGCGGGACTTCGACGATGCGGTCTACTGTGAGAAACGCACCCTTGGCGGCTGGCGTCTGTGGGTGGCCATTGCCGATGTATCGCACTATGTGCGCCCCGGCTCGGCGCTGGACGAGGAGGCGGCCAAGCGGGGTAATTCGGTGTACTTCCCGGAGCGGGTGGTACCGATGTTGCCCGAGGCCCTGTCCAATGGCCTGTGTTCCCTCAAGCCGGCGGTGGACCGGCTGGCTTTGGTTTGCGAAATGGAGTTGAACCGGGCGGGCACGCTGACCAAATTCACTTTTTACGAGTCGGTCATTCACTCCCATGCCCGCCTTACCTATACCCAGGTGGGGGAAGTGTTGGAAAAAGGCTCTCACCCGGATGTGGACAAGCGCCGGGTGCCGGACCTGAAGCGCCTGCACAGCCTGTACAAGGTGTTGCGTCGGGCCCGTGACAAACGCGGCGCCATCGACTTCGAAACGGTGGAAACCCGCATCATCTTTGATGATCAGCGCAAAATTGACGCTATCGTGCCGGTGGTGCGCAACGACGCCCATAAGCTGATCGAGGAGTGCATGTTGTGCGCCAATGTGGCCGCCGCCGGATTTTTTGAGGCAAACGCCCTGCCTATTTTGTATCGCGTGCACGAGGGGCCCACCGAGGAGAAGCTGGAGAACCTGCGTAAGTTCCTGGGGGAGCTGGGCCTGGATCTGGCGGGTGGCGCCAAGCCAACACCGCTACACTACCAACAGGTACTGGAGCAGATCGCGGAGCGTGAAGACGCCCACGTGATCCAGACCATGCTGCTGCGCTCCCTGCGCCAGGCGGTTTACCAGCCGGAGAACGGCGGTCACTTCGGCCTGCACTATGAGGCCTACGCCCACTTTACCTCCCCTATTCGCCGCTATCCGGATCTGCTGGTGCACCGGGGCATTCGCCGCATTGTGCGCTCCGGCCAGAAAGGTGAAGCGGTGAAGCGGGTCCGGGGCGCCGAGCCCATTCCGGCCAAACGTATTTTCCCCTACGACATCCACGCTATGGTCGTCTACGGTGAACACTGCTCAATGAGCGAGCGTCGGGCGGACGATGCCACGCGCGAGGTGATGGCCTGGCTCAAATGCGAGTACCTGCAGGAGCACGTGGGTGACGAGTTCAATGGTGTGGTGGCCGCGGTAACCAGCTTCGGGCTGTTTGTGGAACTGGAGGACCTGTATATAGAAGGACTGGTGCACATCACCGCCCTGCCCGCGGACTACTATAATTTCGATGCGGCGCACCAGCGCCTGACTGGCGAACGCAGTGGCCGCAGCTTCCAACTGGGCGGCCGGGTGCGAGTGCAGGTGGCCCGGGTGGACCTGGACGACAAAAAAATCGACCTGGAACTGGTGGACAGCCAGCCGCCACGCAAGGCCAAAGCGAAGAAACCCGCTGGCAAAAAACCCGCTGGCAAAAAACCGGCAGGGAAGAAGCCCGCAGGCAAGAAACCCCCAGGCAAGAAACCCCCAGGCAAGAAACCCCCAGGCAAAAAGCCCGCCAGGAAGGGTAAGAAACCTGCCAAATCCGGTGGCAAACCCAGAGGCAAAACGGGCTTGCGCCGGCATCATTAAAATCAAAAGGTAGCCATGCAGTACATCTACGGTATACACGCGGTGGACAGCCTGCTGCGCCAGAATCCCAAATCAGTGCAGCGCCTGTGGGTGCAGCAGGGGCGCGATGACAAACGCATCGCCGCACTGCTGGAGTTGGCCCAGAACCAGGGGGTGCCGGTGGCACGGCAGCCGCGCCAGGACCTGGATGAGATGGTCAGCGCCCGCCACCAGGGTGTGGTGGCAGAAGCTCTCAACGCCCCACCGGTGCATGGTGAGCCGACACAGCCCAACCTGTGGCGTGAGGTCGACCTGCTAAAGGTAGTGGAGGACAAGGACGGCCCGGTGCTTATCCTGGTGCTGGATGGCGTGACCGACCCCCACAACCTCGGTGCCTGCCTGCGCAGTGCGGATGCCGCGGGGGTGGATGCCGTGGTGGTGCCCAAGGATAGGTCGGCGGACTTGAGCCCCACCGTCCGTAAAGTGGCCTGTGGCGCGGCGGAAGTGGTGCCCTTCGTCAGGGTGACCAACCTCAGTCGCACCCTCAAGGCCCTGCAGGAGCGCGGTGTATGGTTGTATGGCACCGCCGGAGAGGCAGAAAAATCCATATATGACAGTGACTTGCGTACATCCATGGCGCTGGTGATGGGCGCCGAGGGGATTGGTATGCGGCGCCTGACGCGGGAGCAGTGTGATTACCTGGTACGTCTGCCCATGGCGGGCTCGGTGGGCAGCCTCAATGTCTCCGTGGCCACGGGTATCTGCCTGTTTGAGGCGGTGCGTCAACGCCGGGGAGACGGCAAATAATCCCGCTTGCTACCTCTGCCCAAACTAGGTAGAATCCGCTCCCTCAAAATTTGCCCGGCTATCTTGTATGGCCGATCCTCCTTGCTACACCGCTCTTGCACAAGAGACGGGTAGCATTAACCCGTAAGGAGCTTACGTATGCGACATTACGAAATCGTATTTATGGTCCATCCGGACCAGTCCGAACAAGTAGCCGGCATGATCGAGCGCTACACCACAGTTATCCAGAAAGACGGCGGCCAGGTGCACCGTCTGGAAGATTGGGGCCGCCGCCAGTTGGCCTACCCGATCAACAAAATCCACAAGGCGCACTACGTGCTGATGAACATCGAGGCGTCTAACGAGGCACTGGATGAGCTGACCACGACTTTCCGTTACAACGATGCTGTGATCCGTAACCTGGTGATCCGCCGCGACGAGCCCGTGACTGAAGAGTCTTTCATCATGAAGGCCGAGAAAGAGAATCGCGAGCGCAAGAGCCGTTACGAAGAGCGCCAGGCAGCTGATGCCGCCAGGGCTGAAGCCGCCGCTGCGGAGAGGAAACGCACTGAAGAAGCAGCTAAAGCGGCGCCTGAGGTAGAGGCAGCGCCTGTAGCAGAGTCTGAAGCCGAACCTGCAGCAAAAGAGGCTGGCGAAGAGTAAGTCTTCCCCGTCCCGTAACGAATATCGAGGTTTAAAGGAGTATTACCATGGCACGTTTTTTCCGTCGCCGTAAGTTCTGTCGCTTCACTGCCGAAGGCACGAAGGAAATCGACTACAAGGATCTGGAAACGCTGAAGGCGTACGTATCCGAAACCGGCAAGATTGTACCCAGCCGTATTACTGGCACCAAGGCCAAGTACCAGCGTCAGCTGGCTACCGCAGTGAAGCGTGCGCGCTTCCTGTCGCTGCTGCCATACACGGATTCTCACCAGTAAGAATCCGCTGATTCGCGTATTACCTGAACGAGGTTTGCCTTGAAAGGTCTGGCTGAATTCGTTATGCGCGGCCGCTGGCAGGCGCTGCTGGTTACTGTAGCCGGCGCCGGCAGCCTGATGTTTTGCTGGATCAGTGCCGCCGTGGTGGCGCTGGTCATCCTGCGCAAGGGCGCGGGGGCTGGGGCCTGGTTGTTTTTGTGGGCACTGTTGCCGGCGGGAACGCTGCTGTACGTCTTTGGTGACAGCGGGCCGCTGACCTTACTGGCGGGGACGATGTTCCTCGCGCTGGTGCTGCGCAACACGGTGAGTTTGCCCCTGGCGATACTGGCAAGTGTGGCCGTTGGTGGAGCATCCGGCCTGGGCCTGGTGGCCTTCGGCGGGGAGTACCTGGACCAGGTTGTGGTCTATTTTGGTGAGTTTTTGGCCACACTGGAGCAGCAGTTGTCCCAGGGTGGCGAGCCAGTGGTGCTGGCCAGGCCCGATGCGCGGCAGATTGCCGGCATGCTGGGCGCCGGTACTGCTTTGACGTCGGTCTTGTGCCTGTTGTTGGCGCGATACTGGCAGGCGGCACTGTATAACCCGGGTGGGTTTGGGCAGGAGTTCAAAGCCCTGTATTACCCGGTCACGGTGAGCACGGCGTTGGCGGTGGCCGCGATAGCCCTGGCCAGCCTGGGCGTGCAATACCGCACATGGGCGGTGATTTGTTTGTTACCGTTGACCTTTGCCGGCTTGGCACTGGTACATGCCCGCGCTGAGTCGCGCGGGCAGGGCAGGGGATGGTTGACCGGCTTTTACGTGGCCTGGTTGTTCTTTGACCCGGTAAAACTTTTGGTCGTGTTTTCGGCGATCGCTGACAGCTGGTTCAATTTCCGCCAGCGCTGGACGGGGAAGCCCGGTACTGACGTCAGTGAAACTGATAAGCGTGAAGACGACGAAGATAAAGACGAACATTGAGATTATTTAAGTAGCGGGAGGCAACTCCCCCGGAAGAGGAAAGTAAGATGGAAGTCATTTTGCTGGAGAACATCAGCAACCTGGGTGGCCTTGGTGACAAGGTAGACGTAAAAGCCGGTTTTGGCCGCAATTACCTGATCCCACAGGGCAAGGCTGTACCTGCAACCGAGAGCAACACTGCCGAGTTCGAGGCGCGTCGCGCTGAACTGGAAGCGGCGGCTGCCACAGCGCAAAATGCTGCGGAAACCCGTGCCGAGGCAATCAATGCCCTGGGCCTGCTCTCAATCGGCGCCAACGCCGGCGAGGAAGGCAAGCTGTTCGGTTCCGTGGGCACCCGCGATATCGCGGAGGCCGTCACGGCTGCCGGCTGTGACGTGGACAAGTCCGAGGTTCGCCTGCCCGAAGGCGCGCTGCGTGAGCTGGGAGAGTACGAAGTTGCTATCCAGGTGCATGGTGCCGTGGTCGCGGCTGTCGCTATTGCGGTTGTGCCCGAGTAAATAGATGCCTTTGTCCGCATAAAGTGGGCGGATCAATCTAGAAAATGCATCGGTCACCTGTGGTCGGTGCATTTTTATTGCCTGGCGCTTAACTACGGGGGAAAGTGGGTACGTGCCGCTGCTTCCGGGAGTTTTTTGCCTCGCTCAGTTAGGATAAAGCATGCCTTTGCAAGACAAAAAACTCCCGGAAGCAGCTATCTGCAGCAGTATTCAATAGGCTTGAGTATGGCACTGCGTAGCTGTGCGGTGCGGGTGGAGCCACTTGAGGGCATGGGGTTTTAACCGAGAGTGGCTCCACTCGCACCGTGCAGCGGGACTTAGACCATAAACCTGAAATTGCTCAATTATGGCATTCATCTCATTGGTTTTATCAGCGGGCTTGTTTTTACTTCAGCTCTCACCTGAATTCCGATAACCTGTGCAATCCCGATAACAAAATCAATTATCAAACATGGCCGACCCCGAATATCCCAGCAACGTATCCGAACTTCGCTACCCCGGCGACGGTGATATTGCGCGGATCAAGATGCAACCACACTCCCTCGAGGCGGAGCAGTCGGTGCTGGGTGGCCTGCTGTTGTCGGCTGATGGCTGGGACTCGGTGGCGGAGTCGGTTATCGCCAGTGATTTTTACCGCCCCGACCACCGCCTGATTTTCCGCCAGATCGCCAAAATGGCCGACGCTTTGGAGCCGGTGGACGTGATCACCCTGGCGGACAAACTGCAAGCCAGTGGTGATCTGGAGGCGGCGGGCGGGCTGCCCTATCTGGCGGAGTTGGCCCAGAATACGCCCAGCGCCTCTAACATCCGTGCCTATGCCCAGGTGGTGAGCGAGCGGGCCAGTCTGCGCAAATTGATTGAGGCCGCCCAGGAAATTGCCGAGAGTGGCTTTAGCCCGGAAGGGGCGCACCTCGGACGAACTGATCAATGAGGCCGAGCGCCGCATTATGCAGATCTCCGAGCAGGGGCCCCAAGGCGGGTGGGCCGCAGGAAGTGAATCCGCTGCTGGAGTCCGCTCTGGCGCGCATCGAGGAATTGTTCAACTCCGGTGGTGATATCACCGGCCTCAGCACCGGCTTCAAGGATCTGGATGGTATGACCTCCGGCCTGCAGCCCTCGGACCTGGTGATCGTGGCCGGGTCGGCCCTCCATGGGCAAGACCAGTTTCGCCATGAACATGGTGGAACATGCGATATTGGCGCAGGACAAGCCCATACTGGTGTTCAGTATGGAGATGCCGGCGGATTCGCTGATTATTCGACTGTTGTCCTCCATCGGTCGCATCGACCAGACGCGCATCCGCAACGGCAAGCTGGAGCAGGAAGACTGGCCCAAGTTGAGCACCGCGGTGACCAAGCTCAAGGACGTGCCCCTGTTTATCGATGATACCGCCGCACTCACCCCCACCGAGATCCGCAGCCGCGCGCGCCGCGTGTACCGTGAAAACGGTGGTCAATTGGGCATGATCATGGTGGATTACCTGCAGTTGATGCAGGTTGCCGGTTCTACCGACGGGCGCACGGCGGAAATTTCCGAAATTTCCCGTAGCCTCAAGGCCATCGCCAAGGAGTTCGATTGCCCGATGGTGGCCCTGTCCCAGCTCAACCGCTCTCTGGAACAGCGCCCCAACAAGCGCCCGGTGAACTCGGACCTGCGGGAATCGGGCGCGATCGAGCAGGATGCGGACGTGATCATGTTCATATACCGGGATGAGGTCTACAACGAGGATTCACCGGACAAGGGTATCGCCGAGATTATTATCGGCAAGCAGCGTAACGGCCCCTATCGGCACCTGCCGCCTGGCGTTCATCGGGCAGCATACCCGCTTCGAAAACCTGGCTCGTGGGTCTTACGACGAGTATTGAGTTCGGTAGATTTTGGATGGTGCCATGTTGCCGGTCGGTGTCTTTGGGCCTTCCCGAAAAGGCCACAGCGCCACTGGCAAATTCGGCTGCTGCGCAACTCGACAAAAATTGCTGCGCAATTTTCTGGACTCGGACAGTGCTCGCAGAAAGCCCCGAATTTGCCAGCGGCGCTAAACGTGGCCTGATTTTTTCGGGAAGGCCCAAAGACACCGACCTCTTCTTGCGCAAAACTCCAAAATGATAGGCGATTAGCTCGATGTGAGGGGCGACGGGGGTGAGGGGTGCTTTGAACAATCAGGCCGCTGCTTAAGCATTCCATCGTTTTCGGGGGCTTTCTGCGAGCACTGTTCGAGTCCCAACTTTTTTGCGCAGCAAAAAATGGTCGAGTTGCGCAGCAGCCCGGAAACGATGGAATGCTTGCGGCCGTTCAAAGCACCCCTCACTCCCATTGCCCCGGCTACGTGGCACCCAAAATCTAAAACCCGGTTTTTTCCTTCAGTTTGCCCAACTCCGCCAGCTGATCTTCCCGTGAGAGCGGTGCTGGAGGTTGCCGCTCCAACGCCTCCGGCGCCGGCACTTCCAGCGACTCCCCCCGCAACACCCGGGCACAATACTGTTGGTAGTGCTCCTTAAACACCGGCCAACTGGTGCGCTCGGTGTTGTTGGTGAGGAAAAACCAGTCGCTGTCGCGGCCCGCCAGGTAAACCGCC
>PVMK01120365.1_pt1 | contig 27109 bp, 28 predicted proteins | sample 1853481 | NCBI WGS metagenome assembly PVMK01 (sample SAMN08533507, study PRJNA380276) | Marine sediment metagenome, whole genome shotgun sequencing project. | reverse complement strand
GCACTCAATCGCGAGAGATATGACGTCACGATCTATGATCCCCGGGATGACCTGGAGGTCTTGACAAAAAGAAGAGCCGAGATAGATCTTGCATTTATCCTTTTACACGGCAAGTTTGGAGAGGATGGGCGGGTTCAGGGAATGTTGGATATCTTGCAGATACCTTTTGTGGGTTCAGGGGTCTTGTCGAGCGCGATGGCCATGAATAAGCGAATTGCCAAAGATGTTTGCAGGGGCGTTGGCCTCCGGGTGGCTGAGGAGGTTATCTTAAAGCAGGGAGAAAGGTTTTCAGTGAAGCGGTTGATTGCCAAGCTTGGATCTCCGGTGGTAATAAAGCCTGTATCAGAGGGATCCAGCATAGGAGTTTCCATAGCACACGACAGGGAGGAGATCTTAGAGGGTATAGAAAAGGCATTTCAATACGATGCGGAGGTTATGGCAGAGGAATATTTAGATGGAACGGAAATTACATGCTGTGTTCTCGGGAACCAGGCCCTTGAGACGCTCCCTGTTGTGGAGATTATACCAAACCCCTCTTACAGTTTTTTTGACTTTGAGGCAAAATACAAACCCGGCGCAACCAATGAAATCTGCCCGGCGCCGATTGCGCCGGTCCTTGCGGAAGAGGCGGCCTCCTGTGCAAAAAAGGCGCACAGGGCCCTTAAATGCAGTGTCTGGAGCAGAAGCGACATGATCATTCGTGAAGAGACCCTCTATCTTTTGGAAATAAACACCCTCCCCGGAATGACCGAGACCAGTCTTTTTCCATTAGCGGCCCGAGAAGCGGGGATGACCCTTTCCGATCTCTTGGACAGGTTGATTATTTGCTCCCTTGAGCAGTACGGGGAATAAGCCTCTTCGTGCTGACATTGTATCCACGTATCCAAACATGCTTCCTCATCCTCAACGATGCAAACTCACGATGCAGTCGGTGTGTTAATAAACCGGTAATGCTCCCAACTACGTGACTTGTTTTTTTTGTTCCATGGAGCTTGCAAATGACGGAAGTGGTATAGTAGAAGTAGACACTCCGAAAAGCATGTTATAAGAACTAGCTTGAGGGAGGGGTCCAATGGTCCAAAAACGAAAACAATATTCAAAGCAATTGAAGGTCGAGGCCATTAAACTGGTAACCGAACAAGGATACAAGGTATCAGAAGCCGCACGTAACTTTGGGATCCACCACAGTTCTCTGAGACATTGGGGAAAGGAGGAGATAACATGACTTGGTTGGATACAATATTAGAAGAAAACAAGAAGTTCAGAGAAGCGATCGATACTGACGCCCTCCCCACACAAAGACAACCTTACCCTTATGGGGTGGTGACCTGCATGGATCCTCGGGTCAACCTTGCGGCGGCTGGGGTGCCACCTTTTCGGTCTGCCGGGGAGATTCAGTCGCAAGCCAGAATCATAAGGACTCTGGGAGGGATAGCTGATAAACGGTCCCTCGTGGTCGGCATTCACCTTGCTGGTTTAGAAGAGATCGCTGTCATAATGCATACGGATTGTGGCTGCAGCCTGGCATATTCGAAAATTGATACGCTAATTGGAAATATGGAAACCAATCTCCATCCAGAAAAATGGCAGGAATTCAAGAATCTTGTTGGTGCGCCTATACGAGAAAAGTTGATAGAATGGCTTCATGCCTTTGAGGATCCCCGGGCCGCTGTCAAGGAGGAAGTTGAAGCGATTAAAAGCTATCCGTTCGTGCCAGAAACACTGATCGTGCATGGATTGGTGTACGATCTCTCCTCAGGGACCATTGAGATCGTCGTCAATGGGTACGAGTCCTTTTAGCATAGCATTTTTCTATTTTTAACCCGTAATACAAATGCCCAACTTCAACTCCATCAAATTCTGCCACTCGTGGGAGATGTCCCCATTTTTCGAAACCATACTTCTCCAACAGTCGAATGCTGGCAGTATTACTGTCAATAAGGATGGCAAATAGAGTCTTTATCTGAAGAGAGGGACACATATCGATAGCATACTCTAAAAGACTCGCAGCTACTCCTTGACGATGATAATCGAAGTGTACATAGCAACTTATTTCTGCCGTGAAACGAAGCGCTTGGCGACCAGGACGATATGCACTTATAGTCGCATACCCGATGACAATATTATTACATGCAGCAACCAGAATTGGATATTTGTCAGGTTTATGATTCTCAAACCATTGCCTACGGCTGTTAACACTAACTGGTTGAAGGTCTGCTGTTTTTCGGCCTAATTCCACAGCCTGATTATATATATCTACTAAGGATTTAATATCCTTCCATTCTGCAATCCTTATGTTCACTATACTTTCCTTTGCTATCTTGACAGTATACATGCCAAGAAAACTACGGGTTCACTGCCGATATGGTCTGCATACCGCATCAATTCATTACGATTAAAACCTGAACAAGATAGCACAGATTCACGTAACGTCAGTTCCCTCCCTTTTCCGCCTCTTTAGACAAGTCATCGCCCCAAATCGCAAAACCGATGGTGCCGAAGAGGCCGAATGAACATGCCGTCAGGAAATTAGCTGCCGGCCCCACCTGCCACAGGAATGCGCCGCCAAAGGCCGCTACCGAGACAAATACATCACGAACGAGATAATAGAGACCGAACATGCCAGCCTTGCGATCTTCCGGAGCCAAATCCATGATAAGGGCCTTTCGTGTGGGTTCTCCGAATTCCTTCAGACCACGGAGGATAAATGCAAATATCAGCCAGACAAAGGACTGGCTGAACAGAAGCATGGGCGGGAACAGTGTGAAAAACGCGAATGTGATGATAACAAAAGGTTTCTTGGTGCTTTTGTCGGCCAGATAAGCCACCGGAATATAGACAAGCGAGGCGGTAGCCATCTCAATGCTGGTCAGTATCCCGAATTGAAAGGCCGTAACCGGGGCCTGTATGGTCTTCATGCACCAGACAACGACAAATGCATAGGGGATCTGCTCACAAAAACGGACCAGGATGTCTGAAATAAGCAACCGCTTTAGCGGAGGGCTCATCAGGGGTAAGAGCCTCAGGGGATTCTTCTCAGCTGATTTGGATCGCCTGTCGGGCCCGGTTTTTCGAGGCTCCTCTTCGATGAGGTGTTGCTGCAACACCGACGCTACGAGGGCCAGTATTAAAGCAACGACAAAGGCCGCCCTAACTCCATCACTCACCCCCCATACCCCGATAAAGAGACCGCCTAAGATCGGTCCCAGCGCCATCGGTATTCTTCGAACTAACGAATGCATGGTAACACCCATGGTTCTCTTCTCCATGGGCAGTACTCTGGCGATCAGGCCCATGGTGGCCGGCAGGGAAATCGCGGTCCATGAGAGAAAAAAAACCGCTCCCACCAGAACGGCCACCCATGTCGGAATCAGTATAACCACCATGAAGCCACACATGGCTATGATGTTAAAGACGAGCAAGGCCCGTTTGGTCCCGATCCGGTCGGAGAGGTAGCCTCCAAGGAAGGAATAGAGTGCGGACAATAGATTATCAAGACCGTTAAGGAACCCTATTGAGAGGGCTCCGCCACCGAGTGCAAGGAGATAGATCGGCAAAAACCGCTCAGCCATCCTCTCACCCATTCCCACGAGGATAACCATAAAGAGCATGCCAACGGTGCTCCTTCTGAGGGCCAGGAAGTCAAAAATATGGGTTAGTCGCGCCATCTCCCTGGCCTCACTGTTGTAGCTTACATAACAGGACGCGTGTGTCGAAAACCGAGCCTATAAGCATGGTGTCTCCGAAGATTGCTGCCACACTGGAGCCTGAAAGGAGTTCACCTTTGTTCAGGTAGATTATTTCGTCTACGGTGTATGAGCTGGGTTCTTGGACAGTTACCTTGAGTACTTGGGATGGGGACAGTTCCTGGGGGTCCTTAGAATATCTTAGATTCTCGTACATGTTAAAACCCTGAGATATGAGGTGCGGATCTGGAACTGTGGTGGGGTATGAGAGACCAGATTAAATGCCTTCCCCACCAGAAGATATGCGGTTGGGGCAGTTTCAAGCTCATCCGAGCGTAGGGCAAAACTTCTTGCATTATATTGCGAGTCTCTCTAACCCATTGAAGGTAAAGGGGAATTTAAAATGGACCCGGGGTGTCGTGATTTCACGCCAATATCAATAAGTTACCTAAGATTTTGATTGGCCGCAGAAAAAATCTCACAACATAATAATGACCTCTATGAACACTCCTCCTGTGCTGGTTCACAACGGAAAATATGACGACATCCCTCAACACAGGTGCCGCTTATGGAGGATTTCCTTATTTGCCATTCTTCCAAAGTACTCTTGAATGCAGGAATCCTTTCACCATATGAGTTTATAAACTCCCTGTCTCCCACGTTGCCTAATGGCTGGCATGCCTTCTTAAAACGGGGAAGGTGACACGGGTAAAGAGTGCCGTCATGTGTAACGTGAACCGCAGAACGATATTGGGGATCGAAAAGGGAGCATTGCACTTCTGATCTTTTAGCGCCCGTTCTCAATACGCCGCGATCCAAAGGTGAGAATACCAAACCGGTACTATTACAATTATTATTTTCGTTCGGATAAAAAAACTCCTCGATAAAGACCATGTCAGGAGACGCGTCCTGACGCATGCGCCTCAGCCTCTTTTCCAGCCCGCGATTGTTTTTCTCAAATTGTTTCCAGATCCCTGCCATCTTCACGTGTTTAAAAAAGCGCTGCATGCATTTTTTCAAATCGGTGAGATGGAGGTAATCATAACGGAAAAGTACCATGTGTCCTTTCTTTATCAGATCTAATCCAAACTCAAAGCTCTCAAAATCTTTTATGGACACCTCCCAATGATGGACAAGATTTATTTGCACTTTCAGGGCCTCAACTTGCTCTGTGAATTCATCAAGAAATTTGCCGGAGGTGATGATAACCAAGTTCATGCTTGGTTTTTTTTTCTCTGCCGCAATTCGGCATATTTCAAGACATTCAGGATGATTCAGAATTTCTCCGCCGAAAAGGATCAACAGGGATTCCGGGTGGAGGAGGTTACCCTCCATCAAGTTGGTCAGGTAAAAGGAAAACTGTTCAGGCGGCATATGTCTGCCATTTGGACCATAATCTCCATAGCAGAATGAGCAATTGTTCACGCAAAACTCCGTGGTCTCAAAAAGAACCCTATCTATTGGATAAGACTGATTAGTTTCCATTACAAAGCACAGGCCTGACCCGCCATAGGAAGCATCTGTTTCTCAATCCCTACCTCTTTTTCGCGGCTGCCTTCCTTGCCAAATACATCGACACTTTTCCATAATTCCTTCCTGGCCGTTTCAAAGTCCATCCCTGGTGCAATCTGAGCGAAATAATGTTTCATCTCAGAATTGGTGGCCCGACGATGCCGGCTTGACTGGTGAACATCACCGATGTTCCATTCTCCGTTCGGTCAAGCAGGGAAAAAGATCAACTTCTCCCCTTCCAGGAGAAAAATTCTATAATCAGGATCTTTCTTGACGATTTCTAATAAGGTTTCAGGTAGATGATATTCGATTTCCGACATGGTTTTTCCTCCAATCTTAGTCCAATGGCCTCATGATGCCTCAATCACCCCTGCACCCATTGATGCAGATACCTTGCCCGGAATATTCCCCTATGATCCTGTTGACAGTAGGGTCTTTGCCTGCAGTGCCGGTTGGGGCGGGATTGCGGTTTTACTAAACCCGAACAGGGGTCATTGATTGGGTTGCGGTCGAAAGCCTGCATAGGGATATAAGGCAAAAAACTTATCAGGCCTTATCTGGCTTTTCGTCCTTGGATTTAAATAATGGACTATCAACTTTGAACCCCAGTTCGATGGCCTTATTGGCATGCTCTATAGCCAATCTATGATGAACTAAGGCCAGGTTATTTTGTGCTTCTGAATAGATTGGATTGATTTCCAAAGCAGTATGGAATTCAGAGATCGCCTCGTAGAACAAGTCCTGCTTTAAATAGGCCAATCCCAGATTATTATATGCCACGGCAAAATTAGGGTTGACAGCGCCAGCTTCTCTAAATGCTGATACCGCCTCATCCATCATATCCTTTTTTTCGTAAACAACCCCGAGGGTGTTGTGTGCTCGGGCATTCCGTGGGTCAAGTTCCAGTGCCTTTTTACATTCCGAGAGTGCCTCATCCTCCATATCTTTTTTTAAATATGCACCCGCCAGATCGACACGCATCAGGACATTGTCCGGATCGTTTTCCAAGGTTTTCACAAAATCACGAATCTCTTCGTCAATGGACATCTCTACCTCCTATTGCATTTTTCTTTACTCATCTAAACTACGAAAGATAGCTTGGTCTGTCAAGTTCGTAGACTCAAAAGAAGTAAGATAACGAGGTCATTGCGTGTTTTCTGCGCCATAACTCTCTTATGCCGGTTCAAAGTGATTTCTACAGATCCTGCTCCTGTTTGATAGGGATTTTGGATTCGCAGGGCACCCCTGTCTGGCACAGGCCGCAGCCGTAGCCATCGAAACCAAAATGAGATAATACATAGTCCACGGTGTCTACTTCAACATGCTGGAAGCACTTGGGTTTATCATGCCCAGCTTCAGTGATGGCCCCGACAGGGCAACGGAGGATACATTTTCCGCAGATCCCCTGTGTAAAAAAGAGGCAGTAGTCATGGGGATTCGTATAGGGCCTGCGGCTGGGAGGGATCTGGATGTTGGCCACCACAGAACCTACGCGCACAGCCTTTCCCCGGGGAGTGATCAGACCATCACAGAGGCCAAAGGTGCCTAAGCCGGAAGCGTAGGCAGCATGACGTTCTGACCAGGTGGAGGCAAGCCCATAGTGCTCGGAGGTTTTTCTTGTCCAGCCAGGAAAGAGCTGCGGGGCTATGGCCTTATATCCCTCTGCCTGCAGGGTTGCAACCACGTGTTTGCGGAGAGTGGCATTGACCTCTTCACCGTACCCGCGAGCCCTGGCCCATCGCTCAGAAGGGTAGACGGTCTCTCTTCGGTTGTCGGCTTTGGTGACCTCCATGTGGGGCAGGATCCAGCTGATAACGGTGAGCTGATCAGGCTTCACGGTGGCGTCTGGGAAGGCCTGTGCGAATATCTCCAATGGTGTCCAATGAAAGGCCCCTACATAGTTCTTATATCCTTCGTATAGGAGATCGGCCCCGTTTGAGAAGCCCACAAGGGGATCTTTGAAGGCTTTTTCATTGTCCGTGTTCTGAAGCGTGTTGGCTGTAGATCGTTTGATGAACTCTTGGATAGCGGTTGAAATCCAGACTGCTGGATCTGCCGGTTGTCTCAGAGACATGATACTCCCTTCAATTCTTGAATCCGATCTTGATGGTGTCACCTACTATAAGGTCTCCGGCGCAAAAGAGCAATCAGGCAAAAAGATGCCCTCCTTCCGACCGAATCTCAAAGAGTACTATGGGAAGCAGAGAGGTGGCGAAAAAAAGGACCCAAAATACGATGGATATCTTAATAGACTTTCTCTGCATGTCATACACAACATTTTGAATCTGCCCTCCTTTTCTCTTCAAGAACTCGCTCAGGCCGGGCACCAGCGAGAAAAACGACGCGATAAAAAGAAAAGCATAAAGAAGATAACCGATATAGTGATACTCCCGCCGCATGATATTAAATGGACAGTGGAGGGTGGGCATCTCATAGATATAGGGGGCGACGAAGGAGATAATTCCCAGGATGGAGATAACAAAGAGGATGAGACCAAATAAGGAGTAAAGGTAGTACCCGATAGCGCTTTTCTTTGTCGCAAGGAAGTACCCCATTGAGAGTAATATGGGTATGGAGATGAAAAAGGTGAGCATCATAGTCTCAGGAGGCAGAGAGGCCATTGAAGAGCCGAATCCTTCCCCTTCGATTTCGAAGACAACACCGCAGCAGGAGGTGATAACGTTCGGGTCAAGATTCAGAAAGTAGAGAAATTGCAATGTCAAATCGCATAACAACAAAGGCGCAAGGACAAAGAGGCATCGATATTTGAATCGGGTCAGGTGAAAATCCTCAAGTTTGGTGTCCACGTGATGGATAATAATCCAAACGGCACAGACAAAGGCTACGGCCATTTTCAGAAATAGGGCTGGAAAGCCGTAAATATTAGCCTTTAAAGCCCCTGTAGCGCACATGGCGCCGGGTATCACCTCCGCCATGGACTCAAGGGTCATATAGAATAACACGATGGACACAATCTCTATTCCAAGCCCATATTGAATAATGGTGGAGGAGAGATAGGACTTTCGTTCGAGGATTAGCTGCCCCTCTTCCATTGAATTGATGTCCCAATATCGAACGATCTGGGCCGAAATGGTAAGGGCGTAGGAATAAAGAAGCGCCATACCCAGGATGCCCACGTACATGCTGATAACCCACGGATTCAGGATCATAGAGGTTACTCCTCAACAACCTTTCCGTCTTTCATCTCAAAGATTCTATCCACGAATGGATGATTGTAGACCAGGGGGTCATGAGATGCTATCACGATGGTTCGAGCATCCTTCTTAATGGCCGACAGGGTTTCCATGAGTTCTTTTGCCAGGGCAGTGTCCAGGTGGGCTGTGGGCTCGTCAGCCAGAAGGATTTCAGGGTTGTTTATGAGGGCCCGCGCGATGGCCACCCGCTGCTGTTCCCCACCGGAAAGTTGCTTCACCAGAAAATCCCGCCTCTTGGAGAGACTCATTTTGGCGAGTAAATGATCAACGCGCTCAGAAATGAGGGTCTTTGACATATTGAGTGGAAAGAGAGGGAGCCCCACGTTTTGTTCGACAGAGAGGTCTAAAATGAGATTGAATTGTTGAAATATAATTCCTATATGCTCTCTTCTATGCATGGTCATGAACTTTTCAGGGAGCCTGGAGATGGTCTTGCCGGCCACATGTATCTCTCCTGAAGTGGGGCGGGAAATGCATCCAACCAGGGTTAAAAGGGTTGTCTTTCCAGATCCGCTGGCGCCATGAATAACGGCCATTTCCCCTCGAGCAACATGAAGGGTGACTTCATTGACGGCGTCGACCTGGTTGGGTTTTCCTTTGTTATAAGTCTTTGATGCTTTGACGACCCTGATCATCTCTATACCCCCCTAATAACTGTATCCGGGTCGATAATGGCTGCTTTCCATGAAGGGATGATCGTGGAAATGATATAAGGAATCACGGTGAGGGAAAAGAGGACTAAGAGTTGATTAAAGTCTACACTGGGCGTAAAGTTAAATGGAGGGTAGAGGACGGACCAGCCGATAATAAGGTGTTTGAGGAGGGGAGCGCCTAAGAAAAAGGTATAGATATATGAGGTGATGAGCCCGAGCATGAATGAAGGCAAGGAAATGGCTAAACCTTCCCAGAACTTCATGATCAATATATCCGAGGTATCCCATCCCGTTGCCTTAAGGATCCCTATCTCCCGTTTCTCTTCGGCGGAAAGCCCTGAGGCTTTGTCCCATACCATCATGGCAAAGGCCAGCAGGCAGCTAACCAGCGCCAGCAGAATGATGCCGCTTTTCCAGCTATAGACCGTATCATATGTCCGGGCAAGTTGGTTTTTGACCACAACACGGATGCCCGGGAGGAGTTTCGTAATCTTTTTGGCGATTGTGGTTGTCTCATTTTTATTATACACATAAACGCCAAGATCTGTTACAAATCCTTCCTCAACCCCCAAAATCGCCCGGGCATCTTCCGTGGAGAGGAGTATAACATCGTAAGTGTGGAGATTGGTTGTGGCCTTGAATCGACCGACCACGTCAAATGTTCTGGACTTGAAGTCAGGCGTATGGAGCCCAAACTGTTGCCCTGGCTTTAAATGTTTTGCCTTGGCAACGCCTACACCCAGCATGGCCTCACCCTTCTCCAGGCTTGCACCCTTTTCACCTCGATTAACGATAAGCCCCAGTTCCTTATCCCACATCTTGTGCGAATCATATCCGATGATCGTATAATTGGCCTGAGTGGGACTGTCAAAATAATAACCCCATATTCTTGGTTCAATCCTCTGAATACCGAATATGTCATTCAGTCTTTTTTCGTATGACACCGGAATGGGCACCTGTCTTCCTGCGGTTAGCTTCTGTATGATGATATCTGGGAGCGCGTTGACACCTCTCTGTGCCTCCTTTTTGATAGCACCTGTGAGCAGCAAGACTGATGTAAAAAGAAAGACAAGGTATGAGAAAAGGAGAAGGAAGGATATATTTTTCCCCTTTCTCCTGAAAAATGAATGAATAGTAAAATCGAGCAGGTTGAGATATCTATTCATGGGTACACCTATTTCTTTTGGAAAACAGTGTGAATACCAAAAAATTCTGGCGGATTTGTACTGAATGCTCCTGGGAAATAGTCGAGGCAACCCGGGCAATCCTGAAAAGGTGTGGATAGGTCGCTGAGGCTCACATGTCGGATGTAGCGAGCCGCGGTGTTGATTGCAAGATCAGAGGATCCCACCACGGACACAGCGGCTCTGCGCAGGGGGATTCTTGCAGGCTCTTGTTTGATGGCATAAACGTAGTGGCCGAAGCAGAAACAGGCGATCATGAAAAGTAAAACAAGTATGGAAAAGAAATAGTAGGACGGCCTCAGGTATTTTTTAGGCTGCACATTATTCATCCCTCAATGCCCTCATCTTAAACTCTCTATGAGATCGATGTCCACCTCATCAAACTTGAGGACTTTGTTCCCGCCATGATCTTTCATAAAGTTCTCAGCCGCCTTTGCGCTCGTGTGGGGGATAAGCTCGCGGCCCATGGGGCCCAGCAGATCGCTCCCCACTACGTAAAAGGCCGTTTTTCCAGCAATCTGTCTTATGGTGTAGTAATCAGTGACCCAGATGCCTGCAATATCATCAAGTTTCTTTTTCGGATTATACTTTTTCAAATCGAAGTAGTACTTGAACATGTCCTTTGGACCGTCAAAAGAGGCATATGTCTTATCATTGTAAACGATTTGCCCGACCCAATTAGGGTATTTATGCACAAACATCCCGCACACAGGGCACAGGTCTTTTTTCCCCACCTTATAAGGGCCAGCAGAGGGTTTTTCTCCTGCCAATGCAGCGGTGAGAAAAAGAATTGTAACAAGCTGAATTGAGACCGAGACGAGGAATTTTTTCATTTTGTTCTCCATCACATGTACGGCTTAAGAAAATTTTTCAGCATGGACTCATCACTGATATCACCTACAAGAAGGTCTTTAAGGACGCCCTCCCTGTTAATGAGGAAATTCATCGGTATCCCCCGGACGCTATACTGTTTGGAAATTTCTCCTTTTTGATCCAGGGCAATGGGATAAGAGAGCTTGAGCTTTTGCGCGTAAGCCTTTGCTGTGGCCGCTGACTGCTTTACATTGACCGCCAGGACAACGAACCCTTTGTCCCTCATCTCATTATAAACTCTGTCAATGATGGGCATCTCCACGTCGCAATAGGGGCACCAGTCGGCCCAAAAGCGAAGGAAGATTACCTTTCCTTTGAAATCTTTGAGCTCCCGCATTTCATTATTAAGGTCCGAGTATGTAAAGTTCGGGGCCTTCCTTCCGAGCGCCACTTTTTCTGATTTGGAATCGCATGAGAGCGGGATTAGGCACAGTAAGAGAAGTATGAAACCGAATAAAAACGGAGATCCCTGTTTGGCGTGGTTCATCTCTATTCTCCTGTTCGTATGGCCGCCAGGGGTTCCATGGTACTGCATCTGGCCGCAGGGTAAAGGCCTCCGAATATGCCCGATGCCACACCCGCTGCAAGACAGATAACAATCAAGACCCCAAAGAAATAATATGAAGGCCATAGGAATGGCATCTTCATGGATTCCAGGAAAAAACCACTGATAAAAGACATGAGGGCTAATCCTGCCACAATCCCCAAGAATCCACCGAGTCCTGTGACGAGTGTGGATTCGTACATCACCAGTTTGAATACTGAAAGCCGTCTGAAGCCCATGGCCCGCAGGAGGCCGATCTCTCTCTTTCGCTCATTCACAACCACTGAAAATATGGCGCCTACAACGAGAATAGACATGACCCATACAATTAGGCCTGAGAAGATTAAACTCTTCACAGTACCATGAAGTTGACGCTGAAGCCTTGTAAGCATTTCAGCGGTTGAGATCACCGTCATCCCCGGAACAACAGTCTTGATTTCCACTCCGATCTCTTTCGGATTTACGGCCAAGGGGTTCACCTTAACCAAGAAAGAGGAGACCATCCCCTTCTTTATCTTACGGATTCTTTCCGCTGCTTCAGGTACCGCATTCTTAGCGGCCGTGTCGATCATGGCATAACAACCGTCTATGGGTATAAACATGGACATATCCAGGGCAGTCCCGGTTTTCTTCAGTCTTCCAATGGCCTTGAAGTTAAATCCATACACTTTCCACAGTTGGATTACCTCATAATCCTCCATGTCAACGGTCAGATGGTACCCTAAGAATATGTTATTTTCTGGAAATGGATCTTTGTGCTCAAATTTGTTTTCCACCAGTCGCTGGATAATGAAGTCGGTCTTGGGATCGAAACCTATAATATTGACATTGGCAAGCCTGCAGCAGGCACCACCCTCATCCCAGGTGGCCATATAAAGCTGTGGTGAGACCGCTTCAACACCTTTGACCGCGGCCACGGTCCCCATAAGGTCGACCTTCATAAAGTCCCCGGTTTCAAGGCCTCCCATGAGCATGGAGTCGGCTTCCCCGGTAAGGAGGGCTTTCACGTTCCCTTGAACCGATTGAGGCATTACCATTAGATCTGCTCCCAGACTGTTGGCCCCTTCTCTAATGCCTGTACTCACACCCCTTAAAAGCGTCGATGCTGTGAAAAGGGTGCCAATGGCCAATCCCACAGTCAGAATGATCATCAGGTTTCGGAAGATTCGACGTTTGATGTTCTGTCTGGCCAAATTAAATATCGTTATTTTGTTCATTTCCTAACTCCTTATTTTTCCGCTTCCCTGTTTAGCCGAAGGCTTTTGCAGGGCCAGAAGACCCCACGAAAGCCAACTATTCCACATGGGGTTAGGGCGTTCTTATCTTTGCAGGGGTAACTTGCTGGAATTTAAGAACAATGCCTCCGTTATTCTTGGCAAAGGCCATTGCGTCAGATTTAAGATCAAAAGGAATCGCCTCATACCCCATGGGACCAAGGACCTTGCTCCCTACAACATAATAGGCGTTCTTACCGAATATAAACCTCCCGGACGTATTATCGTGTACCCAGGCAGCACCAACGCCGGTGCCTGTTGCCCCGTATTTTTTGGGGTCATTCACGAATTCAAACATACATTGGGTGCTACAGAAGTGGAATCTCTTTTTATCAGGCGTGAGCAGTTGGGCGTTGTTTTTGGGATACTTGGCGGGGAGCATATTGCAAACCCCGCAGCGGTCCTCTTCGGACGGTACCACGAATTTCCCCTTCATTTTCCTTTTTTTCTCGAGTTTCGGTTTTATTTTGGGCAGCTCGGCGGTGGCGACTTTGAAGGCATCATCAAAGGTCCCGATTTTTCCGCCTTTACCCGCTTGAAAGTTTTTTGCGTCTGCTTGCGACGCAAAGACCCGCTTGCTGACCATGGTCATGGTCCCGGGGGCCTTTGAACCGATTATATACACGGCATTTTCCACAGGGATCATTGTTTCCGGGTGGAGTTGAAGTGCCGCACGGACGTTTTTCGGCGTATCACCGCTCTTCTTGCTCATGTCCGCCACGCAATGGAGTGAGCAGGTTCGGAAATGGCCTTCGGAGTTGGTGAACTCATGGTTGGTATGCGCCCATTTCTTGAGCATCATGCCGCAGTTCGGGCAGGAACCCAGATTTTCGGTCTTGGTTTCCTGTGCCGCCTGAAGGCCGGCACACGCAACTAAAAAAGAGAAACAGACTAATATAACGAATAGATACCTTAGATAGCTTAATTTTTCCAATATTGTTTTCATCAAAGAACCTCCATTATTTCCTGATTTTGACAATGTCGTCTTAAAAGCAAAACCCACCTCCCCCTTTTGCCCGCAAAGAGTGGGGAGACTGTTTGCCAGGAGCCGGCCGCACGGTGCGACAAAACCATTCTTAAGGGAGCTTATATTAACCAGGGGGATCGAAGGAAAGTGGAATAGCAGCTAAAACTAATATCTTAGGTCCCATTTCTATGGACCCCATGGGAGGGATAGGGGGGAGTTCAGGTTGTTGTGCCACAAGAAATGGGGTTGTGAGCGGGAGATTAAAAAGAACGGTTTCCCAACCGCATGTACACGTAAAAGAGCGCAAAACAGGTGTGTTGTCTCTATTATTAGGTTGGGTATGGGTTTTAACCTGGCAGTGGGAGAGTAATCCGCCCCTTCCCTCTACACATCCAGGGCAGTTGCAGCAAGTGGTAATAGTTTCCCCATGTCCTCGGCACTGGCAGTCCCCTTGTGTATAGATGGAGACCATGCTTAAGTTCAGAACCAGGATAACAAGGCAACAGGTTGATAGGAATTTGCTGATTTTATGCTGTGGCATTTAAATCTTTGGCACATAAAATAATATGAGGAGTCTGGTAAAGAAAATCCAGCTTGGTCGATCTTTTTAAGGCCTGCCTCTGTTAAACATGGCTCGGGCATATGGAAGCGATATCTTAAAAACCCGATACGCGCCAATATGCCCGAGAAAATCCATATCCAATATCCGAGCAGCTATAGTCTGGAATATGGAGGAACATCTTTAGATAAAATCTCGATGTTTTCTCTTATTTTTTTCCCTTCTCAGCTGCCTGGTATTCCTTTGTAAGGTCGGCAATACTTTTCCCCGTCTGTTTCTCGAGATCGGCTACCTTGACAAGATCCTTCCCACCAATCGGGCACGAACCCGGTTGTGTGGAACTAATATTGGGATGGTCGACACATGTCCACTCGCCTATCCTTCTCATCTGCATTTTGTCGATAGGACAATTACCGGGATAAGCGCTTTTTATGTTCTGGTGGTTGGGACATTGCCAGCCCGGCTGAATGATAGTTCGAGCCTTAGTCATCCCTATTCCACCTCCCGGTTCCCCGCTATCGCCGCAGCCGCTCAATCCAAAACCGATAATAAAGCCGACGATTAAAATTACAACAACCCGTTTCATTTCCAATCCTTTCTGAAGAACTACGTTGGAGCATAAGTAATTCTTAGGTTATTTTTCCTTTTTTTTCAACAAAAATTCCACCTGTTTGGCAGCCGCCGCTTGTTTAGAGAGATTCTTTTTGCTGGGGCCGGCCGCTGCTTTTGCATATTCCCGTGTAGCGGTTTCAAAATTGACGACCCTGCCTCCAATCTTGTCGGCATTATTTTCCCAGTACTCCCATGCTCTTATACGATCAGAGAATCCCAAGATGTAAGGAGCATTTGCGTTTTTTACCTTTATCGTACTGTCAATGATGTAAAAGCCATCGTAGAAATTGAAGTAATCCCCGCTCCTGAAATCCTTCATCATCATTTCTACAGCCCGGTTATTGAGGTCATCTGATTTTGCTCCCGGTCTGTTCACAAAGGCTGCGGTATAAGCCTCTTTAAGGGAGCAGAACTTGACAGTTTGCCCGCCCAAGACCACGCTAACCGATGTCGGGCTTGTGTCCGGATTACAGTCACCAGCGAATACGACTGATGGAATCGCCAGAAAACACATTAAACTTAAGATTACTATTGTCTTTTTCATGGGTTTTCCTCCTCTTTGTGCTTTTTTTGGGGTTTAATAATAGGTTGCCATACGTTTCGTTAGAATAGCCTTTAAAATTCTATCACCTCCTTTTCTTTAAATATAACTGTCTTTTCAATGATAACTCTTTTGAGGTTCAGCCTGTGTGACCGTTATCTCTCTGAGGTCACCGCTTGCCATCCGAAAGGTCCGGTTGGCTGTCGATGTCAATTCGGCGTTATGGGTAACAATCAAAATGCCGGTTCCTTCGTTATTCACTTCCTGGAAGATTTGGATGATCTCACCTTCCGTCTCTTCATCCAGATCACCTGTGGGTTCATCAGCCAGAAGGATTTGAGGCTCATTCATCAGGGATCGAGCGATGGCCACCCTCCTCTGTTCGCCCCCTGATAGTTGGGAGGGAAAGGCATCCATCCGATCTCCAAGACCCACCCGTTCTAAGAGCTCATTGGCACGAGTCCTATTCTCACCGGTCTTGGCGCTACGATCAAAGATGGTGGGTAACATCAAATTATCTACAGCGCTCAGGGTCGGGAGCAGGCTGGAAAACTGAAAGATAAACCCGATATTCTGATTGCGAAACTCGGACAATGCCTTGTCGTTTAACGTCCAGATATCGGTGCTGTTAATGAAAACGTGTCCTGATGTCGGCTTGGTTAAACCGCCGATAAGGCTTAATAAAGTCGTTTTCCCACTGCCGGAACGGCCAAGTATGACCACCATGTCAGCAGACTCCATGTGGAGATCAGTGGTATCAACAGCCTTTACGGTCAGTTCGCCTGTTTCATAGGTTTTGCTAACATTTTGCAATTCGATCATTTTACAGGCCATTTCGGCATGGGGTAGAAGGTTTGGAATCGAATATATGAGACATGATTGACATTTAGTCTTTGTCCACCGGCTTTTCAAAAAAGCCCCTGAAGAGATAAATACCCCCGGCCGTGACAGCGCCCCAGATTAATCCGTACTCCCAGCGGCTCCACTTAAAACCAGTGGGGTAAGCGACAAAGAGAATTACGATAATCAGGGAAGCGCCCCACCATATTAGGGTGCGGTTCCACTGGGTTTGTTTTTTTCTCTTGGCCACATTTCTCCTTAGGCCGGTCCCTACCTGGCCCCTCCAAAGGCCTTTTTGGCTTCGTCTTCCACGATCTGGATGGCTTCAGCCTGGTAGTCTAAGAATTCTTGAGTCAGGGTATGCTCAAGAAGCCGGGGCCGGGGAAGATCCACCGTCATTGTGTGCTTTATGGTTCCAGGGGCTGCGGTTAAGAAATAGACCGTATCTCCAAGATAGATGGCCTCTTCAAGCTCGGCCGTGATGAAGAGGATCGTTACCTTCGTTTCCTCATAGAGTTTGATGACATATTCCTGCATGATCTCGCGGGTCATGGCATCAAGACCCCTGAAAGGCTCGTCCATCAACATGATCTTGGGATCATTCACCAGGGTCCTCACGAGCTCGGCTCGACGCTGCATGCCGCCTGAAAGCTGATTGGGAAACTTGTCTTCAAAGCCACCGAGGGCAACCCTGTCAATGAAATCATGGGCCCTTTTTTCGGCAACCTCCTTTGACATGCGACCCTGGGCCCTTGGGCCAAACATGGCATTGTCCCACACGGTCATCCATGGAAATAGGGCAGTTTCCTGGAAGATCACCAGCCTGTCCCAGCCAGGTTCCTTCACCGGGCCTCCATCCAGCGTAACAAAACCGGTGTCGGGGAGTTCGTATCCAGCCATCAGGTTGATCAGGGTGGTTTTTCCACAGCCCGATGGCCCACACAGGCAGGTGAAGGTCCCTTTCTTCACCTTGAAATTTACATCAACCAATACTTCCTTGCCCTGGCCATATGACTTAAAAACTCCGTTAATCTCCATTTCACCAGGTTCTAAGCTTCGTGTCATGGTATTATTTTCCCTCCTTTAAAATAGGCGTCTCCAGGGCATTACTTTGTCGCCGATGGCCCTGACGGCACTGCTGTATGCATAACCGCAGATACCAAGGCTGATCATCCCCAAAATAATTCGAGGATATCTGATGAACATGTAGGCTTCCCAGGTCATGTAACCTAAGCCGTAGCCTCCGGCAACCATCTCGGCTGCCACGACCATTTCCCATGTCATACCCATCCCGACGGCACAGCCGGTAAATATGGAAGGCATTGCCCCGGGGAGGATGATCTTTCTGAAGATAGTCCTTGGTTTGGCTCCCAGTGATAAGCCCGCATGCCTGTAGCTGACGGGAATAGTGATTACCCCGAGATAGGTATTCATAACCACCGGGAAAAAGGCGCCGATGAAGACCAGGAAAACGACGCTTGACTCAATGGTGGGGAACATGATCACGGATATGGGCAGCCATGCGATGGGAGGGCAGGGCCTGAGTATCTCGAAGACCGGGAAGGTATACTGCTGGAATACCTTCTTATAGCCCATGGCAAGTCCAAGCGGGATTCCCAGGAGACAGGCAATCACGAAACCGGCCGCCACCCGGGCGTTTGTGGCAAGGACGTTATATCCGTACTTCTCAGTGGGGACATATTCGATTGCCTCATGCAGCACGTCCAGGGGGGTGGGCACCTGTGCAAATATGAGGATTTTATAGGTACTGAAAATATGCCAAAGAAAGACGGATATGACGATGGACATTGGAATCCTCACGGTGCTCCATGAGATATTCCTGGCTTTAAACCGCTTAAACCAACCCACATCATCTCTTGTTTGATAAGTAGGTTTAACAGCAATTCTTTCTTGATAAATACCTTCAATAGCGGGATCAGTATTCGATTGTGCCATTTCTTACTCCTTCCTCTATTTATGTAGCAAGCTCGCGTTCACCCCTCTCGAATGCCTTGCGCGCTTCTTCATGTACAGCCGCGATGGTTTCCTGGATATAGTGGAGATATTCCTTTGAGGTTCTTATTTCAATAGCCCTTGGGCGGGGGATCTTCACCTCTATCATTTTTTTCAATCTTCCCGGTCTGGTGGTCATGACAAAGACACGGTTTGCGAGGAACACGGCCTCATGGAGATCATGGGTGATAAACATGATACTCTTTCCGGTCAAATCGTATAGCTCGAGCAGGTGACGATGCATCACCGATTTGGTCATGGCATCGAGGGCCCTGAAGGGCTCATCCAGGAGGAGGACCTTTGGTTCATTAATGAGCGCCCTGACAATCTCCACCCTCCTATTCATGCCCGAGGAGATATTCATGGGATAATCATTTTCCGTGCCCTCAAGGCCGGCCACCTTGAGAAGCTCACATGCCCTGTCCTCCAGCTCATCCTTGTCGGAAAAATGACAGGCCCTCTCTTCAAGGTCTGCCTTGAGAGTCTTACCGACCTCCCCCTGCATGAGGGGGCCAAAACAGACGTTCTCCAGCACTGTTTTCCATGGAAAAAGCCCGCCCAGCTGAAATACCACCATCCTGTCAGGACCAGGGACCAGCTTTGTGGTTGGAGACGCAATGAGTTCGCCATCAAGATAGATCTCACCTTCTGTGACCGAATCAAATCCGGCGAGCATATTGAGCATGGTGGTCTTACCGCAACCTGAGGGGCCTACCACTGCCAGGAAGTCTCCGGCCGCTATCTCGAAGTCGCAATGATCCACGGCATGTACATTGACCCCAAAGGGATCGTAGACCTTTGTAATATTTATTGCATTAACATGGCCTTCTTTTTTATCGTCAGGCATTGTCATAACCTTTCATCACTGTTTGTTTTAGTTAGTATATACCTGCCTCCAGGCGAGATATTTGTTTGCAAGCATGCGTATGCCGGCGCTGGACCCATAGCCCAAAACACCGATTGTCATCATGGCAAGAATGACCTCTGGATACCGGATCAGATTGTAGCTCTGCCAACACATATATCCAATACCATAGGTGCCGGAGATCATTTCAGCGGCCACAATGGTGATCCAGGCCATACCCATACCGAGGGCCAATCCTGTGAAGATAAAAGGAAGAGCGCCCGGCAGGACCACATGCCTGAAAACCTGGATCGGGGAGGCCCCTAAGCATCTGGCCGCCCTGAACATGGATTCGTCTACGGATTCCGCTCCAAGCTTGGCATTTAATGCCACAACGAAAAAAGTCCCAAGGAATGGAAGGAAAATAATGCTGAGTTCCATCTTCACAAACATAAGGATGGCGAGGGGAACCCAGGAGACAGGGGGCATGGGACGCAGGGTCTCAAAGGTTGGAAAGGTAAAATCTCTTATAACCTTGTTCCAGCCCATCAACAAGCCAAGGGGAATGCCCACAAGGCAACCTAAGATAAAACCTGTGAACACACGATAAACACTAAAAAGAACACTCTTATAATAGTAGCTTTTGCCGAGGGCTGTATAAGATCCAATGACTGTCTCCCAGGGATCGGGGACATGGATCATAATGGTGTGGCTGAAGATCCACCAAATAATTATCCCTGCTATAATGGAAATTGTGCCTCGGAAAAGCTTTTTTCTCTGTTCCAGATGGGCCAGTTTCTTTTGCTCGGCGTAGTATGCTTCAAGGTCAGAGTCAGACGGGAGGTTCGCCTCGTTCATCGTTGTTTCATTCATAATGCGCTACCTCATGAATATGCAGAACTTTCGAAAGCCGTTAGTCGATGTTTGTCTTAACTGCGTATTTGGTAAAATGTCAATGGCCTTGATTCTACCCTCCCGCTGAGGGGAGGGGTAGGATCAAGGAGTTGGGTTGAATTTGAAATTAATTTATGCAGCGCCCTTCATTTTCCAGTCGGGGGCATCGTGAAGCTTGATGTTCTTGTACTCTGCCCAGGAATGTCTTCTGGCCTGGGTTGGGTACTGAAAATTGGGGAATCCGGGCAGATCGGCCCCGGTCCATCTCCCCTTTGCCTGCATTTCCTTGTAGGCCAGCCTCAAGAATCTGTCATCTACCCACTTGTCAATGAACTTGATGGGGTCTGCAGATTTCGGCGTGTCGAGAACTCCCACATCCCGCCACTGGTAGGTAATACCGTAAAAATGGTTCCGGCCCTCTGTGCCACTGAATATGACACTGCTGTCCCAGACCTGCATGTCCATGGTAGCCCTGATCACGGGCTGGGGAAACTCAGGAATGTCTTTCCAAACGAGGTAGGCAGCGAAGTTTGCGTCTGTTGATCCGATCTCCCGTGCCTCTTCCTCAGCCTTAATCCAGGCCATCATAACATCTGGACGGTCGCGAAGCCATGGGGTAATGGCCAGGGTTGTGCACGCGGTCCGCCATGTGTGGGGCGTGGACTTGGGATAATACTGGGAGCAGGTATCCATCATCTCCTGACCGGTGAGGAGTCTGATACCGATTCCCAGGTACTCCAGATAGCTGGGATAGGGTTCCCAGGTTACGCAGGCATCGATATTCTTGGCCCTTAGCTGGGTCACCTGCAACTCTGTAGACTGATCAAGCAGTTTGGGTCTAATGCCGTACTGATAGGCGATGTCCAACGCCTGGCGATGGGAAAAGGACCCCAGGGGAACGCCCACCTTCTTGCCATCCAGATCCTTCGGAGACCTTACCTTTCCGCTATCCCAGAGATCCTTTCGAACCACCATGACACCGTGCTCTCCTGTATCGTATCCGGCACTCTGGAGGGTAATACATTCCACAGTCTCCATGGCCCGAAGGCCCGGGGTGTCGCACATATATCCGTACTGGTTTTTCCCGGCCACCATATTGTTGTTGATCAACGGCCCTGAAAGGGAACGGAACCATTTGACTTTGCTCCCTTTGGGAAGGTGCTTCTTCCATACCTCAGAGATCTTGGTTATATTCGCCGACTGGCAGGTGAGGCAATAGGGCTGGTAGCCGATGGTAAGGGTGACAGGGTCACCGGGTTTTCCGAATTTCCCCTGTGGTTCACCATACCTTGATGCCAGCTTCCAATACTCCGGATCCACCTTCTTTTCCGCCCAGGCAGTGCCCTTCTTATAAGGCATGGGGTCCAGAGCGACGATAGCACCGACGGCCCCCGCCTTTAGGGCCGACTTCAAAAAGCTACGCCTTGTCACTTCCCTTTTGGGCTTGGGAGCATCTACGTATTCTACCAATTCCTCCTCAGAGGGAATGGCATGGGGATGATCATGACACTGATGTTCTTCGCAATTTTTTTCCTTCATTTCTAAACCTCCTCTCTTGTTAGTTGATTTAGTGTTTCCATTACCAAACGCCAACTATTGTATTTCAATATCAACCTCCTTTCTTTACGTCTTCCCTTAAGCAAATTAATCCCAGTTAGTCCCTGAAGCTAAACTTTTTATTAACCCCTCCCACCTTCCAGCAAGGCGGATGGTCCCAGCTTTGCCATGCGGGTAAGTGGGCGAGTTACCCAAAAAGAATACCTCATCAAAATGTAGGTTGGTGACCCTAAAGATCATGAGGAGATATTTAATGAAAGATTGCAAGATATTAGCACATAGGGTTTGGCAATGTAAATACCAAATGAATAGTGAACTGAAAAAGCGGTACAGGGTAAAGGGATATTGTACCAGCACGACAGGTCTGGACGAGGAACCGACCAGGAAATGAGACATTTGATTTTTTGCAAATATCAGCAAACTGGCTCCTTGGCCACAGCGGTTGAAAACAAATTAGGAGAATTCCAGGTTCCTGTCAATAAGGGGGAAGATATTTTGACGTTAGAGATTACAAGCTCGTCCAGTTTTAAGCAAGAAGAAAATGAGAAAACTGAATTGGGTTTGAAGGAGAGTATATAAATAAAAACCTCTCCTTCAAAACCCCTTATCAGAAACCCTTAGTCAGTGGTATATCCTAAGCGTTTAAGCCGCTCGGCAATCGCCTTTTTCTCGTCTTCAGGCATCTCGCGACGCTCAATGCCCCTGGGTTCGGCCCTGTAATGGGCATTGCACTCTTCGCGCATTTCCTGCAGCCATCTGGGCGCATGCATTTTCATGGCTTCGATCAGGTTGTTCTGCTCCCCCGGATCCTTCTGAAGGTCGAAGAATTCTTCGTACATGCGAGACGTATACCGGATGTATTTGAAGCTATTTTCGCGCAGGGCCTGTCTTGCACCCATACCGTAGGCTGCCCACACTGTTTCACAATAGGTGCGGTGCCCATGTCCTTTAAGGTTTTCAATAGAGGGAACCAGACTCTCCCCATCCATTTCCGGCCAATCCTCTTTGGATACTCCGAGGATATCCAGCACCGTAGCGGGGATGTCAATGGTTCTCACCTGACCTTTAATAGTCTTGCCTTTGGCCGCGGCAGGCATGCCGGGGTACTTGATAATCAGAGGTACATGCACATCCACATCGTAGAGGCTGGAGTGGGTGTTGGCCAGATCGCCGACATCGAGAGGCTCGTAGATATAATCTCCCATGGGCCAGTTGTGCTGCCTCAATGTGGTGCCGTGGTCGCTGATGATAATAATGAGCGCGTCATCATAGAGGCCAGCCGCTTTCAGTTCTTCGATTACCCCACCGATCACATTCTCGTCGCCCCATTTGATCTTGGCATCGTAGTAGGCATCTTCGGCCATTACACCTTCTTCAAGCCTACCGGACTTCACCATAAAGTCCTCGGATCCGGTATGGGTCTCATACAACTGGTTGTACAGGTAAAAGTTGCCGGCCTTATTTGCCTGAATGAACTTCTTATTATGTTCCCGATAATCCTTGCCAACCGGCTTTGCATGGAATCGTTCGTCAACATGGACTCCGAGTGCCTCCCAGTGCTCTACGCCGTCTCCCCATGTATCCGGGGCGGTGGGGTCCGTGGGTTCGACAAAGGTATCAAAACCATTGTCCATTCCGATACCGGAACCTGCAACGCTCTGGCTCATGCAGCCCATGGTTTTCCAACCTACTTTCTGGAGGATTTCCTGAAGCAGTGGCGCGGTTACATACATATAAGGATCCCGCACACCGGACTTGGACCCGTAGCAACCCGTCCAGACCGCAGGTGTCACAGCGCCCGTGTAGGAACCGGGCGAGATGGCCATGTCAAACACAACGCCGTCCTTTGCGAGTTCCTCGATATATCTCTGACGTCTTTCATAGCCGTACACGGACAGGTGGTCCGATCTTACTTCATCAAATTGAAAACAGTAAATACATTTTGGTTTTGCCATGTTACTTCTCCTTTCGTCTTTTAATGTTTATTAATGTTAATGTTAGTACACCGTTAATTATGTTTTTCCCCAACAAACCCCTATGTATCACTTCCTCTATTCCCTCATAACATCTTGCCATTTATGTTTATGATCATTATACAGACAGACCGTAACTCGTATGTCAAATTCATAATTTTCATTCAATATATAACCAGATTTCATGACCAGTCATTTTTCCACTGGGCTCTTGGCTAATTAGCCCTTGCGGCCATCGGTTTTGGGGCAGCGTCTCCCTCGGTTTGTTTCTGCAAAGGATCCTTTTGAAGGTCGTGGCTTCAAGCAAACAGCCTACATATAACCAAGCTGGCGCAAACGGGCCATTGCCTTTTCTTTGTCCTGCCTGCGGCCTGCACGCTCTACCGTGTTCTCAAGATCCTGCTCCCATGCGGGTACGCCTTTTTCAGCGATATTACTGGTGGTCTTTGCTCCCAGTGAACGATATCCGTTAAAATAGAGAGAGCAGAATGGAATATCGAAGTAGAGGGTCGTATCCCAGACATCACGCTCCGTAAAATCGAGAATGGGGCGGAAGCGGGTATGTGCGCGCGTATATTCGTCAGCCGGATAATCCTGGCTATAAGGATCCTGCTCGCGGTCAGGCTGCTCATCCCAGCGCAGGCCCTGAAAAAAGGCGTCCACTTCGTTTTTCTCGAGATACTCGTTGATTACAACCGACTTCATCAGGTGGTTGCCGATGAAGCTTTCAGCCTCGAAGGGGAAGGCTCTTAACTCGCCCATCTCCATCCTTGCCATCTCTTTCTGGTTACGCTCGTTGAGTTCTGCAACAACCACATCGTTGTCCAGCTTCCATCCCGCACGCTCCACTACATCGATGTTAAGACCCCAATCAAGGCGGAGGTCCCACTTTTCGGCGTAGAGTTTCAGCATGGCGTCTATTTCTTCAAATACGTCAAATTCGTCGATGGTAAAACAGATTGGCACTTGCTTGTTGTTCTCCCGCATGTATTCCAGACCGATCCACAGCATCAGCGTGCTGTCCTTACCGGCTGACCATACAATACGCATCTGTTCGGGAGTAAAGCGCTCGAAGGCATCCTTATAACATTCTTTGCCCCTCTCGATTTTCGCTTTCAACTCCGCAATTCTCTCTTCACTCAGTTCTATTTTCGGCATAATTTTCCCTTTCTTTTGTTATTTGTTATGATTAGATTTCTTGACATCCATTTACCCGCAGCGGCTGTCTAAGCGAAGGCGGGTCCATGGTCCCTTTTGCCACTATCCCAACACCTCCCTTCCAATCCTGGGTTTTAACAATTCCTTCATCTCGTTTGCCTGCGGGGAACTGTCGATAATGTTCTCCTGTTCGTCCGGATCCGCTGCCAGGTCGTACATTGCCCACTGATCGTCCTCTTCCCGGTAGGTTATCTTGAGGTCCTTGCTGCGGCAGAAATACGCCGGTTTATCGGTCTCTTTGATCTTATGGCTCAATTTGCCTGTTGCCTCGCCAAAGATAGGCTTTTCGGGGTACTCGTCTAACGGCAGCAGGGATCGGCCCTGGAAATTCTTTACCGGATCAAGTCCGAAAAGATCAACAATTGTGGGTGAAATATCAAGGCCGCTCACCAGGGTATCCACTTCCTGTCCGTTGGCAGCGTCATGATTATAAATGATCAACGGACCGTGGACCAGCTCCGAGAAAAATTTGCCGTCATGGGAGAGACTCCCATGCTCGTTAAACTCGTCACCGTGATCGGTGGTGATGATGACAGTTGTATCGTCCAACACGTTGTTCTTCTTCAGAACTTCTATCAGCCCACCGGCGTAATCATCTACCTGGCACACATGGGCCTTATAAAGCTTTCTGAACAAGTCAACCATCTCAGGGTCGGATGCGTCACGCTCCAACAGCACATCCGTGAAAAGTTTGAACATCTCCTCTTCGGTCTTGTCGATGGAAGAGTCGATTTTATCGATATAGTGGCGTGATGGAACGTAAGGCTCATGGACATCCATATAATGCACCCACATGAAAAATGGCTTGTCCGGCTTCCGCTGGTTAGCCAGCCATGCATCCGCTTTCTGATTGATGACATCTCCGGTGATATAAGGACATATGTCGGTAACGTCATCCTGCATGGAGTCATAATAGTGGTCCCAACCCCTGCCCCAGCCAAAGAACCCGCAGAGATACGGGTTGGAATGAAAACCGGCAGTCTGAATATCCTTTTCCGAAAGGGGTTCCGAAATGATCGTTCTGTCACGGGACACTTTCTGGGCCATCGGGTAATCAAACAGGTACGAGGATGTAAGGATGCCAGGGAAGGAAGCCTGGGTATAAGGAGCTATTGAGTGGTTCTTTGTAAAGACAATACTCTCATTCTTTATAGCATCCAGATTGGGAGTCAACCCCTCTTCATTGCCATATACACCCAATACGTCCCTTCGTAACGTATCAATGGTAAATAAAACTACATTTTTCATAACAATCCCCCTGTGGAATAGTACTATGTTAGATTTTCATTAAAATAATGGCAGGTTCCAAGGGAAGTCAAATTCATAATTTTCATATAAATCATTCCCCGCGGTTATAAATGAGGGGTGCGAAAATATTTTAATCCGCGGGTATCACTGAGCTTTTTGAAAAGGCATGATTTCGAAGTCTGCGCTTATCTGGTGAAGGCCGAAGAGGGATGGTATGTCAACTGGATGAAGATAGGGAACGCCCGGCCGAAGCGGCCATAGTGGCAGGTTGTAAGGTGTCAGGCTACGATGACAGATGCAGTGCGGCCACTACCCTTATACTGTCAATATTGAATTTGTTAAAAATGTTAACGGCTCTATCTGTGGGTTGTTCAATAAGAATCATATTATTATTATGCTCAAAAAACCGGACAACTTCTGGGTCTACCTTCATAGTACCCCTTGCACCGGTTCCGATTATAAGGGCGTTAGGCTTGAAATCAATAGCCTCCTGCAAATCTCGCAAAGAGCAATTATGGCCGTCTTTCCGCCACCATGAGGCGCTTATTCTATGTGGAAAAATGATCAGATCAGAGATGTATGAATGGCCATTTATAAGGATGTTCCCGAAAGAATATCTTTCAATAACATTCAACATCATAGGCCTGACCGTCGGAGGCGGTTTCTATGGTTTATGCCGGAGTTTTATCCTGTTAGCTTTGGAGTACCTGAAACCTGATCCGTCTCAATCCCGGCTTCTTCAGGGGTTGAGATCTCCTTTTCGGCGTCCGGGGATGTGTTGTCGAAATAAAAATATTGGTCAATGGTCTCGGGAAAACGAGGCGACCCCATCTTAAATCTGTTAAACACCGTCTCTAAGAAGATCTTTTCAACTTTAGAGAAGTTTCTATCCGCTTTATGGC
>PVMK01184300.1_pt1 | contig 27133 bp, 26 predicted proteins | sample 1853481 | NCBI WGS metagenome assembly PVMK01 (sample SAMN08533507, study PRJNA380276) | Marine sediment metagenome, whole genome shotgun sequencing project. | reverse complement strand
ATGCATGGATTGTCTTCAGCTCGCCGAGCTCGAACCCGGCTACGATGCTGTCACCGGCCAGGTCGAACCCTTCACCAGCAATCACCGCATCTTCATACAGGACCGCTCGCTCGGCTGTTTCCGAAAACTGGGCCCGCTCTGCTGTCGCCCGTATGTCGCCCCGTACCATTTCGATATTCCCGCTTGCGAACGCCTCGGATTCCCCGACGAATTCCGCCCTGTCCGCGTCCACGATCGTGATCTGTGCTGCTCCCGCTCCATCTCGCCCGGAGGGGAGCGTCATCCGGGGGCGCTCCGTCGCGACGGTTCGAGATCCGGCGATCGGCGACCGGGTGAAAGTGACCCTGGGACCCTCGAGCATCGCGCCGGTCGAGATCCGAACCAGCCGCACGTCATTCACGGCGATGATCTCGTCCCGCCCCCCGTTGTACGTGAGTCGCCCCGAGTTCAGCGTGCGCGTCGTGTCGCGGTAGCGCACGTTGCCGATCATCACAGCCTGTTGGGTGGCCTGCCGCCATACCGCGCTGTCTCCCGTCATCACGGCGTCCCCGCAGGAAACCGTTACCGGTCCCCCGATAAACGCGGTGATCGCGCCTTCCCGCGTCGGGTCGGGGCGCTCCACCCTCTCCCCGGCCCGACGGATGTTAAGCGCGCATCGATTCACGCCCTGCGCCGAAGCGAGCCCTGAAGTTATCCCCAGGGCGAGGCAAAGGAGGGCTGTTGAGCACAGGAGTCGAGAGGGCCAGCTCACTGGGGAACCGACACCTCCGGGGTCGTGGTTCGCCCCCGGCCATACCGCGTCTCGTCTGTCGTCAGATTGCGAACGACGTACTCGCCCCGATCTACCGTTCCGTCGGGCTTCGTATAGACGTAACCCGAGTCGGCCCGAATCTCGTTGGCCTCCGACAGGTATTCGAGGACCGGAGCCTCGAATCGCTCCCCGTTGCTGAGAGTCACCTCCACGTTCCCCCGCACCCTGACGTTCCCCGATTCCAGCTCGTACTCCGCGCTCTGTCCGGTGAGCACACCGAGGGTGTCCCCGAGCTCACCAAAGAACGTCATGGTTACGACGCGAAGATCGAGCCGTCCGGCCTGCTCGAAGGTGTACGCGGTGTCCGCGTCGAGTCGCGCTCGTCTCACTCCCTGACTGGTGATGTAGTTCTCAACGCCGACCATGACCTGGTCCACTCCATCCACGAACACGGACGGCGCCGTTCCTCCAGGGCCTTCGTCGTCCGCACCGCATGCGCCGACGAGACATCCGAGCAGCAACGTGACCGGGATCCAGGCCGGCACCGGCACCGATGAAAGTCGGCTCACTGCAACTCCGCCGGCGCCAGGCCTGCCGTCGATTCGACGCCAGATGCCTCTGCCCGCTTCGTCGCACGTTCCCGCGCTGCTCCGATGAACGCGGCGAACAGCGGATGCGGTCGCGTCGGGCGAGACTTCAGCTCCGGATGGAACTGAGTCGCCACGAAAAACGGATGCTCGGAGAGCTCTATGATCTCGACCAGTCCCCCATCAGGCGAAAGTCCGGCGAACCGGAGCCCTTCGGCGCTCAGCACATCCCGGTACTCGTTGTTCACCTCGAACCGGTGCCGATGTCGCTCTGAGATCTCGGGCTCACCATACACCGACAGCACACGCGTGCCCTCCTGCAGGATGCACGGATACGCTCCGAGGCGCATCGTGCCCCCCATGTCGGTCACCTTGCGTTGCGAATCGAGCAGGGAGATCACCGGGTGAGGCGTATCAGGCGTGAATTCAGCGGAATCCGCACCCTCGAGGCCGCAGGCATTCCGCGCAAACTCGATGATCGCACACTGGAGCCCGAGGCAGATTCCGAGGAACGGTACCCCCTCTTCCCGGATCCGCCGAACGGTATCCACCATCCCCTGCACCCCGCGTCCGCCGAACCCGCCGGGAATCAGGACCCCGTCGTAGCGGTCCGGGAACGCGTCTCCCTGCACATCGATCGCCTCCGACGACAGCCAGTCGATCTCCACTCCGCAGTCATGCGCGATGCCGCCGTGAATCAGAGATTCCTGGATCGACTTGTACGAGTCCGGGAGCGACGTGTACTTGCCCACGACCGCGATCCGGACCGGACCTCGAGTCGGCCGCTTCACCCGCTTCACGATCGATTCCCACGCCCCGAGATCGGGTTCGGGCGTCTCGAGACCGAGCGCGGTCACGATGGCCGCGTCCAGGCCCTGGTCGTGGTACCGCAGCGGGACCTCGTAGATCGTATCGAGGTCACGCGACTCGATCACGTGGCGAAGCTCGACGTTGCAGAAGCGCGCAACCTTGCGCCGCACCTCTTCCGTGAGCGGAAACTCTGTCCGCAGGATCAGGATGTCCGGCTGAATTCCGATCTCCATCAACTCCCGAACGGAATGCTGGGTCGGCTTCGTCTTGAGCTCACCGGCGGCTGCGATGTACGGCACGAGGGTAAGATGGATGAACAGGCAGTCCGTCCGCCCCACGTCCTGCCGGAACTGACGCAACGCCTCGAGGAACGGTAGAGACTCGATGTCACCGACCGTTCCTCCCACCTCCGTGATCACCACGTCGTGTCCCTCGGCCAGGCGACGGACGTACGACTTGATCTCGTCCGTCACGTGCGGAATCACCTGGACCGTCGCACCCAGGAAGTCGCCGCGGCGCTCGTTGGTAATAATATTCTGGTAGATCCGTCCGGTCGTGACGTTGTTCGACTGGGACAACGACTCATCGATGAACCGCTCATAGTGCCCGAGATCAAGATCGGTCTCGGCCCCGTCGTCGGTCACGTACACCTCGCCGTGCTGAAACGGCGACATCGTACCGGGATCCACGTTGATGTACGGATCGAACTTCTGAATCGTGACCGACAGCCCCCGCTCGACCAGGAGACGACCGATCGAAGCGGCCGCGATCCCCTTGCCGAGCGAGGAGACCACGCCGCCGGTGATGAATATGTACTTCGTGTGGGGTGCCGACGGCTCGGGCATGGAGGTTTGCCTCCCTCTCAGTCAGGATTGCGGGCCAGCAGCAGTGCCTCGGCCCAGGTCAGGTCATCAGGCTCCTCGATCGCCCCCCCTCACAGGGTCCGACGACCGAGACGTGAATGTGAAGTCCGGCTTCGAGCGGGCGCAGTTGCTCGAGTCGCTCGAGTCGCTCGAGCGGCGACGGCGGCAACTCCACCCAGCGCTCGAGAGCGTCCCTCGAATAAACGTACAGGCCGAGGTGACGGAGCCATTGGCCGCCCGTCGCCTCGAAGTCCGGGGAGCCAGCTTCGGCCCACGGAATCCTGGCCCGGCTGAAGTACAACGCCCGACCGTCGATCGCTCGGGCTACCTTCACTTCGGCCGGAGAGTTCCATTCTTTGTCAGATCGGAACGCTGTCGCGAGCGTCGCGATGTCCGCCGTTTGCTCCGCGACCGGTCCGATCGCCGCTGCGACGTGGCCCGGCGGGAGAAACGGCTCGTCGGCCTGGAAGTTCACGATCACGTCGAACTCCTGCCCGGCGCTCGAGCTCGCCACCTCGGCAACCCGATCCGTTCCCGATGGATGCGCGGCCGATGTCATCACGACCGTTCCCCCGAATCCTCGCACGAGATCTGCGATTCCGTCGTCATCGGTGGCGACCCACACGGCGTCTACACCCGGGACCTCGCAAGCAGCTCTCCAGCTCCACTCCACGAGTGACCTGCCGGCTAGCATCTGAAGAGGTTTGTCGGGGATGCGCTGGCTCGCGATCCGCGCGGGGAGAACGCAGAGGACGGCCATCAGGCGCGCGATCGGGTTCGAAGGCTGGATCCGTTCACGCCCCGCAACGTAAGGCCTGTGCGAAGAGAATGTCAAAGATCCCCTGGAAAGCGCAGAATCGCATAAAACCGGGACGAAGGGTCCGATCCACCCGGATCGAACGCAACACCGGCCTCGAGGACTGACCAGCGTACGCCGGCGATGAGGTTCGTCTCGTAACGTGACGAGCCGCCTTCCTCCCACGTGGATCCGGTAGCGGCCCGCAGCAGCACCCGGGGCGGGCCGATCCGCACCACCCGGAGGGCTGCTATCGGAATGAGGTACGAAGCCTGACCGTAGACGAGCCGCGGCCCGTAAAACGACAGCAGATCAAACGTGGGAAGCGTCGCCCGGCCGCCGAAAGCGGACCAGCGCTGGCGCGGCAGCGTGCCACCGATATCACCGCGTGCGATCCCGAACAGCTCGAGTTCATGTGACGCGAACCCGGGAGTCTGCCAGTACAGGTGGGCCTCTGCCAGCAGGAAGCTGAAGTCTCCCGCTACGGACGAATCCGCCGCCTCCAGCCGCAGGAGCCCCTCGAACCGGCTGCTGGACGTCCGCCTGCGAGTCCCGATTTCAGCGATCAGGCTCACTGTTTCGCCTTCGTCGATCGCTGGATTCGACTCAGGCCCATCGTCGCCGAACAGGACGAACTGCTTCCGAGCCTCCTTGCTCGTCGCGTCTTCCCACTGGACGGACAACGACGGCCACCAGGTCGCGGTTTCATTCCCGCGCACGACAAACGCAGCCCGATCAGCCCCGTAGTAATTCCGGAAGTCGTCACCCACGAAAAAGAACGAGACAGAGTTGGATACGTCGCCCCGCATCCAGTCGTCGTTCGTTCGCGTCACTCGCTCTCCTTCGAACCCGAATTGAAAAGAGCCGGTCGGATACCAGTACTGTTTGAGGGTTCCCTGGAAATCTCCGTCCTCGGTGAGCCAGCGAATCTCGCCCTCCAGCGACGGCTGCCACGACCACCCGGTGGCCCTGAGCGTGGCCCCCCATCGCAGGGTCAGGGCATCGACTCTCTGATAATAAGGGAAGCCGAAACCGTACAGCCCCGGCAGCTCGACGGCTTTCGGCATCTCCTTCACCGGAAAGATGGTCCAGCCATCGTCTCCTGCGACCACCAAGTACTGGTCGTTGGGCCGGTAAACGATCTCACCGGTCACCTCCGCGAGAGAAGAGGCGTAAAAACCACCCCCCAACACGACCACGTCCCCTTCGACTCGTGCGCCCGGACGCAGAAACAGGTCTCCATCGACAACGTACACGCTCCCCGGAATCGTCGTCGAACTCCGCATCGTAGCGTTCAGCACGAGCACGTTGCCAGAGACTGCCTGCCCTGCCAGCAGGACCGTGTCCCCGTCGATGATCGCATAGACGTCATGTTCGAGGAATTCGGCGAGCCGGCGCTCCGCGGGCTCGTCCGCCCTCGGCGTGAACTCCACATTCTGCGCCGAGCCGGCCGCCGGGATCGCCAGCAATCCACCCGCGGCCAACAGCCAGAATCTGGAGATCCTCATTCCGTCTCCCCCTCCCATCGATCCCACGACACGACCTCGGGGAACGGGCGTCGTTTCGGAAGGCGCTCGAATCCGTCGGGATAGCCGATAGACAGCAGCGTCACGACCGGGACATCCGGTGGAACACCGAGGAGCGAGCGCACGATCGGCTCCCGGTAGCCAGTGATCCAGGCCACCTGCAGCCCCAGGTCCACTGCGGCGAGGGCCATGCTCTGAGTGGCTGCGGCCAGATCCGCCGGAAATGCAGGCTTTCCGTGACCGCTGATCCTCGAATGAATCCGGGCGCAGCCGGCGATAACTACCGGCGCAGTCTTCACGTGCTCACTGTTGAACGCCGCCTCCGCGAGACGATGACGAGTAAGCGGATCCCGAACCACGATGAACCGCCACGGCTGGTCCTCGCCCGCCGAGACCGTGTAGCGACCGCAGTCGAGGATTCGATCGAGAAGCTCCCCTGGAACCGGTCGATCCGCAAATCTCCGAACCGGCTGGCGGTTTCGGGACAGGCTGTGGACTCGGGAGAGGGGACTCACGGTCGCTCACGCTCTCGGGTGGAACCTTCGATGTTCCTGCTGAAGGTATGTCCTGTCGACATGGGTATAGATCTGGGTCGTGACGATGTCGGCGTGGCCCAGCATCTCCTGCACGGCGACCAGGTCCGCTCCGCCTTCAATGAGGTGCGTGGCAAAACTGTGCCTGAATGTGTGCGGCGTGACTTCGGTCAGAATCGGGATTCCAAGCTTTGCTGCTTTCGGTTTCGAAATCTCTGCAGCGAACTTCACGACTGACCAGGCAGCCGTACGGCTCATTGCTCCTCCGCGCTGGTTCAGGAACAACACGCCTTTGGAAATGCGCGGTCGTTCGAGGCTCGAGCGCCAGACATCAAGGTAGTGACGCAGCATTCGAGTCGCACGACCACCGACGGGCACGATACGGCTCCTGTCTCCCTTCCCTCGAACCACCGCGAAGCCCTCGTCGAGGAACAGATCTCGAACTCGGAGGCCGGTAAGCTCCGAAATCCGAAGCCCCGATCCGTAGAGTACTTCCAGCATGGTAGCGTCCCGCCAGGCGGCCGCCTTCTGCTTCGAGCTGCAACCCTGTCGTGTACGCAGAAGGCGCGCGCGGGCCTCGCTTCTGTTCATGATCCGGGCGGCCTGCTTCACGTTCAGCACCGACGGCAGCGGCCGGCCGCGTCGTGGCGCCTCAAGCTTCTCGGTGGGGGCGTCCTGGACGTGTTCTTCCTGAACAAGAAAGCCGAAGTAGGTGCGAAGCGCGGACCTCCCCCGTGCCGCCGATGAGGCAGTCAGGCCGAGGGAAGCCAGTTCGCTCATCCAGTCCTGCAACAGCGCGTAGTCCACGGCGCCGGGCCATGCCGCTCCGCGCAGCAGGGCGAAGGCCGCCAGGCCCCGGCAGTCGTGCAGATACGAGCTGACCGTCCGGTCGGACAGATTCCGTTCGAAACACAGATACTCCTCGAACTGCCCGAGCAGGAACGCGTCGTCTCGTGCCTCGTCCGCCGGGGTGAGAACCCGGGGGCCCACACCTCGCGGGCTCACGAGTCCGCTTCCTCCCTCCGACTCCACCACCACAGCAGAAGCAGGAGAACCGCGACCAGCACCGCAATGATCCCCGCCGTCGTGTTCACTGCCTTCAGCGGTCCGAGCAGCCGATCGATATTACGCGAGAACAGGACTCCCGCCGTCACCAGCGCTCCGTACCACACGGCCGAGGCGATCGACAACGGAATGGCCGTGCGCCAGAACCCCAGATGACTGATCCCGGCGAACGCGGGGACCAGGACCCTGAATACCGGGAAGAACCGACTCACGAGGATACTCAGCGTCCCGTACTCCCGGTAGAACAACGACATTCGCCGCAGTTGCTCGGGGCGCAGCAACCAGTGCCCCCAGCGCGTCGCGAAGATGCCTCCGCCGTACCGGCGGGCTGCCAGATAGACGGAGAGTGCGAGCACCAGGTTGCTGACCCAGGCCACGAGGAACACCAGGCGGCTGTCGAGCAGCCCACGATCGGCGGCAATCGCACCAGCCACGACGAACATGTCCGATGGAATCGGAGGAAAGAGATTCTCGATCGCCGCTCCGGCGCCTACCAGGAGATACAGAACTTCGACGGGGAGCTGGGAAACCAGGCCCAGCAGACCATCGATCAGCTCGGGCACCGGGGCCTAGCCCCCGGCGCGTATGCTGGCGTGAAGCGCGTCAATGTCACCGATCTGATCGAGCAGTGCGACCGCGGTGACAGCAAGTCCCTCGGACCTGCCGATCCAGCCCATTCCCTCGTTGGACTTGCCCTTGATGGATACGGCGTCCGGCGCGATGTGGAGATACCGCGACAGAACGTTCGACATCGCTTCGGCATGGGGGGAAATACGCGGCAATTCGGCAACCACCGTCACATCCACATTCACGACCTGGTAGTTGCGCTCCTCCACCCAGCGGATCGTCCGCTCGAGAAGCTCCAGCGAATCCGCGTCTTTCCACTCTGGATCCGTATCGGGAAACCTTCCACCGATCGTGCCCAGCCCCGCTGCACCCAGAAGCGCGTCGATGAGGGCGTGTGTTACGGCGTCTCCATCCGAATGGCCCGAGAGTCCGGGTGCGGCGGGAATCCGCACTCCCCCGAGGACAAGGGAGCGTGAATCATCGAACCGATGGGAATCGTAGCCGACGCCGACGCGCACGGGGATCTCCGCGCGAGTCCGGTCAGGAGCCCGAACGCCCGGCGAGTATCCTCAGCGCCAGGTGAGCCGCGTTGCGGGCATTATCGATTCCGACTGCGGCCACGGGAACACCGGGGGGCATTTGCGCGATCGACAGGAGGGCGTCGATCCCACCGAGGGTTCCGGCCGATATCGGAACTCCGATCACGGGAAGATCTGTGTGTGCCGCGACGACGCCCGGAAGCGCGGCGGAGAGACCGGCTCCGCAGATCACGACGCCGAACCCATCCGCGGCCGCAGAACTCGCGATTCCGGCGGTTCGCACCGGATCCCGATGTGCACTGCTTACCACCACCTCGACGTCGACTCCGGCATCGGTGAGGACGTCAACCCCCTTCGCCATCGTCGGGCGATCCGATTCCGATCCCATCATCACGAGAACCCTGGGCATTTCGTTTCCTGTGGCCGCTGTTCGTCAGTCCCCGTCCCAGCGGCGCACCGCCAGGGATACGTTGTGCCCCCCGAAGCCGAAGGAGTTCGACAGCGCCGCCTTCACCTCGCGCTGGACGACGCCTTCCACGGCATAGTCGAGATCACACTCCGGGTCCGGTGTCTCGTAATTGATCGTGGGCGGAATCTGGCCCCGCTCGCACACCAGCGCGCAGATCGCGGCCTCGATCCCTCCCGCCGCTCCGAGCGTATGCCCGGTCATCGATTTGGTGGAGCTGACGATCAACTCGTTGGCCTGTTCCCCGAACACGGTCCTCAACGCTGCCGTCTCGGTGGAATCGTTGGCCGGAGTGGAAGTTCCATGCGCATTCACGTAATCCACGTCCTCGATCGACATCTGTGCATCACGCATCGCCGCCCGGATCGCGATCTGGGCCCCCTCTCCTCCGGGAGACGGGGCCGTCATGTGGTAAGCATCTGCGCTCTGCCCGAATCCGGCGAGCTCCGCGATGATTCGGGCTCCACGAGCCTGCGCATGCTCCAGGCTCTCGATCACCATCATCCCGGCGCCTTCTCCGAGGACGAAACCATCCCGCGTGGCGTCAAACGGCCGGGAGGCGGTCTCGGGCGTATCGTTCCGTTCCGACAGAGCCTTCATCGAAGCGAAACCGGCCATGCACAACGGCGTGACCGTCGCCTCGGTGCCCCCGGTGATCATCACATCCGCCTCTCCGACCCGGATGGCGCGCACGGCAGAGCCCACGGCATGCGCGCCCGAGGCACACGCGGAGACCGTCGCGTAATTCGGCCCCTGCGCTCCGTAGCGCATCGATATCATGCCAGCGGCCATGTCACCGATGAACATCGGTACGAAGAACGGAGAAACCCTGCCCGGCCCCCGGTCACGCAGCTTGGAGTGCTGATCTTCGAGCGTGCTGAGGCCTCCGATCCCGCTGCCCACGATCACCCCGACCCGCTCCGGCGATGTGGAACGCATGATCTCTTCCAGATTCGCCTGCTCGGCCGCCTGGACAGCGGTGGCCATCGCGAACTGCAAGAATCGATCGGACCGGCGCGCCTCTTTCCGATCCATGTACCGCTCGGGATCGAAGTCCTTCACTTCGCACGCGAAACGGACGGGGTGCCCGGATGCGTCGAACTGCGAGATCGGACCCGCCCCACTCGCTCCTGCGAGCAAGGCGGACCACGTCTCCTCGACATCCAGACCAACCGGAGTCACGAGTCCCAGACCCGTTACGACAACCCTTGGCCGGTCATTCATTCTCGTAACGCCCCCTACCAGGGCCTGCGGTCATTCCTGGTTTTCGGAAAGATACCGGATCGCATCGCCGACGGTCTGCATCTTCTCTGCGTCCTCGTCGGGAATCTCGATCGAGAACTCTTCCTCGAATGCCATCACGAGCTCGACCGTGTCGAGCGAGTCCGCACCCAGATCCTCTACGAACGAGGCCGCGTCAGTCACTTTCTCGATCTCGACGCCCAGCTCGTTCGCTATGATTTCCCTTACCTTCGCCGCCGCATCCGACATGTCGATTTCCTCTCGTATACGAGGTTTGTTCACCGGCACGCGACAAGACGCGTGTTCCGTTGTCTCGACCGACCCAGGCGGTCAGCCGTGCATCACCATTCCACCATCCACGACCAGGACCTGTCCCGTCATGTACGACCCGTACGGACCCGCCAGAAAACGGACAACGCCAGCGACATCCTCCGGTGTTCCGAATCTGCCCAACGGGATTCTCTCCAACAACGCATCGCGCGCTTTCTCGGGAAGTTCGGACGTCATGTCCGTCTCGATAAAGCCAGGCGCCACTACATTCACCAGGATGCCCCGCGATGCCAGTTCCTGCGCCACAGACTTCGAGAACCCGACCAGACCCGCTTTGGACGCCGCATAGTTGGCCTGCCCCGGGTTCCCCGTCAACCCTACCACGCTCGCGATATTCACGATCCGACCGGAGCGTCGCTTCATCATTCCACGCGCGACGGCGCGTGTCGTGTTGAACGCACCCTTCAGGTTCGTGTCGAGCACGGACTGCCAGTCCTCGTCCCGCAGCCGGACCAGCACGTTATCCCGCGTGATCCCCGCATTGTTGACAAGCAGATCGACCGGACCGATGTCGGCCTCGACGGCGGCGATGAGATCCACGCATGCCGCCGGATCAGAGACGTCGCACGCATAGCCCTTTCCGCCGGTCCCGGGCAGGGACTCTGCCGCCGCACGCGCTCGCTCCTCGTCCCGCGCGACGTAGGCCACCGTGCACCCGCCCTCCGCGAGAGACTCGGCGATCGCGCGACCGATGCCGCGGGAAGCGCCTGTGACGACCGTGACCGTTCCGTCCAGTTCAGGCATTGAAGGCCTCCACCATCTGTTCCAATTCCACCGGTGTGCCCGCGGACGACGAGATCTGGCCACGATCGACCCGCTTCAGCAGCCCGCTGAGAACGCGGCCGGGACCGACTTCGATCCACAGATCGGGAGCCGACGCGGCGATCGTCTCGACCGACTCGACCCAGCGAACCGGAGAAGTCAACTGCTCGACAAGCCGTGCCCGGGCATCGGACGCTGTACGAACCTCCTTCGCCGTTGCATTCGCGACGACGGGGAAAGCCGGATCCGCGAGCTCTACTGCAGTGATCGCCTCAGCCAGGCCCGACCGAGCCGACTCCATGAGCGGCGAATGAAACGCTCCGCTCACGTTAAGCGGGATCACCTTGCGGGCTCCGATCTCAGTGGCAGCAACCATCGCCGACTCGACTGCCGACACATCCCCGCTGATCACGATCTGTCCCGGAGCGTTGTAATTCGCCGGAACCACAACGGATCCATCCGTGGACACGGCCGCACAGACAGACTGAACCGATTCTGGATCCAATCCGATCACGGCAGCCATCGTTCCGGCCCGCTCATCACCGGAACGGGCCATCAACTCGCCCCTGCGCCGCACCAGCCTCAGGGCATCATCCAGATCCAGGGATCCGGCTGCCACATAGGCGGTGAACTCTCCCAATGAGTGCCCGGCTCCGACGGTCACAGCTGCCCGAACTTCATCCGGCAGCAGGCTCCATGCAATGAAAGAATGGAGCAGGATCGCCGGTTGGGCATTCTCGGTCCGAGTCAACTCCTCGACCGGGCCTTCCCAGCAGATTCGACTGAGCGGAATACCCAGGACGCTGTCCGCTCGTTCGAACAGCTCCATCGCACGTGCATCTGCGACGGCGAGGTCGCGACCCATGCCGACAAACTGCGATCCCTGCCCCGGCATCATTACGGCCAGGCGTTTCACTCCACCTCCCGGGGATCCCCATGGACGAGCGGTTCAACCGACACCGCGGCACGACCCACCACCCGTACTGCAAACACGGCGGCCCCGCCCTCCGGTCGGAGGCCGAGGCCAGCGGCGCTGGTACATGCCTCGATCCCGGCGCGCACGAGTGTGCAGGACCGGTTTAGAACTCCTCGGTCCTGACGACTTCGCGGTCTCTGTAGTGCCCGCAACTCGGGCAGACCCGGTGAGGTCTTCGCGGATCTCCGCAACGCGGACACGTCTGGTGCGCGACGTTCTCCGCCACGTCGTGTCCGCGACGATTCCGCTTGCGTGTCTTCGATGTACGTCGCTTCGGTACGGCCATGATACCCGATCCTCTATCCGTCGTCCGACCCGCTTCCGGCGCCCTCTGCGGCGTCCGGGTGCTGCGGGAACCGTTGTCTCAGCACATCCCACCGCGAGTCCGCCGCGTCGACACGGCAGTCGCAGTCACCCTCGTTGAGGTTCGTACCGCACGTCGGGCAGATCCCTTTGCAGTCCGCCGTGCAGAGCGGAAACGCCGGCAGTGCCAGGAGCAACTCCTCGCGCAGCGCCGGCAGCAGATCGAGCTCCGCCGCATCGGGATCCAGCGCGTATAACCCCTCCGTCTCGTCCTCGGGGCCGATATCAGGATCGAACCGAAGATCGAGATCCACTTCGACCTTGCGAACGATACGGTCCAGGCACCGTCTGCATTGCATCTCGACAGGCGCACCCAACCGCCCCTGCACACGAACGCCGCCCTCCGTGAAGGCGTCGACGTTGAGATCGGCTTCCACGGCGTCGATCAGGGCCACGTCGCCCAGATCCCACATCGACGGGTCCGCGGGCAAGCGGCCCGACCACTCGACCGGACCCGCTTCGAGTCGATCGAACGCCAGCATTCCCGCCGGGAAGCCTTTATTCATAGTCGTTTCCACCGATTCTGTCAACGCGCTGACCCCGATACCCCTCCCGTCGAGATCGGTTCAGATCAACTCCGTGCCCGGAAAGAAGAACGAGACTTCCACTGCCGCGTTGTCGACGGAATCAGATGCGTGGATCGCATTCCGCTCCTTGCTCTCGGCGAACAGCGCGCGCACGGTCCCTGGCGCCGCCTCCGCCGGGTCCGTCGCTCCGATCACACTCCGCAGATGTGCGACCGCGTTCTCCCTGCGCAGCACGATCGGCATGCACGGGCCCGAGGTCATGAATTCAACCAGGGAACCGTAGAACGGCCGCTCATTGTGAACCGCATAGAACTCCTCGGCATCCACCGTTCGAAGTCGTGCGACCCGGGCGGCCACGAGCTCGAACCCCTCTCCCTCGAGGTGCGCCAGAATGCGGCCCGCCTTGCCGGTACCGAAGGCATCGGGCTTCACGATGGCGAGCGTGATCTCTCTGCTCATCGACTCTTCCTCCGTATCAAGAGGCGAGGCGCGCCCGGCGGGTGCTCTCGCCGGACAGCCTCACTCTACTGTCCCTGCCGTTCGCTCAGAGTCCGGCTCCGACCAGCTCCGGGAAGTCCGCAGGCCGTTCGGCGACGGCGATCCCACATTCGCGGAACGCTTTCATTTTCTCAGCGGCCGTCCCCTCCGAGCCTGAGATAATGGCGCCGGCGTGTCCCATGCGGCGTCCGGGTGGCGCCGTCTGTCCGGCGATGAACCCGACTACCGGCTTCGACATCCGGTCACGCACGTACTCTGCCGCCACCTGCTCATCCGTACCACCAATTTCGCCGAGCATGCACACGGCCCTGGTCTGAGGGTCCGCTTCGAACGCCTCCAGACAATCCACGAAATTCGTGCCGATCAACGGGTCGCCCCCGATACCGAGGCAGGTGGATTGACCTATCCCCGCTCGGGTGAGCTGAAAGATCACTTCGTATGTCAGTGTTCCAGACCGGCTTACGACCCCAACCGGTCCGGGCATGACGATCTGTCCGGGAAGAATGCCGACCTTGCACACTCCCGGCGTGATCAGTCCGGGGCAATTCGGTCCGATGAGCCGCGCGCCCTTCTCCCTCACGAATGGGAGCACTCGCATCATGTCCTGGACCGGGACTCCCTCGGAAATGCACACGATCAACTTGATACCGGCTTCTGCGGCCTCGAATACGGCGTCGGCGGCAAACGCAGCGGGTACGTACACGACGCTCGTATTGGCTCCGTGCTGCTCGACGGCCTCGACGACGGTGTTGAATACCGGGACCGAGTCATCGAACAGCTGTCCGCCCTTACCTGGCGTCACTCCGGCGACGACCTGCGTGCCGTACTCAATCATCTGACGGGTATGGAACCCCCCGTCCCTGCCGGTGATGCCCTGCACCACCAGCCGAGTGGATTCATCGATGAATATGCTCATTCCGACGCGTCTCCCTTCGCGAGCTCCACTGCCGCTTTCACCACCTCGTCCATATCCGTCATCGCAGTGAATCCGGCCTGATTCAGGATTTCGATGGCCTCCGCTTCGTTCGTACCGGTGAGCCGGATGGCGAGCGGAATATCGATGTCGATGCGTTGCGTGGCTTCCACGATGCCATTGGCGACATCATCACATCGGGTGATTCCACCGAAAATATTGAATAGAATTGACTTCACCCGCGGATCGGCGCTGATGATCTCCAGCGCAGTCACGACCTTGTCCGGGTTCGACGACCCTCCAATGTCGAGGAAGTTGGCCGGCTCCCCGCCGTAGTACTTCACCATGTCCATCGTCGCCATGGAAAGTCCGGCCCCATTCACCACGCAACCCACCTGCCCGTCCAGCTTGATGTAGCTGAGTCCGGCGTCTCTCGCCTTCGTTTCGGCCGGCGGTTCGGAGCTCGTGTCCCGCATCGCCGCCACGTCGGGTACGCGGAACAGAACGCTGTCATCGATATTCATCTTGGCGTCGATCGCCTTCACTTCGCCCTCGGGCGTGGCGATCAGCGGATTGATCTCGACCAGCGTGGCGCCCGCTGCCTGGTAGGCCTCGTACAGATTCATGATGATCGCGGATGCCTGCCGCGCGAGCTTCACGTCGTCGTACAGCGCCCAGGCAAGCCCCATCGCCTGGTGCGGCAACAGACCGTACCTCGGATCCACGGCCAGTTTGCGAATCGCATCCGGATTGGTTGCCGCGACTTCCTCGATATCGATACCGCCCTCGGACGAGACCATGATCACATCGCTCTGTGTGGCACGGTCCATCACGATCCCGAGATAGGCCTCTGAGGCAATATCCTCGGCCGGCGCAACCAGGACCTTCTCGACCGTCAGGCCCTTGATCTCCAATCCGAGAATAGCCGCGGCCTTTTCCTTCGCGTCCGCGGGGTCATCGGCCAGTTTCACGCCGCCCGCCTTACCTCTGCCACCCGCGTGCACCTGTGCCTTTACAACAACGGCTCCCCCATACCGAGCCGCGATCGATTCGGCTTCCTCCGGTGTCGTAGCGATCTCCCCGGGTGGGACCGGGATCCCGTGCGCCCGGAGGATCTCCCTGGCCTGATATTCGTGAATGTTCATTTCCGCCTTCGTCGCGTGTCAGAAACGGTTTCCCGGCCTGTTCAGCTGCCGGGCCTGATCGTAGTTCCGGCTTGTCCGGCCAGCGCCGCCGGACCATCCTCGAGCGCTGCGATGATCGCCATCTCACCACCAGTGTCAAGAAAGTGCAGCGCCGCCTCCAGCTTCGGTCGCATGCTGCCCGCGCCGAGCGATTCTCCCGTGACCAGGCGTTCAGCCTGCTCGCGCGAGAGCTCCGGGATTCTTCGTGCCTGATCCGTTCCCCAGTGCTCGTACACCCCGTCCACGTCGGTCAGGATGAGCAGGATACTGGCACCGATCTCCCGACCGAGGATTGCGGCCGCGCGGTCCTTGTCCACCACCGCGTCGACGCCCTCCAGGCCGAGAACCGGATCGCGGTAGACGGGGATTCCTCCGCCACCCGCCGCAATTACGATGTCGCCGCGAAGCACTAGCTCCCGAACCATGTCCGACTCCACGATTTCGACCGGAATCGGGCTCGGGACCAGGCGTCTCAGGTTCCCCCGCGGATCTTCCTCGATCCGCACACCGTCCCTGCGCAGATCGGCGGCATCCGACTCCGACAGTCCCCTGCCTATGAACTTTGTCGGCTTGCTCATAGCCGGATCATCCGGGTCGACGCGGGACTGCGTGATCAGGGTCACGACGCGACGCTCAATTCCCGCACTGGCGAGCGCGTTCTCCAGCGACTGCTGGATCATGTACCCGATCCAGCCCGCCGTCGCGGCCACCAGGATCCCCAGCGGGAGCTGCTCCACTTCATTCCGTGCTTCTTCGTTTCGGAGCAGTTCGTCTCCTACCTGCGGCCCGTTCCCGTGCACGATCGCGATGCGCCAGTCATCCCGGGCCAGGCCCACGATAGAGACCAGGCTGGCGCGCGTGTGCCGGAACTGATTCGACACGAATGCCGACTCACCCGACGGCGACAGGGCGTTGCCGCCGATCGCGACGACGACCGTTCTGCGTTCGAGGCTCAAGTCCGGTCCTCAGTCCAGCGGGGGCACTGTCACGCCCTGCTCTGCCAGCCAACCGGCCACGTCATCCCGGATCCGTTGCAGGGCATCCGGAGTATCGGCCTCGAATCGGCACACGATCACGGGCTGCGTATTGCTCGCCCGGATCAATGCCCAGCCGTCGTCGAACAGCACGCGGGCACCGTCGATATCGATGACCTCATGCGATTCGCGGTAGTGGTCCACCGTCCGGTCCACGATGTCGAACTTCTCTTCCTCCGAGCAGTCCACACGGATTTCCGGCGTCGACGGGTACGACGGGATACGGGCCGCGAGTCGTGACAGAGGCTCCCCGCTCCGCGCGACCAGCTCCGCCAGGCGGGCGGCATCATAGATGGCGTCGTCGACGCCATTCCAGCGATCCGCCAGGCAGATATGCCCGCTCATCTCTCCCGCCACGGGAGAGCCACCTGCCTTCATCCGCTCCTTGATCAGTGAATGCCCCGTCCGCCACATGACGGGAATCCCGCCTGCCGCTTCGATCATCTCCGGAAGCGCCTTGGAACACTTCACGTCGAACACGACTTCGGCGCCCGGGTGGGTCTGCAGGATGTCCAGCGCGTACAACAGGAGGAGGTGGTCTCCCCTGACGATCGTCCCGTTCTCGTCCACGGCCCCGATCCGGTCCGCGTCGCCGTCCAGGCCGATCCCGAGTGCTGCACCCGTCTCCCTGACCAGGGCGATCATGTCCACCAGGTTCTTGTCCACCGTCGGATCCGGGTGGTGGTTCGGAAACGACCCATCGGATTCACAGTACAGGGGAATCACTTCGATCCCGGCTGCCTCGAGAGCCTCGCAGGCCACCACGCTGCCGGTACCGTTTCCGCAATCGAGAACGACCTTGATCGATTCAGGTAGATCGATGGCGTCGGACACTGCCTCCACGTATCGATCGAGGATTTCCCGGCGCTCCGTCGTCCCCGCTCCATCCAGATAGTCGTCGGCCTCGATCCTCCGATACAGATCCTGGATCGCCTCACCGTACAGCGAGCCTCCACCCGCGACCATCTTGATTCCGTTGTACTCGGGCGGGTTGTGAGAGCCGGTGATCATGATTCCGCCGTCGGTGCCAAACTCCTTGTCGGCGAAGTACAGCGTCGGCGTGGGCACCGTGTCGATCAGGATGACATCCGCTCCGGATTCGTTGAGCCCGGCGCACATGGCCCGGGCCAGCTCTGGCGAGCTGGGCCGGTTGTCGTGCCCGACGGTGATGCGCGGAATGTCCAGTCCGGTCATCTCGCGGAGCCTGGAGGCGTACGCTCGACCCACGGAGTGGACGACCTCTATCGTCAGATCGTCGCCGACGATGCCCCGGATGTCGTACTCACGGAAAATCGTTCGAGATAGATTCATTGAGACCTCTATAAGGGAAACGGCCGGGCCGGACCTCAAATCCTCCGGGCTTCTCTCGAGCCCGGACTCACGAGCCGCCAGCCCGCCGGGGAGGGTGCGCCCCGGCGGCGAGCTCATGAGCCGGCGTTCAGCTCCGTTCGGCGGGCGGGGGCACGACTCGTGGCGGTGGAACGGCGCCCTGCTGTCCGATCCCCGGCGTTGTTACCGCGGAACGAGGCGTCAGATCCTCTCCGATCCCGCTCACAGTTCGTAATGCATGACCGGGGAACAGCCCGGCCACGAGCAGGGCAATCACTGCAACGGCCGCAGCGAAGCGGAATGCCGGGCCGGAGCGATCGAGCTCCGGAGCATCATCCGCTGCGACTTCGAAGTACATCTTCCAGATCACGCGGAGATAGTAGTAGTAGGAAATCAAGCTCGTGATCACCAGCGTGATCGCCAGGGCCATTTCACCTGCTTCCACTGCCGCGCTCAGCAGGTACAGCTTGCCGATGAATCCTCCCGTCGGCGGAAAACCGGCCAGCGACAGCAGGAATATTACGAAGGCCGCGCCGAGCAGCGGGCGCCGCCACCCGAGACCACGGAAATCGGAGAGTTTTGACCGGGTATCACCTTTCCCGGCGATCACGTATACGACCGCGAACGCTCCGAGAGTCATGATCGCGTACACACCGAGATAAAACAGCACCGCAGACCGGCCGAACGAGCTTCCGGCCGCGACTCCGACGAGCAGGTAGCCGGCGTGAGCGATGGATGAATACGCGAGCATGCGCTTGACGTCGTCCTCTGCCAGCGCGATCAGGTTCGGGACGATCATCGTGAGCATCGCCAGCCACCAGACGATCCCTCCCCAGAAGGCCTCGGCCGGTGCAAGCTCGATCGTCACGATCCGGAGAATCGCCGCGAATCCCGCGGCCTTCACCCCGGCCGCCATGAACCCTGTCACCGGGGTAGGCGCACCTTCGTACGTGTCCGGCGTCCACATGTGGAACGGAACGGCCGACACCTTGAACCCCAACCCCACCAGCAACAGCGCGACGCCGGCGAATAGCAGAGGGTTGCGCGCCTCCGTCCCCCTGGCGATCTCGGATGTCACGAGGCTGAGATTCGTGCTTCCGACCGCTCCGAAGATCAGCGCGATCCCGTACAACAGGAAACCGCTGGCGAATGCCCCCATGAGGAAGTACTTGAGCGCCGCCTCCGACGACCTCCGGTCCCGGCGGTTGATCCCGGTGAGTACGTACACCGAGATCGACATCAGCTCGACCGCCACGAACAGGACGATCAGATCCCGGGTTCCGCCGAGCATCATCATGCCGACGGCAGCCATCAGGACCAGGAAGAAGAACTCTCCGATCCGGAGTCCCTCGCGATCCAGCCAGTCGAAGGAGAACAACAGCCCCAGCGCCGTGGTCCCGAGGATGATGAAGTTCGTCGCGACACGAAATCCATCCACCGCGATCATGGCATTGTCGCCCGGGACCTCGACTGTCAGGAGCCACGCGTTGGCGACCGCGGCCACGATCACACCCGCCACGGCCAGGGCTCCGATCCACGGGGCACTCGGCGCACCTCTGCTGCCACGCTGGAACACGTCGAACAGCAGGACCGCCAATGCCGTCACGGACACGACGATTTCCGGCAGCAGCGCCCAGAAGTAGTGGAGCTGTGAGCTGAAGTCCAGAATCACGTCGTCAACCCTCTCAATCCCCGTCCACGCCGAGGATCAGCATGTGATCGAAGCGGTCGTCCGCCCCCGGGGCCTCCACCGGAGCCTGGGCCGCCCGCACGTCGACCTGTTCAAGAAGTGCGTTCACCGAGGGTGCCGTCCGGGTAAGGAACGGTCCGGGAAACACACCGATCACGATGATCATCACCAGTGCCGGCAGCAGGACGATCCGCTCACGCAGATTGAGGTCGGTCAGACCGCGGTTCTCGTCGTTATCGATCGGGCCATACAGAATTCGCTGGACCATCGGCAGCATATAGGCCGCAGCGAAGATCACGCCCGTCGCCGCGATCGTCGCTGCCGCCGGATGTGTCTTGAACGTTCCGATGAGGATCAGGAACTCTCCGACGAATCCGTTCGTCCCGGGAAGTCCGATCGAGCTCAGGGCCACCACCACGAAAGCGAACGCGAAGAACGGCATCACCTTCGCAATGCCCCCGAAGTCCTCGATCATCCGGGTGTGGCGTCGTTCGTACAGCATCCCGATCAACAGGAACAGCGCCCCGGTGGAGATTCCGTGATTCACCATCTGGAGGATCCCGCCCTGCACCGACTCGGAGGTCAGGGCGAACAGACCGAGCATCACGAATCCGAGGTGGGCGACCGACGTGTACGCCACGAGCTTCTTCGCATCCGGCTGAACGGCCGCGACCCAAGCACCGTAGATGATTCCGATCAGGCTGAGCACGATGATCGTGTTCACCACCAGGTCGCTGGTCGCCGCATACGAGAAGAACGGCATGGCGAACCGCAGAAAACCATACGTTCCCATCTTCAGAAGCACGCCGGCGAGGATCACCGAGCCCGCGGTTGGCGCCTCGACGTGTGCGTCCGGGAGCCAGGTGTGGAACGGGAACAACGGCACCTTGATCGCGAACGCGAGCGCGAATGCCGAGAACAGCCAGAACTGGAGCGATCGCGTGACCGGGAGCTGCACCAGGTCGTTGTACGCGAAGGTCACGACGCCGAACTGCCGGTAGTACAGGTAAACGAGGGTGACGATCGCGACCAGCATCAGCAGGGAGCCCACGGCCGTGAACAGGAAGAACTTGATGGCCGCGTAGATCCTCCGCTCGCCGCCCCACACCCCGATGATGAAGTACATCGGGATGAGCATCAGCTCCCAGAACAGGAAGAACAGGAACAGGTCCAGCGCGACGAACACACCGATCATTGCGCTCATCAGCATCAGCAGCATCGCGTAGTACGGTTGCTGCTGACGTTTGATGTAGCTGTACGATCCGAGGATCGCCATCGGCATCATGAAGGTGGTGAGCAGTACCATCAACAGCGAGATGCCGTCGATACCCACGGTGTAGCTGATGCCCCACTGCCCGATCCACGGGATCGAGACGTAGTTCTGCAGCGCCGCCGTACCCTGCCGGAACGTCCAGAACAGCGGAAGTGACACCAGAAACGCCACGACGCTCGTCCCCAGCGCAACGTGCTTCGCATCGTCCTCGCCCACGAACAGGCATGCGACGCCGCCGGCCAGCGGAAGCAGCACAAGCACCGTAAGTACCCAGTGACTCTCGAAAAAGCTCACGGCTCGATCCCGCTCAGAACAGGAAGGTTGCGAGGATCACCAGCACCCCCGTAACGAAGTAGAACATGTACGTCGAGACTCGGCCGGTCTGGAACAGGCTGCCGATCCAGCCGACCGCTCGCGTGCTCGCAGCGAGCCCGTTTATCGAACCGTCGATCAGTCCATCATCGACGATCCGCCAGCATCCGCGCCACAGCGCGAGGAGTGGAAGAATGACCATGCGGTCGTACAACTCGTCCACGTACCACTTGTTGTACAGCACTCCGGCCAGCCCCGTCGGCTCGACCGACTCCGCCGCCGGCTTCCAGCTCCGGTGGATCAGCGCCCGGAAGGTCAGAAGGATCACGACCGCGGCAGCCACAGTCGAGATTCCGGCCCACATCGCCTCTCCGCCCCCGATCGGGGAAGAGTGCGCCTCGTGCAGGCCATGAGATTCCAGGATGCCGCGTGCCGGAGCGAATATCGGGTGCAGCCAGTCGTGCAGCGCGTTCACACCGGGCAGGACCGGCAGAGCATCCGGAATGGCCACCCAGCCGCCGACCACGGACAGCACCGCGAGAATGGCGAGCGGTATCCACATCACAGCAGGCACCTCGTGCAGGTGCGACTTCGCGTTCTCTCCGGTGCGATTCTCGCCGTAGAACGTCATCACCATCAGACGTGTCATGTAACCGGCCGTGAGCATCGCCACGACGAGCGCCAGGCCCCACAGGATTCCATAGCCATACGCGCCCGTATACCAGATGATCTCGTCCTTCGAGAAGAACCCGGCGAACGGAATGATCCCCGAGATCGCCAGCGTGCCGACCCACATGGTCGCGAACGTGATCGGCATGTAGCGACGGAGCCCACCCTGGTTCCGCATGTCATTCGGGTCCTCGTCGCTGTGCACCTCGTGATACGCGTGGTGCATGGCGTGGATCACCGCGCCCGATCCGAGGAACAGCAGCGCCTTGAAGAACGCGTGCGTCATCAGGTGGAATATGCCGGCCGTGTACGCTCCGATACCGACTGCGAGGAACATGTACCCGAGCTGTGAAACCGTGCTGTAGGCCAGGACCTTCTTGATGTCGTTCTGCTGCGTGGCTATGGTCGCCGCGAGCAGCGCAGTGCCCGCCCCGACAGCCGCGACGACCGCCTGCGATACCGGCGACATCGCGAACAGAACGCTCGTCCGAGCGACCAGGTAGACGCCCGCCGTGACCATCGTCGCCGCGTGAATCAGCGCCGAGACTGGTGTCGGGCCGGCCATGGCGTCGGGCAGCCATACGTACAGGGGGATCTGCGCCGATTTACCGGTACACCCGAGGAACAGGAACAGCGTGATCGTCGTCACGACGACTCCGCCATACGCGAGGGTCGCCGGAGCGGCCGCGAACACCTGCGCGTAGTTGAGAGTGCCGAAGTGAACGAAGATCAGAAACATCCCGATGAGAAAGCCGAAGTCGCCGATCCGGTTGACCACGAACGCCTTCTTGCCGGCGCTCGCGAAGTCCTGGTTCTCGTACCAGAACCCGATCAGCAGATACGAGCAGAGACCGACGCCCTCCCACCCCACAAATGTGATCGCGAAGTTCGCCCCGAGCACGAGCACGACCATGAAGAACACGAACAAGTTCAGGTACGCGAAGTAGCGCGAATAGCCTGGATCCTCCCTCATGTATCCGACGCTGTACACGTGGATCACCGAGCTCACGCCGGTGACCACGAGCAGCATCAGCATCGAGAGCTGATCGAACTGAAGATCGACTCCGACTCTCAGGTCACCGGCTGCCATCCACGTCCACAGCGACACGATCGCCGGATCGTGGGGTGCGGCCGCCACCATCGCGACAAAATTCAGAACGACGATCACAAACGCACCGATCACGGCGAGCGGTCCGACGAGGCTCGGAATCGACTTGTTTCCGCGCCACATGAACGCCCCGATGCCGTTCACCACGGCCCCGATCAACGGCAGGAGAAGTATCCATACCGGGAGGATCGGTTCGTACGCCGCATGCGCCTCCTGAAGGAGCAATGGCAGGCTCACCACCGGATCACCACCTCAGAAGGTTGAAGCGATCGACATCCAGACCCTCGTAATGTCGGAAGATCGCAATGAAGATCGCGAGACCGACTGCCGCCTCCGCGGCGGCAACGGCCATGACGAAAAACACCAGCACCTGCGCCTCGAGCCCGAGCGACCGGGAGAACACGACCAGGGTCAGATTCACGGCGTTGAGCATCAACTCCACGCACATGAACACGATGATCGCGTTTCGGCGGACGAGTACGCCCGCCGTCCCGACGGCGAACAGGAATGCGCTGAGAATCAGCGCTGCGGTCTCGATGTCCAGATTCATGCTCGAAGCCTCAGGGTGCGCGGCGCCGGGCCAGGACGACCGCCCCGACGATGGCCACGAGAAGCAGCAACGATATAAGCTCGAACGGAACCAGGTAGCTCGTGAACAGCGGCTCGGCCACGGCGCCCACGGCACCGCGCGATCTGAGAATCGCGTCCATCACCACACCGCCGTCGTCCCTCGCGAGGGATGACGGCTCGCCTTGCAATACCAGCGCAGCGATGAGGGCGAACAGACTCGATCCGACGACCAGCGCCACGAGCCGGGCCAGATGACTCCGCATATCAAGCTCTTCGCGGTGCCCGAGATTCAGCAGCATGATCACGAACAGGAACAGCACCATGATCGCGCCGGCGTAGACGATTACCTGGACCGCGGCCAGAAAGTGCGCATCCAGCATCACGAAGATTCCGGACAGCGCGAAGAAAGTCATCACCAGGTACATCAGGCTGGTCACCGGATTCCTGCTGGCGATCATCATGATGCCGCCGCCGGCCGCCATGACCGCAAAGATGAGGAAAAAGACAGATTCGATCATTCTGATGCCGGGTCGAAGGGGTCCCACAATGCCGTAAACGGATGGTCCAGCTCCGTCAGCCGTTCCAGGTCGTAGACCCAGCGTTCGCGGCTGTACTCGGCGTTTTCGTAATGGACTCCGAGGTGGATGGCTTCCACCGGGCAAACTTCCTGGCAGAACCCACAGAAAATGCAGCGGAACTCGTCGATCTCATACACCGCCGCGTACCGCTCCCCGTTTTCATCCTCCGCCGGGATCAGCTTGATACAGTTGACCGGACATACCGTCGGGCACAGCCCGCAACCGACGCACTTGGCACGACCGTCCTCGTGAGTCGCCATCCGATGTGTCCCGCGCAGCCGGCGGGAGAGGTCCCATTTTTCGTCAGGATACTGCTGTGTCTGTTTCTTCGGTCTCACCATGTGCTTGAGCGTGATCCCCAGGCCCGTGGAGATCGCACGCACGTAGGACGCACTGGCTTCCGGCCTCACGACAACCTTTACGCTTCCAGGCATATCTCAGTCCGCCTCGTTCGGGGCTGTCGGTCGTGTGCGCGCGGGCGCCGTACCGGGGGGCCGCCGTGTGCGCGCGGTCGCTCCCCTGACGATCGACCCGCGATCGACCACCCATACGAAAACCACCATCACTACGAGGTTCAGCCCGATGAGAGCCGCGGAGTACTTGAGTCCGACCGGAACTCCCCAGCTGTCGAGCAGATACATCGCCACGCCCATCAGCATGATGTAACCCATGAGCAGCGGGATGAAGACCTTCCACCCGAGATCCATCAGCTGATCGTACCGGAATCTGGGAATCGTCCACCGGAGCCACATGAAGAACAGTACCAGAAGCAGTGACTTGACGGTGAACGAGCCCAGCGTCAGCAGGGTCTTCCACCATGTCGGCTCTCCGATCACGGTACCGTCGGCGAGTACCCGGATGTTGTCTCCCTCCCAGAACGGAATGTCCCAGCCGCCGAGGAAGAAGATCGTGATCAGAGCCGCAGTCGTGATCAGGTGGGCATACTCGCCGAGAAAGAACATCCCGAATTTCATCGCCGAGTATTCCGTATGGAATCCTCCGACGAGCTCGGATTCCGCTTCCGCCATGTCGAACGGAACCCGGCCCGTCTCGGCGATTGCCGATACGAGGAAGGCGAACCCGGCGAACATCAACGGCAGGAAAAACCAGGCGCCGTACGTCCCCGTTCCCGCCGAAAATCCCTGTTGCGCAGAAACGATCTCCGGCATTGCCACATTGCCGACCAGCATCAGCACCGGTACCAGGCTCATCGCGAGCGCGACCTCGTAACTCACCATCTGCGCCGAGCCACGCAGTCCCCCGAGGAACGAGTACTTCGAGTTCGAAGCCCAGCCGCCCAGCACGATTCCGTACACACCCAGCGAGGCGATCGCGAGCACATACAGAAAGCCGACCGGGACATCGGCCACGATCATCTCCGCCAGGCCCCAGCGAGTGGGCAGCGGCGCCGCGAACGGGAGTACTGCGAACAGGACCGTGGCCGGGACGAAAGCCAGGACCGGTGCAAGGATGAAAAATTTCCGGTTCGCTCCGCCGGGCTCGGTCTCTTCCTTGAGGATGAACTTGAGCCCATCGGCAGCCACCTGGAGAAGTCCGAGCGGGCCGACGCGATTCGGACCGCTCCGGTTCTGGATGAACCCGGCGAGCTTCCGCTCGAAATAGGTCGACATGGCGACGAACACGAGCAGCAGGACGAAAAACAACAAGACCTTCAGCGCCGTGAAGACGACGAACGCGGTTCCCGTCATCGGTTCCATCGTCACCCCAGCTTCGCCGCCGGAGCGGACGAGCCGCCCGGGTTCACGCCCTTGAGTCCTACTTCATCCCAGCTCAGCCCCGCCAGCTCACCCGACTCGCTCGCCGCCACGGCAAACGCCTCCCGCACCTCCAGCATTCCGCTCTCCCCGCTTCCGAGCGCCAGGAGCCGGCGCAGGATCATCCAGATCGGCCGTGCGACACCGGGGGGAACGAGCGCCTGGTGGAAACGCTGGACTCGCCCCTCGTGGCTGACGAACGTCCCCTCCATCTCCGCAAACGTCGTCGCGGGGAGGATCGCCGTGGCATTGCGCACGGCGTCCGACAGATGACTGCCGATGTAAAGGAAGAACCCCGCCCGGGAGCCGTAGTCGGCCGGCGCATCCTCCAGCCGGTCTCCGACCACGACCAGAATGTCGCCCGGCGACACCTCCGGAAGCGCTTTCGTCTCGCTGAAGCCGAACAACTCTGCTCCCGCCGCATTCGGCGCTCGCTCCGCGCGGAGCTTGAGCTGCGGGAATCCGGTCAGCTCGGCCTCATCACCCCGCGACAGGCGGAAACCCCCGCCGTCGATACCGATTCGTCCGAGCAAAGCCCGGACCGCTGCCAGCGATTCGGTCGAGTCGTGCGCCGAAACGACGGCGCTGCCCGAGCTCCCTTCCGGCAGGTTGGCCGACAGCCACTCGAGCGCCTCTCCCCAGTGCACGGCCTCCAGCTCTCCGTCACGTCGGATCAGGGGCAGGTCGACGCGTGAGCCCCGGTTGGCCATAACGAGATGTTTTCGCCCGTAATCGCACATCCAGAAGCCATTCACATCTGCGTTGTAGCGCGGCTTGACCCGGACGATCTGGTTCTCCTTCACGGCGATGTCGATGTTGCAGCCGTTCGAGCACCCCGGGCAGATACTGGGTGCAGAGTCCATGTCCCAGGACCGGGCCTTGAACAGAAAGTCCACGTGGACCAGTGCGCCTACCGGACAGACATCGACAATGTTGCCACGGAACTCGTTCTCCAGGTCCTTGCCGGGGAAGGTGTCGATGTAGGCCTTGTGCCCCCTCTGGGCGACGAGCAGCGCTTCGTCTCCCGCCACGTCCCGCATGAACCGCACGCAGCGAGTGCACAGGATGCAGCGATCGGCGAAGTAGAGAATGTCGTCCGCGATCCGGTCCCGACCGAGCACCAGCTTCTCTTCGTGACTCCGGCTCTCGAGCTGGTGTGTCTCGTAGGCGTAGTCCTGCAGCATGCACTGTCCAGCCGCATCGCAGATCGGGCAGTCGATCGGATGGTTCAGCAGCAGGAACTCGATCACCGATCGCCGCGCTTCCTTCGCCATGTCGCTCTGCGTCAGGATGGACATCCCATCCGTCGCCGACAGGACACAGGAAGGCTGCAGCTTCGGCTGACCCTCGACCTCGACCAGGCACATCCGGCACTGAGCCGGACGGGACGGGATCCCGGGGTGGTAGCAGTAATGAGGCACGACGATACCCGCACGCTCGGCGGCCTGGAGCACGGTCATCCCTTTCGGAACCGTGACCTGGACACCGTCGATCGTG
>PVMK01123722.1_pt1 | contig 27144 bp, 22 predicted proteins | sample 1853481 | NCBI WGS metagenome assembly PVMK01 (sample SAMN08533507, study PRJNA380276) | Marine sediment metagenome, whole genome shotgun sequencing project. | reverse complement strand
TGCCGGTACAGTGGACGACGTAGTCAAACTGAATATCTCTTTCCCTGCTCTGAAGAACAATTTCGGCTGCACAGTTCATATACCCAAAACTGCCGAGTTTGTGTTCTGAAGCGCCAGCAGGAATAAGATATGGATCATGGCCGGATCGCTTTAACCGGTTAAAAAAATCAAGCAAAGGATTCTGGTCCTCAATGGGCCGCGGTATCTCGTCCAGATACAATTCGGCACCCATCAAGCTGCTTAAGAGAATATTCCCCGATTGCCGATACAATGGGCCTGCATCCGTTGCCCAACAAAAATGTAGCAACGCGCATTTAAGTTGACATTTCGCGGCCGCGGCAGCAGTCTGCCGGGTATGATTCGATTGAATTGCACCAGCAGTAACCAACATATCTGAACCCTTGTCTATCGCATCACCAACCAGAAATTCGAGTTTCCGGATCTTGTTCCCTCCACCTTCAAGGCCGGTCAGGTCGTCCCGTTTAATCCATAACTCCGGGCCATTAAGTTGCTGACCAAAATTCTCAATTTTATGCATCGGTGTTGGCAATTGCGCCAATGAAAACCTGGGTCTTTTGCCAAGTTCCAGTAGTAATTCATTGATTTTTACATCGTCAGTCACGTTTTTCTCCAATTGAATTGTAAATAGTCTACACCAAGTCTGGACCATTACTCTGTACGAGATAATTGGTCATGACACAACATAACATTCCGACAATCCTGGGACATAACTAATGGTTGTTAATATTTTCCACTATAGATAAGCTGTTGGAAAAAGGGCAACCCAAATAATGAAACGCCGTCTCACCGCTATACTTGCTGCTGACATCGTCAATTACTCTAAATTAGTGGGTGACGATCAAACCGGTACGTTGAATGCATTGCGTCAATTTCGCAGCGAGCTTTTCGAGCCATTGGTCAAGGATTATCTCGGTACTGTTGTAAAGCGCATGGGTGATGGCTGGATTGTAGAGTTTGCCAGCGTGACCGACGCCGTATCCTGCGGCCTTCAAATTCAACAGGGCCTCGATGGACACGCGGTTATCCGGCTGCGTGTTGGTATCCATATTGGAGATGTTGTTTTCGACGAAGAGGACGTTTTTGGGGATGGGGTAAACGTCGCTGCACGACTCGAAAATCTTGCTAGCCCCGGGGATGTTTTGATCTCCGATACGGCATACAACAGCCTTGATCGCAAGTCTGCGCAGCAGTTTGGCGACGCTGGCCCTCAACAGCTGAAAAATATTGACCGCGCGGTCAATGTGTGGCGTTGGCCGGTTGATGGAACCTCAGGCACAAATCCGGAGGCGGGCAATATTTCGCCAACTCCGGATAAACGATCCATCGCTGTTTTACCCTTTGATAACATGAGCGGGGATCCGGAGCCGGAGTATTTTGCGGAGGGTATCAGCGAGGACATCATTACCGACTTGTCGAAGATAACCAGCCTTTTCGTTATTGCCCGAAATTCAAGCTTTGTTTACAAGGGAAAATCGGTGGATATTCCAACAATTGCCAGGGAGCTTGGCGTCCAGTTTGTCCTCGAAGGCAGCGTGCGGCGCGGCGGTGACAGGATTCGGGTTACTGCCCAGTTGATTGATGCAAAAACCAGCGGGCACCTGTGGGCCGAAAGGTATGATCGCGACCTCACAGATATCTTCGATGTACAGGATGAAGTTACAGCAAACATTGTGCGGGCATTGTCACTCACCCTGGGCGAGGAGGAAGAACGCCTGGTTGGCATGAAGGTCACAGAAAATATCGCCGCCTATGAATATGTTCTGCGGGCGCGTGAGCTGTTTTTAAGTACCCGACGAGAAGACACCAAACTGATCAAGGAGATTCTCGCACAGGCCATCGAACTCGATGCCGGTCTGGGGGCCGCCTACGCCTACCTGGCGCTGGTTCACCTGCTGGAGTGGGTAAATGGGTGGAGTGAGGATCCCCAGGCCTCCCGCGAGCTTGCCCATGAGATGGCCAGGACGGGTGTGGAACTGACGCCTGATGACGCCCATGTGCATATTGCCCTGGGCAGTGTTTTTATAGCACTGCGCAGACATGACGATGGTATCGCGGAAGCCGAACACGCGATCCGGTTGTTTCCCAATTATGCACATGGTCTATTCGAGCTGGGTTGGTATTTACAGTATGCGGGCCGGGCAGCTGAGTCACTGAGTTATTTCGATCGTGCAGTGCGTCTCGACCCTCATCACGCAGACCTGTTCCTGCATTTCATGGCCCAGGCATATTTTCAACTGGAACGTTATGATGAAACCGCCGAATTATTGCGACGCCGGCTGGTCCGAAATCCCCGCTCAGATTCATCCCGGATGTTGCTGGCTGCCTGTTATGGTTATCTGGATAAACATGACGAAGCGCGTAAGGTGTGGGCTGAAATCAGGGAGATTAATCCTGATTTCTCCATCGAACAACGGCGCCAGGTCCTGCCCTACAAAAACCCGAAGGATTTTGAACTGATTGCCACTGGCCTGCTCAAAGCCGGCATATCCGACTGACGGGTTAGTGAACTTACTGTAGTGGCAGGGTGGCAGAAGGGGATGAGATTGTACTCATGAGATACGATCAATTGGGAAGCTATCTGTAAGCGAAGAAACCACTTCCCAAACAAGATCCTTGGTGTGTGATTCAAGATCGTTCAGGCGTATCGCCACGATAACCAGTTCACACGATGGAAACATGTCGCTAAGTTCTATCAAACGACCATTAGTGATTTCCGGCATGGCAATCGAATGGGGTAGCCATGCTACCCCGACGCCGGTTAGCGCGAGTTGAAGAGCGGCAAGTGTCAGGGCTGTTTCGGCTTTGTTGCGAATAGTGGTCACGCCCCATATTTGTGGAAAAATTTGCTGATTTACCACCTGGCCCAGAAATACATCGGCGGGATAGACAATGACTGGAATCTCACCTTTTGCATAATTTTCGTTCAGTTGGTTCATTTCGGTGGTGGCATAAACTGGGATCAATCGTTCATGCCCGAGATTGCATTGCTCCAACAATCCTTCCTGTGAGGGAAGTTGTTCATTTTCAGTTTGATGTATCACTATGAGATCGGCCTGTTTGGTCATGAGCAAGGCATAGCATTCATCGCGATTGGCTGATCGCAATCGTATGCTTATGTCCATTTTGTTCGACAAAATTTTGACCAGCGATGGTGTTACCGATGATGTGAGGGCGTGCTGACTTGCGATTACGATGCGATTTTGGGTTTCGCGATCCTGGCGTTTTAATTCATATTGCAGGTTGTGCAACCCGGCCACCAGTTCCCGAATATTCTGTTGCTGATCGAGGACTGATTTCTTAAGTCGAACCGGTTTCCTGGTTCGGTCAAAGAGGTCTACGCCGATATAGTTTTCGATTAACTTGATGCGTCGGGAGAAGGCAGGTTGTGTCAGGAAACGTTTTTCGGCTGCCCGGATAAATGAACCAGTTTCCAGAACCGCAAGTATATCCTCAAGCCATTCGAGACGCATAATTAACTCATAACATGTAAACAACGCATATTATAGCAATAACTTTGCATTTGCATGCGATAGTATGAACATGTAATACTCATTTATTGTATTTTAATCAAGAACAAAACCCATGCATCTAGCTCGCTTCCCTCGTATACGTTTCGCTCATCTTCCGACACCGCTTGAACGGTTGGACCGGTTATCCCAGGCTCTCGATGGTCCGGAAATCTGGATCAAGCGCGACGATTGCACCGGACTCTCCACCGGCGGCAACAAAACCCGCAAGCTTGAGTTCCTGATGGCCGAAGCACAGGAGCAGGGTGCCGATACGGTGATTACCCAGGGTGCCACGCAATCAAACCATGCCCGCCAGACAGCAGCATCCGCGGCGAAGCTGGGGATGGCCTGCCGTATTCTTCTGGAAGATCGCACGGGTTCCAAAGAACCGAACTACAACCATAACGGAAACGTTTTTCTTGACCATCTGCACGGTGCGACCATAGAAACACGCGGTCCCGGACTTGATATGAACGCTGAGATGGAAGCCGTCGCCAAAACTCTGGAAGCAGACGGCCACAATGTCTACAGGATCCCCGGGGGCGGATCGAATTCGACCGGGGCCCTCGGCTATGTCGATTGTGCATTTGAACTGCTCAATCAGGCCAATGAGCACGGTCTGGTGATTGATCATATCGTCCACGCGACGGGGAGTGCAGGCACACAGGCTGGTTTGATCGCTGGACTAAAGGCCATGAACGCGAACATCCCGTTGCTTGGCATCAGCGTCCGCGCACCCAAAGAAAAGCAGGAAGAAATCGTCTACAATCTTGCCGTTGAGACAGCAAATAAACTGGGTTGCCCCGGTGTAGTGGCCCGGGATGATGTCGTTGCCAATTGCGACTATGTGGGGGAAGGGTACGGTATCCCGACGCCAGAAGGAATCGAAGCGATCACCCTGTTTGCACGCCTGGAAGCGATTCTTCTCGACCCGGTTTATTCCGCAAAAGGTGCCGCGGGTCTGATTGATTTGATTCGCAAAGGCAAATTCGGAAAGGAAGAGCGTATCGTGTTCCTGCACACAGGTGGTTCTGCCTCGCTTTTCAGCTACACTTCCTCATTCAATTTCGGGGACACCTGATCACCCATCGCTGTGGAGTAAAAATATCGGGTGTGACTTATGACGATTCCACCTTTCACCGGTAATTTTACACAGCAGGAAGCAATTAGTGAAAACGCTATTGCCGCTATGGAACAGCCAGATTTTCTGATTGATGATATTCAGAGTTTCGCATGGATGCGGCGCCACGAGGCGCACTGCCAATAGACCGCTTGTGCCAAACCACCGTAATATCCTGTCAACCGCTTCTGTTCCCCATCCGACCAGCACCAGCCAGACCCAACGAAGCTGCGCATACTCACTAAACCCGATTGACAGCTATAAAATGTCAATTCCAGTGTCTATAGACGTGAGTTTTCAGCACGCTCCATATCGGTTATCCTTCCTATACACGATCTATAAACAGTTACCCTTAATCTCTATGAGGATAGTATATTCAATGATGACAATATCAATGACACTGTCTCCTTTACCCGCTATATATCGGGATGTTGATTCCCGAATCAAAGGCGCAATTCATGGGCATGAAGGAGACGGCCAATGAAGTTAAATCGCGATCTTGCACTTGAGGAATGCCAGCCCGAGATGGAATTGGCGTTCAGCCTGGAAGAGTTTCAACATCGTCTTCAGCGCATCCGGGCGCGCATGGAAGACAACGGCATTGATGTCTTGTGGCTCATGGCCCCCGAGAGCCTTTACTATGTGAGCGGCTACAAATGCATCTGGTATCAGGCGCAAGGCCCCAAACAATGGCCCCCCACCAGCGGAATCGCGATTCACAAAGATCGTGATGACTTCATCCTGTTCGACACGCCCAGCGAAGCCGTCATGTGCCGCTTCGTGACGTGTGCCAAGGACATCCGGGTTTTCCCGATGGGAGGGCGTCGCGATGGCATTTCATTCATTATCGACGAACTGAAATCCCAGGGCTGGATGTCTTCTGGCACGGTGGGAATGGAGTTTCACAGCTACCGGCCCAATCCCGCGGTCAGCAAACGGTTCCGGGACGCTTTCGAGAGCACCGGTATGAGCGTGACCGACGGCAGCGATATCTTGCGCGATATTCGTTGGGTCAAATCGGAAGCCGAGATCGCTTGTATCGAAAAGGCCGCGGAAATTACCGACATCGGTTTACAGGCGGCGAAGAATACCATCCGGCCCGGTGTCACCGAGCTCGACGTCTACGGCGAGATCATCTATGCCATGTCGAAGGCAGGCGGCGAGAACCCGGGAATCACGTTGCCGGTGAATTCAGGGCTGAAAGCCAACTGCGGCCATTCGTTGGCCAGCCGAAAGGTCATCAAGGCTGGCGAACAAGTTAATGTTGATGTCAGTGGCGTGTTCAACCGCTATCATTGCAATGCCGGGCGGTCTTTTCATGTCGGTGAACCTGCTAAGGACGTCAGGGACTATCACCGGCTGTCCACGGGTGTTTTCGCCGTGATCGCGGAGATGCTGCGTCCGAACCTGCCGGTTGCAGAACTCGTGACCAAGACCCGGGCCTATTATGATGAGGTTGGCATTTGGCCCAATGCGGGCTGGGTTGGTGGTTATGAGCTCGGCCTCGCCTTTCCACCCGATTGGGTTGGTAATTATGTCTACGAGATGACGGACACCGAGACGGACAGGATTTTTGAGCCCGGGACGGTCGTCAATTTCGAGAGCCAGTTTTTCTCGCCGCGCATGTCGGGAATTACCTATTACGTCGACACCCTGATGTTCAAGGCGGATACTGCGTACCAGCCTCTAAAGTCGCCGTTAGATCTTGTTGTTGTGGGAGAATAGTTTAACCAGGTCCATCGTTCCAACACAAAATTCATATAGGGTTCTCCAATGTATAAAATCGATCCATCAAGAACGGATCTTGTCGAAGAGTTTCGAAATAATCCCGGCGGTCCATATAGTCCAGAGCTCGCGCTCGTCGTGAATCGATTGCGGTTAATGCCCATGGCGGATCGTCACATTCTGGTTTGCACCCAGCGTGGTCGCGAATGGACTCTGGCGAAAATGCCATCGAAACGAGGGGCTAAGCTGAAGCTCTTCGAAGACTGTGTTTTTACCAACTACGATGATGGCGCTTGGGAAGTTTTCAGAATGCGCTGGCAAACAGTGACAGGAGAGAAGCTGGTTTGAACGGTTTGCAAGTGACCAAAGTGTTGAGTATATGAAAAAAATATTGGGATACCTGAATACCTGGGGCATCACCCCGGGCGAGACGCTCAAGGTCATGGTGAGCACATACGGGCCTAATCGCTATCGCGCCGATCTGGTCCGGGTTATTTGCGGCGATGACGACCCCGGCCGTGATATCTATCGTGAAGAAGAGATCGAGGCCCCATTCAGTGGTGAATATCCCGGGCCGCCACCAACCCATTGACGCAGGTTCTTATGCGGTGGTGCCAATTCACCGGAACTTGCTGCGCTCGAAAGCTTCACTGTTCAGGCCTGGATATGGCCAACGACACCCCACAAGGGAGAGCAGGGTCTCATTACCCGCTGGGACGCTGATCCCGCTCTCGGCTTTGCCCTGCTGATCGACGACACGGGTGCGCTGGCCATGCGGGTGGGGGATGGGTGCGGAAACATGGCCGAGATCAGTACCGGCGTGCCGCTCGCAATGCGACGCTGGTATCTGGTTAGCGGGTCGTATGATGCGCTGACGGGCGAAGTTAACGTCTGCCAGGAACCCATTAATGTCGACCATGAAAATCATAAAGTCGCCAGTGTAACGCAACAAGCCAAACTCGGTCCTTTTGCCAAGTCAGATTCGCCTCTGATGTTTGCAGCCTTTTCCATGACACTGTCGACAGGAAAACCTGGCTCTCAATGCCATTTCAACGGCAAGATCGACCGGCCGCGTGTGACTGCCGGGGCGTTGTCTCCGGCGGAACGCTCGGCGATGGCCTCGGATGCACAACCCCATGAACGAAACACCCAGGTGATTGCTGCCTGGGATTTCTCACGTGATATTGGTGGTAGTGCGATAAGCGAGGTCGGGCCCAACGGCCTTCACGGAAAATCGGTCAACCTGCCCTCACGGGGTTGCAAAGGGTTCAACTGGAGCGGCACGGAGCAGAATTGGGGTCACGCACCCGAGGAATATGGCGCTATCCATTTCCACGATGATGACCTTTATGACGCCGGATGGGAGACGGATTTCGAATACATCGTGCCCGATGATCTGCGCAGCGGTGTTTACGCGGTGCGGCTGAAAACTGATGACGACGAATGGTATGTTACTTTTTTTGTACGACCGCCGCGGGGCACCACAACGGCCAAACTCGCCTTCCTGGTTTCGACAGTGACCTATATGGCGTATTCAAACTATCATTGGACGTTGCACGAGCACTACTGCGAAGTGGCCGAGAGTATCTGGACCACGCTGGATAAAGGCGACGTCTTTTTGCAGGAGCACAACGAAGTCGGGTTATCGACTTACGATACCCATTCCGACGGAAGCGGCGTGCGTTATGCCTCCCGATTGCGTCCGGTGCTCAATATGGCAGCAAAGGCGACCCTGTGGGGTTTCAATGCTGATACCCACATTCTGGGCTGGCTGGAAAATCAAGGTATTGAATACGATGTGATAACCGATGAGGACCTTCACCAGGAAGGCGCCGCCTTGCTTGATAGCTACAAGGCCGTGGTGACGGGCACCCATCCTGAATATTACACCACACCCATGTGGGACGGATTGCGCGCGTATCTCGCCGGTGCGGGTCGTTTAGTCTATCTCGGCGGCAACGGGTTCATCTGGCGCTGCGCCCTTTCAGCAGAGATGCCCGGCGTAGTCGAATTGCGCCGGCCAGAAGACGGTATTCGGTACCGTGATGAGGAACCCGGTGAATATTATCTGGAATTCACAGGGGAATACGGTGGTTTGTGGCGACGCCTCGGCATGGCGCCTCAGGCTTTAGTCGGCGTCGGCACGGTCGCGACAGGATTCGATGTTTCCAGTTCTTACCGGCGCAAGCCGGCGAGTTTCGATGCTCGCGTCAGTTTCATATTCGAGGGCATTGGTGATGATGAAGTCATCGGCGATTTCGGTATTCTCGGCGGTGGTGCCAGCGGCTCGGAGATTGATGCTGTAGACCCGATGCTGGGGACGCCCTCGCATACTCTGGTAGTTGCCAGTTCCGAAGGCCATTCGGAAAACACCTATTTAGTACCCGACGAAACCGGCTTTCACCATAGCGCCATGGACGGGGCTCAGAATCCGAGAGTAAGAGCCGACATGACATTCTTCGAGATACCCGGAGGCGGTGCCGTGTTCTCTGTGGGATCAATCGCCTGGGGTGCAAGCCTCCCCCATAACAATTATGATAATAACGTATCGCGAATTTCGGAGAATGTGGTTCGACGTTTCCTGGATGACAACCTCTTTTCCATGCCTGAGTAAAAGGGGCGGGGTGCAGGGAAGTCAGGAGGGCGTTATTGATAGTGACTTTTCTCAAAGTCTCGAGCCACTCATTTAGGAGGCGGCTGCTCCATCAATTACACTAATTAAAACAAATAGATAGAAGTAGCTCTATATAATGTCGCGCTTAGTGAGCGTGTCTTCTTCATTGCATCCAGCCCTGTTCTCTGTAGTATTTCAGTGCGCCCTCGTGCAGCGGCGCGCTCATGCCCTGGGATATCATATCGACTGGGTTGAGCGAACTGAAAACCGGGTGGGTATTCCGTAGCCTGTCGATCTGGTCGAATACTGACTTCACCAGGGCATAGACAGTATCCGCGTCCACCTCTTCGCTGGTGACCACCGTCTCCAGCAGGCCGAATGTGGCTACCGATTCCGCATTGGAGGCATAAGTGCCGGCGGCGATAGACTGGGTGGAGTAGTACGGGTATTTGCTGATGAGTTTGTCCACCATATCGCCGGTGATCGGCAACAGCCTGGCATCGCACAAGTCCACCATGTGCCTGGTGGCGGCATCCGGTTGCACGTTGAAACGGACAACGGCATCCACTGCGCCAAAACAAAGGGACATCGTGTCCTGGTTGTTTGTCGCTGGCAGTTCTTCGGCCAGCTGGAAGCTCTTTTTCGACCACCCTTGTGCCTCCAGCAGGCTGTCCATGATGGCGCGTTGCGGCGAACCCGGATTTCCGACATTGACTTTCTTCCCTTCGAGATCGGTGAAGCTGGCAAGGTTTTCATTTCCACGCAGCACGATAGTGAATGGAACACCGTTGACTGAGAACAGGCCACGGATATTTTTGAAATCGCCATCGTAATACTCGAACCGGCCGGTCTTGTTGATCGCATCGTATTGGACCGAGGAATCGATGATTCCCAGGTCGAGTGCGCCGTTGCGCACATTGGTAAGGGTATGAACGTAGTCCGCGCTATGCAGACCCACATCCGCGGCGGAGACGTCACAATCGAGATCGCCAGGACCTCGGCTGATCAGTCGGCACAAGGCTCGTCCGAAATGATAGTTGAACGTTGTAGTCCGCGAACTTCCAATTAATATTTCCAGGGCAAAGGCCGGGCGGGAAACCATCGAAAACATGATAATTGTAAGAGCGAGCGTTGACAGCGCCAATATCCTGATCACTGGGCCTGGCTGAATATTTACGTTGTTTACCATGTAACTCTCCATCCCGGTAAACCGGGAGTTCTGTGGTAGCCGAACTACACCACCATGTTAATAGCAGTATATAACAATATGGGGTCGATGATGAACAGCATTCAATATCCTGGATCGCGACTATTCAATCAACCAGGTAACCAAGGCGTAGTAATTGGGGGCAGAACCAGCCCCTTTTCCTGATAACTATCAACCCCCTAACCGCTCACTATGTTACCCAACCAGGCAAAATCAGGAAGCGTAGGCGTAGTCTGAGGAGCAGGTCAAGAGCAAGTTGATTCTCTCGACAAAATAAACGCGTTAGGGCCTAACTTCATTTTTGAAAATAATCGACACTTTTCCTTTTGTTCAAAGATCTCATTTTATATATCCTGGCGTTTCGCCAATAGTATTTAGCGCAGAATAAGCCAGTATGTTTGCTGGGTCCGGTATTAATCTGTAGTTGCAATTGCCTGGAAACGACTATCTAATAGGGGAAATTATGGTCCCGTTTCTTGCGTTCAGGGTTGAACCAGGGGGTTTCGAGATTTAACATTTACCAGATCGGTGACTGGTATTAAAAAACTTTTGCATTAATTACGCGTTCAGTCCTCGTAATATCGATAAGAATTTTAACGATCCTGTTTCAGGGGGCAAAAATTTAACCTGCTCTAATTATGTCTAAAAAAAATCCAGAAGCGGATAAATCCAGTAAAAAGAAGGGTGGCACAACTTCATCCGGAGACACTATGGACTATTCAGACGGTTACGAAGTTGATCTGATTCATGATGAAAAACTAAAGGCTCTGGGCACAATGTACGCTGGACTGGCCCATGAATTAAACAATCCACTAAACTTTGCCGTCATTGGGATAGAACTTCTTAAGAATGAGGGCCGCACGATGATGTCGGGCGAATTCGAAAGTACCATTGCCGATGTAGAAAATGGATTACAACGTATAAGTAATATTGTAAAGGACTTACGTATGCTTGCACGAAAAGATCAGATTATCGATTTATCCGAATCGTTTTTGATTGGAGACGTAGTGACGACATCGATTCGTATAACCGCTGATCGCACAAAGCATATTGACATAATCCCCACCCTGGACACCCCCTATCTTGTCAAAGGCAGTGCATCCAGTATTGTGCAAGTGTTGGTAAATCTGATAAATAATGCAGTGGATTCCATTGACGAAAAATGGAAGAAATCCGGGGGACGAATTAATATCTATGGTAAAGCGGAGAAGAATCGGTATTTAGTAGAAGTGGTAGACAACGGTATTGGTTTATCGAACAACGAAATTAAAACCCTGTTCACTCCGTTTCAGACAACTAAATCAGCTGGTAGAGGTACCGGGCTGGGAATGACAATTTCACAATCTATTATTAAACAGCATGGCGGCGAAATCCGTGTCGACAGTTTACTGCGCAAATGGGCCTCCATTACTTTCGATCTGGAACTGGACACAGAAGATCTGTAATCAAGGAAGTCCGGAATTCGCATCCGGACTTAACTAAGCATCTTTGGCAGTACTGTTAGAATTCCTCGATAAATTAGATCTGAAACATCGGCTTCATTGTTTTCATCGGCTTCATTGTTTTCAGAAATAGGTTTTACACTGAGCTTTATCCTTAGCCCTGATTTAAGGTCAAATATTTCTGTTTTCACATGGTCAAGCACAAGTGCGTTTATAAAGTCATCAACCTCAGAAGCGGTTTGCGCGTGTTTTTTGAGTTCATCGACAAAGTTTGAACCGACTTCAAACTGAATTCCGGACATACTGGAAGCACCCGAGGCATTTGATTCGCGAATCAGCCAGGTCTCATCAGTTTCCCACAGGAAGTCATTACTTAAATCATAGTAATCCGCATACTTGTTCTTTGCTTCTATATGCCTTTGTTCACTCAATTTCATTGCAGTGATATCGACGACAAGGACGCCTATACCCGCGGTGGATTCGTCTTTCTTGAAAATTGGAAACTTTTGTACCAGAAGATGTTTTCCTGTAAATGGCACAACGTCAATTTGAGAGACCACTTTATCGCCTGCCATTACACTGGCATCGTGACTGGCAACATGATCGGCAAATTTCTTGGGGAAAATATCTTCAGGAATCTTGCCCTCGGCATGGCCTCGCGGCAAACCAAAGGTCTCATCGAAAAGCTGACTTGTTGCGATATACCTTGAGTCCTCATCTTTAAGATTAATATCGAGCAATTTGGTATCGAAGAAAGCTTCGTAAATTTCCAGCTTGTGCAGCGCCTCACTAATAAAACTCGACGCATTGGCATCCCTGGGCAGATATAGATCGATTACGCTGGCACCCAGTTCCATTGAACCCAGGCACGGTGTTTCGAGAAATTCACCGGCATGTGTACGGAATATGGCATTAAACTGGACCGGCGAATTCTCCTCAATTTCTGCAATGAGATCTGTCCAGCCACCTGAATCCACGGATATACACACATCCATAAATGAGCGATTGGACAAGCTAAAATCAGCGGGATAGTTTAGAATTTGCAGCGCACTTTGATTAAATCCCAGTATCATACTGTCTTTTTTAACGTGTAGTACCCCAGCATTAGAAAACTCTGGCGTAATTTCGTTGGAGATTTTTACTTCTTTAATTTCTTTGTTTTGCATACTAGTTCACCCTTTACTTAAGTTAATATTGTAATCTTCCGGATTAATAAGAACTGTTGAAGGCAATCTCTTGAATATCAAAGCTAACAGGTACACATTCATTGGAATAGTGCTAATGTTAGCATATGCCTTGGCAATGGTAATCAGTGATTCCATCGCAAAGGAGCTCAGCAGTCTTAATAATATAATAGTCATTGTTTGGTATCGCTATGTTTTTCATACGGTTAGTCTTGCGTTACTTACCGGTTCCCACACTTTCATCTCAAAAAACAAACATGTCGTTGGAAACCATCGAATACAGCTATTTCGCGGGTTATTTCTCGCGTTATCCACAAGCGCTTTCTTTATAAGTATTGCGTCCATGCCATTGGCCGAAGCCATGGCGCTTTTGTACATATTCCCCATTATTTCAGTAATACTGTCCGCAGTATTACTGAAAGAATCTGTCAGTAAAATCCAGATACTCTTCATTCTCACCGCATTTATCGGTGTAAATCTGATTCTGAATACTTCCGGAGCAATCCATTTTGTCCCGGGATTATTTGGTCTCGCCGGTGGCGTGTTCATGGGCATATACATGTTCTTGACAAAGTACATGTCCGCCGACGCTACACCGTTGATTTCGTCGCTATATAGCGGCGTAGTTGGCATCGTATTTATTCCGTTCCTACCTGGATTTGAATTTATCCTGTTTGATAACCAGAGTTTTCTACTTGGTGTCATGATGGGCGTCTTTGCCGCAACAGGACACTTCTGCATGTTTTTATCAATGAAGTATGCCGCGGCCACAGTGGTTTCCCCTTTCGCGTTTTTTGAAGTTGTATTTGCTGCAATCATTGGTTCGTTATGGTTTGGTGATATGTTGACCGTTACAACCGGTGCCGGAATTGCTCTGCTTGTAATCACTGGCGTGGCATTCGCTATGCATTCCCAACAACAGGAGGTTTTGAAGTCGAACAATCATAGCTAGGCTACTAACGGTTGTTGTTGTTGTTCACGATTTGCTTCAACGATATCCTGAAGATCGAATAAGGAATCTCCTTCATAAAATTCCGGAACTTCAAAATCCATCACATCGCGATAGCGCGGCTCTGCAACCGCTTTTCCACGAATAACTGTATCCATGTACCTGGACGGAAGTTTGTGTGTTGTTAACGGAAAAGCATCCGCCGCCTTGTATTCGGTGATAAGTATCCGTCGAGGGTTAGCTGAAGAATTAATTGATGAACCATGCACCGCCCAGGTATCCATTATACAAAGGCTCCCTGCCTTGGCTTCGATCAGTTCCGCCTCAGCCTCAAACCGATCGATCATGGAGTCGTCTATTCGTCCAATAAAGGATCCATTTTCAGAATGACTGTATTTGGTTTTGTGAGAGCCAGGTACGATTTTGAGACAGCCGTTGTCAATTGTTGTGTCATCCAGCATCAGTAATGCAGTTACTACAGAATCATTGCTCTGAGGTTCGAACATGTGATCCTGGTGAAACTTCACATCTGCTTTCATGCCCGGATATTTGGCGTTTATCTTGCAATGATCGAACTTGATATTTTCACCAAGTATGGGCACGAGATGTTCGGTTATCGGACCGTACATGATTACATTTTTTATATGCTCCGATACTTCAACCGGATTGGTGATTCGTCGCAGTTTCGGATTAGTTTTGGTGTGGCCGGGTTCGAGGTCAAATCGTGGTTGGCCATCAATCAGGCGGCCGTAATTTGACTGGTGGAAGCGACTTTCATGGGTCCACTGTTCAATTTGACTGTTTATGTCGCGAACATCAGACTGGTCCACTGCATTTTCGATAATGATGTAACCTTTTTCTTTGAACTGGCTAAGTTGGCTTGTATTAATCATGATAATAATCTGCTATATAAATGGCTGAAAAACAAAATAATCCCCAATATCCCCACAGAACTGCGTGGATAATCCCATTAAATAAAAGAATGACCGAATACGCAATACTTTTTGTTGATGATGAGCCAATAATGCGGCGACTGCTACTGCGGTTTTTGAGTCCTTATTTCAGGGTGTTTGACGCTGAAAGTGTTGCGGGAGCTATGGAAACGTTACAAACTTCTCATAAAGAGATCAACATTGTGGTTACTGATATGAAAATGCCGGACGGCAGCGGACTGACACTCATTGACAGTATGGCGGAACATTTCAGCCATATTCCCGTTATTGTCTGTACTGGAGATTTGTCGTTTTGTGATTTCGATAAGCTTATAAAAAACAACAAAATAGCAGCTGTAATTGAAAAACCGATGACTGGGGAGCAAGCGATTAATACGATAAATTCAGTATTAGAGGGAAACGGGCAGACAGCAGAATCATAATCTGAAATTTTTGAAATATATAAGCATTACCATATCCACTCGGTAAGCTGGCAGCCCTGGTTCCTTTATGCCCTCGGGTGCAAGCCACGAGTGAACCTCACTCGCGGGATACAGTGCGGATTTATGACAGTTTATTTTTGTCTGATTAGTGGTTGAAATTAGTTGAGACTTTCGTCCAATATGGTATTACAAATAGGTATGGCGCCATAATAAAAAGTTGATTTTACCCGCGAAATAAAAGTGCTATGGCCCAACTTTATTTTTTAAAATGATCAATATTTTTTCTTTCGTGCAAAGTTCTCAAGTTAATTTTCGCCATAATAAAAGAATTTGCGTTCCTCCCAGAATTTGCCGTTGTGTTGAAGAAGGCATATCCCGTTGGTAACAAATGTCCTTTGATATTCAATTTTGCAAAAATAATCCCAGGCTTGAGGAAATATTTTTTTCTTTAAATCCCTGAATGCGACAGTCATATGTGGGTGGAAGGGTTGGTCGGGGCGATTACTCCTTAATTCCAGTTCGGAAAGAAGACAGGTTTTCAAATCGTTTTGTAGTTGATGGAGTTTCTGGTTTGTAGCTACTTCTATAAAAATTACCCGGGACGCAAAGGCACTAAAGTTTTTCAAATGGATCGGGAAGGAATTTTGCTGTTCCGCGAATGCTTGTAAACGGTTTTCCAGGGACGGCAATTGACCAACATCCAGTTCAATCGGGGGTTCCAGTGTGATATGCGGGGGAGCTCTCAATGCCTTGCCGGTATTGAAATGTTCTAAGGCATATTTCTGAAAGGCCAATACTTCAGAGATTATTTCAGGTTCGGGAACGATAGCGATAAAACAAAGTGCCATTTTCAAAGCTTTCGATATCCTGTTGGTAGATGATGAAATATTGATCAGGAGGCTTATCCAGGAGCTTCTGGAAGATACCCCAATCAAGCGCTATCAAAGCGTGCACCGAAATTCCGTTTCCGGCTGATCTGCCCCTCACACCGGGTCCAGTGTTGGAGCCAGTCTCGCGACAAAACAACGTATACGCCAAATTTTGTAATCAGGATATCAGGGCCTTGGTTTGCAACCTATCATACCAACAATAGTGGACTACGAGGTTCCACCAATTAATCGGGCAAACAAAAACAGGCATCGTAGTGCCTGCGCTCGTATTCTTCGTTGGCTTTGTATACCGTCAGTACAATATCACCGAACGACTATTTCGAGGTCCAGCCCGTACCTGGTGAGTATCAGGAACCCAGGGCAGGGAGTGCCCGTGTTGTTAAAAAGCGTATCGCCCCGAAGGTGTATTCGATCAAGCTTTCCCTGCCACAGAGACGAATGTGTCGTTATAGGCTGGCTGGCCCCCCGGGGAAAGGGAAGAATCAACCAGCAGGTTGGCAACTGCGCCGGTCTGTGCCGGAATGCTCCACCACTTTCCTGCCAGTGCGACTACCCCCGGATTGATGCTGTCAGTCACGCGCAAAGAGGTGTGAATTTGGCCCAGGTCATTTTTTATAACAACCTGTTGGCCATCCGACAATTCGCGGCTGGTCGCATCATCCGGATTCATTTCAAGCGTTGGTACCCCCTGGGCCTTTCGCTGGCGTGGCATATTGGCGAAGCTTGAATTCAGGAAATTATGTGACTTTGGTGTCAGCAGTTGCAGCATTCCCGGATATCTTTGTGGGGCCAAAATCCTGCCATTCCCGGTCAGCGCCAACTTGCAGGTGTTTGAATCCAGCGTCGGTCGCGGTGGAGAGCATTTTTGCCATCCTTTCACTTTTAACCCAGGCAGGTTGACTTCGCCTGGCAGTGCGCTGGCTGCGATGTCTTCGTCGCTCGCCTGCAGGTCAGGGTGGGTCAATCCCATCCGCCCGGCCAATAGCCGCATTACCTCACCGTGTGATTTTGTCTCTCCGAGTGGCGCTATCGCGCGATTGTTAACAGAAATGTAGTGATGTCCCCATGCGCCCTGGAGGTCAAAATGCTCCAGCTGGGTTGTCGATGGCAGCACAATGTCCGCATAGCGTGCGGTATCTGTCATGAAGTGCTCCAATACCACGGTGAACAGATCCTCCCGCCCCAGACCCCGCATTACCTGTGCGGCATTTGGCAGCACCACGGCCGGGTTCATGTTCCATACCATTAGTCCCTTGATGGGTGGGGCCAGGTCTGGATCAGTAAGAATGCCTCCGAGCTTGGCCATGTCGAGACTGCGTGGTTGTCCGGGTGTCATTTCTGGGCAGGCCGCCCGGCTTTCGTACATAACCGGCCAGGTTTCGACGAAGAGCCCGCCACCAGGATGTCGCCAGTGCCCGCCCAGGATGCACAGTGCGGAAAGGCTGCGTACAAAAGTTTCCCCTTCGGTGTTCTGTTGTGGGCCAACGCCGCAGCGAATAGCAGCGGGTCGGGCCTGGGCGAATGCTCGAGCCAGTTGCACCACATCATCAGCCTGGATACCACATGCGTCTGCCACCCGTTGCGGGGTCCACTCGCTCACCTGGTCGCAAAATTCTTCAAGATCTGATGTTGATTGTCGGGCAAAATCGACGTCAGCAAGTCCCTCCTCGAGCATTATCCGCGCAATGCCGGCAGCCAGAATAGCGTCGGTGCCGGGGCGTACAGCAATGTGCTGATCACAGTGTTCTGCGGTTTTAGTGCGTCTTGGGTCGATGCAGATAATTTTTGTCCCGTGTGTGCGACGCGCTTTTTTCATGAAATGCCACAGATGGTGACCGGTGGTCAGGACATTGGCGCCCCATAATACGATAAGTCGACTATTTCACCAGTTCCTCGGGGTCAAAGCCGATAGGATGTCCTTCATCGTGCAACACGGCTGCGGAGGCACCGCAGATATTGCCATGAAATTGTGTCGCACCCAGTGCATGAAAGAGGCGCATTAGCGCCTGGCGTTGAACCACTCCCATTGACCCCAGATAATTCATCGGCATCAGCGCTTCGGGGCCATCCTGGTCAATGATTGTTCGAAACTGGCTGGATATAGTAGTGAGCGCTTCGTCCCAACTGATCCGTTCGAATTGCCCGGCGCCCTTTCTACCTGTACGTTTTAACGGATAGAGCAATCTGTCCGGGGCATAAGTACGGTCCTGATAAGAGAGTACCTTCGCGCAAAGGCCGCCGCGTGTGAATGGGTGCTGCCGGGCCCCTTTTACCCGAATGACACGTTCGTCCTGAACCTCGACTACCCAGGAGCAACTGTCCGGGCAATCCAGCGGACAACAACCCTTAACCGTTTTTACTTGCGGTGAGTGGTCGTTATCAGGTCGAATATCTCCGCTCCGACTCATATTATTCCATATTTATGTGAAGAATATTTCTCAATCATGGTATGTGATAGCCTTTTGCAAAGCAAGTTTATCGGTCTGGAGCGCGGATCAACGGCGTCATATTGTGAGCTCGCCAATACGAGCAAACTGGCGGGATAGTGTTTTGGGTGCTGACAGAAGACCTTAAACACCTTGATAGTCGGATATTAATTCCAGGCACCGACAGTCTGGCATGAGGACGTTAAGATATTCCCGATTTCGAGGGGGCACGTTATTAATATCTCCGGAATTTAGTATTATATGTGTCTCCGGAATCTAGAAATAAAATACACCGTTGACATCAATGTTCGCGTCCAAATTACCATTACGCTCCTCCCTTGCGGTGATGAATTTAGCGTTCTTTGTGACCCTGGTCCAAGCGCATCAGAACGATGCCGTTGTAATCGTGGGCGAATCCGGATTTATCCCGGGTCAGGTAGAAGTACGGCAGGGTACCGCGATTCTGTTCGAGAACCGGGGGACTGAAGCGCACTGGCCCGCGTCCGATGTACACCCCACCCATGAGGAGTATGCCGGCCTGGATTCGAAGCGACCCCTGGCCCCGGGGGAGAATTGGGAATTCGTGTTTGTGGATGAAGGAACCTGGGCCATGCACGATCACCTCAATCCGCATTTTACATTTACCGTTACGGTGCGCCCCCCTGGCAGTGAAGACACGCCATTGAGCCCGGCAACATCTTCAACTATGGAATCCTTAGCCGCAAATACCTCCGCAGCCGTAATTCCCGATGATACCGACAGTGTCGCTGGCACCGATATCAGGTCCGAAGTGGTGGAATTTCACCAACCCCCGGCAACAGACATCAACACGTTGTACACGGAAATGCAGTTTGATTGTCCGGATTCCGACCGTAGTTGCGCAGCGGAAGTCTTGCGTTCCATCACCAGGGAATATGGTCCCTCGGCCGCCATCGAAATCCTGCTTCGGCTGATCAACGACAAGGCAGTCTCCCGTTCCGTGGACGAACATCAGCTCTCCCATGAAATCGGCAGGCAGGCATCCGAGAGTTATGGTGTAAGCGGCGATGCATTCCTGCTGTGCCCCATGACGCATTTTAACGGCGGGTGCCAACACGGATTTTTCGAATATGTACTGGGCCGCACGAGTACTTCCACCGAAGCGGCCGACCTGATTTGCGGTGCATTCGGGGAAGATTACTCGACCAAGTTCCGGTTTTACTGTTATCACGGCGTGGGCCATGGGGTGATGATGGCGCAGGCTTACGACCTGCAGGGTGCGCTCAATACCTGCGATGGCCTGGACCAGGAACTCGATCGGCAGGGCTGCTGGCAAGGGGTGTTCATGGAGAACGTTAATGTCGGCATGAAAAAGATAGCCCGTTCTGGGGTATTTTCGGAACTGGATCCCCTGGCACCGTGCAACATTGTCGAAGAAAAGTACCGGTGGCAGTGTTATATCAACCACGCGGGTTATCTAGTCCTGTTTTTCAAGAATGATTTCGGCATGGCCGCGAGCGCATGCCTCCTGGCGGATGAACGCAACAGGCCGGCATGCCTGCAGGGGCTTGGCCTCATGACCACCAACGTAAGCTGGCAAACGCGCCTGGCCGGGACTACTGACGGCAAAACCGGGTTCAAAGTAGCGTTGGAACTATGTGACCAGTTCCCCGGCAGTGCTCGAGGTGATTGTTATATGGGCGCGCTGGACAACATTATGAACTATGACGAGATGAACCTGCAGCAACGCGCCATTCCATTCTGTGAATCCGGGGAATGGGATAGTGAGTCCTGTTTTTACCAGGTCGGAATCAATATTTACCGCCAGGTTGCCGATATAGAGGAACGGCAGGCATTGTGTGAAAGCGCTACTCTGACTTTTTTGGATCAATGCCTTCGTGGAGCCGGTTTACGCTAATTGTTGTGTCCCAACTGGCGGCACATGAATTTTGACATTATTGGTCTGAAATCTACCCGGGAAGCCCGGCTTTGCTCATTCCCGTCAAAAAATGATCAAGCGCAGCCGGGTCTTTGAACTTGAGCAAGTCGGACCAGTGGGAATTCCAGTCTTCGATATTGCTGAATTTATCCCCGATGAGTTTTCGATAATCGTCGGCAGCCCGGCGAGCATCGTCGTCCCGCCCAAGCTGGGCATAGCTGGCCGCCAGGCAGGCCTGGGGCCCTTTGCCGGGGTTTAACATCTTTCCATATGTTTCAATGGCCTGTTGATAGCGACCAGCGAGGTACTTCGCGAAAACCATACTTTCGAGGCAGCCGTCCGGCAGCAGGGGATTGCGGCGTATGGCTTCGTTACCACAGGATATGCCTTCTTCCAGGTTTCCCAAGCAAGTCGACAACCAGCTCTTGAAACAGTAGTTCCAGTAGTGATTGGGGTTCAGTTCGATCGCGGTCCGTACCTGTGCCTCGGCAAGCTCGTAGTCCGATTTGACTTCCCGGTAGGTAAACGCCAGCACCAGGTGACACCAGCTGTCGCGATCATCCAGGGAGACTGCCTTGCGAGCCAGATCCAGGGCGCGTTCACCCATTTTTTCTGGTGATTTGGTCCAGCCCTTTTCGATCTCTACGACGTAGGCACCGGCCAGTCCGGCATATGCAGCTGCGTAACCGGGATCAAGTTCGATGGCATGTTCAAACATCTCCCTGGCTTTAACGATGTCTTCCCTGGATCCCTTCCAGTCATCGAGGTAGTACTTGCCGCGCAACAAGGAATCATAAGCGGATAGATTACTGGTATTTTTCCGCATCGCGCGTGCCTGGCTATTTTCCTCGAGCCGGCCCGCCAGCAATGTCACCAGTCTTTGTGTAACATCATCCTGAACGGCGAAAATGTCGTCGAGCTCGCGATCATAGCGTTCGGCACAGACCTGGTGTCCCGTCTTGCCGTTTATCAGGTGAATTGTAATCCGTACCCGGTTACCCGCTTTACGCACGGTTCCCTCAAGTACAAATTCGACACCCAATTTCTGTGCCACGGCAGTCGGATCTATGTTCTGGCCCTTAAAGAGAAATGAAGAACCCCGGGCGACAACCACAATTTCCCGAAAGTGGCCTAGACCGGTAATAATTTCCTCGGTAATGCCATCAGCAAAATACTCCTGCTCCGGGTCGTCGCTCATGTTTGTGAACGGCAGCACCACTATGGAAGGCTTTTCGGTGGATTTCGAATCGAGGTTTGCCGGCAATACATTTGCCTGAATCCGGACCTGGTATGCCCTGATCGGTTCCTTGATGTTCTTCACTGACTGGGCGCCCATGTATTCGTATTCCAGTGGCAGATTGGAACCAGTGGCGGTGCGTACAGCGTCCGAAATACAAATTCCGCCTGCTTCTGCCAACCCTTCCAGTCGTGCAGCCACGTTTACGCCATCGCCGTAGATATCTGACCCTTCAACAATTATGTCTCCCAGGTTGATGCCGATCCGGAGCCTGATTCGTTGATCTCCGGCTAATTCGGGTTCACGCACTCCCATGAATTTCTGGATTTCGACGCCGCATTGCATTGCTTCCACGGCACTGGGAAACTCGGCCAGCAGGCCATCGCCCATAAGTTTCACAATGCGCCCATGGAACTCGGTGATTTTTGGGTGTACCAGTTCCTTGTGGAGTAACTTCAATCGATCCAGGGTACCCGTTTCATCATCACCCATTAGCCGGCTATACCCAACCACATCGGCGGCCAGGATTGCAGCGAGGCGGCGTATGGTTCCGGATTTTGCCAAGTAAATGTCCTGATGAAAATTTCGGCCTGAAAGAATACCTCATTAGTTATGGTGACAGTTACCTTAATTCAACCACCATTCAGAGACATGTTAACTGTCACCGATTTAACTCGGTCAAAAATCAGGTACTTTGAGCCCGCCTGGATGTCTTCCATGCCGGAATCAGCAGTACCAGCGTCAGCGCCGATAGTATCAACAGCAGGGCCGTCATTTCCGCGAGACCGACAGGCTCGTCGAGGACCAGATAGCTCGAGTAAACCCCGATGACCGGGACCATAAGCGTGCCGATTGCGGCAACAGAGGCGGGTAGCAGGGTTACTGTTTTGAAATAAGCCCACTGGCAGAAGCTCATTGGAAACAGGAATATGTAGACCAGCGCGAAAATCGCGGGGCCACTTAATGCCGTAAAATCGGGTACGGGTTCACTAAGCGCGGCAACAAGGGTTACCGGAATTGAACTGAACAGCAACTGCCAGGCGACATTGCTGAGTGTGGGTATTTCCCAGGGAATTTTCTTGATTAGCACGGTTCCAATGGCCCAGGAGAGCGCGGCGAGCAGCATGTAAAGCGCGCCTGCCGGAGCACGTTTCAGAATCAGCAGATCCGGTCCAATCAACACGCCCAGGCCGAGAAGCCCAAGAAACAGCCCAGAGACCTTGGCAAGGGTGATACGTTCACCGAGTACAAATGCGGCGATTAACGTTGCCCATAGCGGCATGGTAAAGGCGATGATCGAGGCGCGCCCTGCCGGCATCAGTGATACGCCATAAGCCGAAAACACCATCCATCCCAGGATCGCAAAAGTGCCGCAAAGCAAAACCGGCCTGACTTCCCGGGTTCGCAACCGCCACCGGTTTCCCGACAGCGCCGAGATCAACAACAAAATACAGCCGCCAACGACCAGGCACAAAGCACGGAACCACCAAATTGTCATTTCCGACAAAATGATTTTCATCCCCGGCCAGTTCAAGCCCCAGAACAGCGACAATGATGCCAATAGTAAAACTGGATATAGTGAAGTCGCTGGTAAGGGCATATATTTTGGGTGTTTCCCGCCTGATTGATGGCAGCCAGACTGGATTGTTCGTTAATTGTTGGCTGGATTATTTGGGTGTGTCGCTGTCTTTCCCCAATCAACTAATTGACAGCATTGAGTATATCCCGGAATATTAACAAGTTCCATTGAATGTCCGCTCACTCGAAATTGATGTGTTCCTGACAGCTGTAGATTTACTGTAAATTACTATAATATTTTCTGTTGAATATGTAATTCATAGTACTGATTATCTGATCGGGCTTCAGTCTCTGCAATAGTTGCGAAATGCAAGGCTGGCGGTCGTTGGATTTGTTATGGGCAAGCTTCCAGTTCTATCCATAGCGGTTGATGATCCGACCCCTCTGCTTCTTGGTCGACCCACGATGACATGGCACGTTTAGCAAGATCCGGGGTGCCAAAACAGTAGTCGAGGCGGGCAGCCTTTTCGTTTCCCGGTCGGCTGAAATTCGGGTGCCAGGTCAACACATTCCTGCCCGGGTTCAACGCTGTCCAGATTTCTGTCAGCAGTGACCCGTTGTTTTCGTTCGCTGCAGTAGACAGAACAGCATACTCGGGGCTGTTTGCCTGCATATTGAAGTCGCCCAGTACCAGGGCGCTTTCGGGCATCGGCGGTTGGGTCATTTCGGCGGACCAGTCGCGGTCGGGACTTTCGCTGGCCGATCCGGTCCATGCACCCCCCTGGGAAGGCGCATCCCGCACCAGTTCCAATATGAAATTTGCCTGGCGCAGGCGCTCCTCGCTTGCTACTGAGCCGAAATGCATATTGTATATACGCAATGCCCCGGTTGGTGTATCCAGCACGGCCTCAAGGACACCCATCTGCATGTTGAATTCAGGATCAATATGCAGGCGCGGTAATGGAAAGTATCTTTTGCTCAGGATCGGCCAGCGGCTCAGCAGCATTTGTCCATGCTGGCGGCGTCGGTTCAGGACTGTTCCGTCCGGGTTTCGCTCACACCCGTCTATGTCGAATGCAGCATCGAATACCCAGTAGTAGTGTGGGAACAAACTGGCAATATCCTCGGGCTGGGATGGCTGGTCCGGCGGCCCGTAGTTTCGTTCGACTTCCTGCAGTGCAATAATATCGGCCCCTTGTACCGAAGCCGCAATACGATCGAGATCATACTGGTCGTCCTTGCCGATGGCGTAGTGCGTGTTATAGGTGACGATCTTCATAAGCTTGCATGCAATTCCTCGATGTAATCTTGCGGAAAGGTTGTGCCGGGATTACGGTCGTAGGAAAAGAGCGCGACGATGCGGCGTTTCTCTCCTGTGACCGGGGTGACCCTGTGAACTGACAGGTCGCCCTTGAATACCGTGAGGTTACCGATTCCCATGGCCGGACGCTGTGCATTATTTTGCGGATCGTCAAATACCGCACCTACGCCACCATAATTCTGCTGGGTTTCGGACCGAATGTAAGGGGCGTACTCGAATTCTCCCCCGGATTCCGGACTCTGGAGCAGGATCGAAAACACAACGTCATTGCTGTCAAAATGCCAGCCGTCAGTATCGCCACCGCTGGCAATCTTGGCGGTCAGTGCGAGATGGGGACATTCGCTGCGATGAAATGTCTCGTATCCGCAAAGTTCACCCAAAAAATCCGTTAATGGCTGGTAGTTAAAGACCTGTCGTAAGCACGAATCGTTGGGGATCTGGTAATTCAATACCTGGTTATACCGGCAGGGATGCACCTGGTTGCGGGGATGCTGTTCCGGCAGGGAGTTGTCCGGTGAAACATAGGCGATTCTCGGCACATCATAGCGACATGAATCCGCAAATCGGGATTCAAGCTCAGCAGTCATCAGGGTAATGGCATGGGGCCGGATAAACGCCTCAAGCACGTAAAGCGCATTGCTTTGAAGCGCGAGCTTGCCCTGTTCGAGAATTTCACTGTACCCGGGAGACGTCGGTTCATGGACAGGGTAACGTTCGAGGTCAATTACCTGCTCAATTTCAGTCATGCTGCTACTCTTATATAAGAAGCCTGGTTATATAAAAAGCCTGGTTCGGGCAGGCCACACTGGAACCGGGGCATGGCCCCTGGACGCTATCTGCAAGCAGGATTCGGATTATAATATTATCTGCTATACCCTTGCCAGAAAAATCGTTAACGAATCAGCCTGCCGAGTCACAAAAAGGTTCTGGCTCGCCCAACCAGTCTGGTAGGAGTGACGGGATGCCGTACTTCATCTGCCGCTGTTTCGTGGTATCCCTTGATTGGATCACATCTATCCATTAGCATGTAACCGTTGCCCACTATGTAAGATTTTGCATCCGGGTATACCGGCGATTGCGATTCAGGGCAGAAATATAAACATCCCGAGGAGAGTGATGATGGAAATACCTGCAAAAAAGATTGGCAGGCGGAAACTGGCGGCGCGGTCAGATGTTCCCGACTACCGAGATTTCATTTACGAGCCGGCGCTGAGTCAGACTGCCTTCCTGCATTGACGTACCGGACAAACTCAATATCAGGGACCAGGGAAGTGGTCTGGCCTGCACAGGGTTTGGCCTCGCCGCAGCCATTGATTTGCTGCTGGCGAAAAGCGGAAGAGACATCACGGTTAGTGCACGAATGCTTTATGAGATGGCGCTGCGCTATGATGAATGGCCGGATGAAGAGGATGAGGGTTCAAGCTGTCGCGGCGCTATCAAGGGATGGTATAACATGGGGGTCTGCCAGGAACAGAAGTATCCATTTGACAGTGCTGTCAGCGGCGGGATTACCGTGGACGCCGCCAAGGATGCCCGCAACAACACCATAGGAGCCTACTACCGGCTGGGCAAGCGTCTTTCGGATTACCACGCAGCGCTGGCCGAGACCGGAGTGATTTTCTGTTCGGCCAACGTGCATAGCGGCTGGAAAAAACCGGACAGTACCAGTGGCGAAATAAAACACTCGGGAAATTTTCTCGGTGCCCATGCATTTGCAATCGTCGGATACGATAGCCAGGGGTTCTGGATCCAGAATTCCTGGGAGGACGACTGGGGCAGGCAAGGGACAGCACACTGGACTTATGAAGACTGGCTTGAAAATGTCCGGGACGCCTGGGTATTTCGGCTGGCATTGCCCACCCCGCAGATTTGGCACCTGCCTGCCCGGGATGTTCCGGATTCAGGCAAGGAAGCGGCATCGAAGAAACCGACACGGGCCGAAATCGCCGGTCATTTCGTGCATATAGATGATGGTCACTTCCATAGCGAAGGGCGCTACTGGAGTAATCTCAATGATGTCGGGAAAACTGCCAGGCTGGTGGCTGATTCCGAAAATTATGACCATTTGCTGCTATACGCCCACGGCGGTTTGAACAGCCCGACCCAATCGGCCTGCCGCATTGCCGCCATGAAGGAAACATTCAAGGAAAACCGCATTTATCCCTTTCACTTCATGTACGACACCGGGGTGCTTGAGGAAATCAAGGACATTATTTTCGGGCGCAGGCAAAAGGCCCGGGAACGGGTGGGTGATGTACTGGACTTGCTTGACATGCTGATAGAAAAAGCGGCCCGGGTACCCGGGAGGGCTTTGTGGCGGGAGATGAAAGCCGGTGCACGGCTTCCCTTTGCAGAAGGCAATGCGGGCAGCGAAGTCCTGGCCGAATTTGTCCAGGCCATGGCAAGCTCGACCCACAAGAAGAAAATACACCTGGTGGGTCACAGTACCGGCATGGTATTGCTGACCTACCTGCTAAAGCGGCTTGAAATCCTCATTCCGGACGGTTTTGTAAGCAGCACCTGCCTGATGGCGCCGGCGGGCACGATCGACCTGTTTACTGACCATGTACAGCCTTACCTGAAAGCGCCGAACGGGCAGTTTCGAATATCCGATATGACTATTTATAACCTCGAGGATGACCTGGAGCAGGATGACCAGGTCACCATTGCCTACAACAAGTCATTGCT
>PVMK01174328.1_pt1 | contig 27146 bp, 30 predicted proteins | sample 1853481 | NCBI WGS metagenome assembly PVMK01 (sample SAMN08533507, study PRJNA380276) | Marine sediment metagenome, whole genome shotgun sequencing project. | reverse complement strand
CAGACTTCACTTTTTTTTAGTCGCAGCTCCGATTTACCCTGCTAAAAAGTGAAGTCTGACCCCGATTTACCGATTTCGACCATATTCACACCGGCGCAGTAGGACTGGGTTAGCTAAGCAAAGTCCCCCCACAGCGTTTGGATGACGGAGATTGCGGTGATGGCAGCGGTCTCTGTTCGCAGGATTCGTGGGCCCAGGGAAACAGGTTCGAAGCCGGTGCTGATAGCGCGTTCCTGTTCTGTATTGCTGAAGCCACCTTCGGGGCCGATGAGAAGCGTTAGCTCTGTTCCGGAGTGGCGGGTGGACGATAATGTTGTGGGGGCATTGGGAGTCAAAACGACCTGGGTTGAAAAACCGCTATGGCTTTTTTCATACCAGGCATTTATTGATATCACTTCGTCGATGATCGGCACCACATTTCGACCGCATTGTTCACAGGCGCTTTGAGCAATTTTCTGCCAGTGGTCGCGACGCTTTGCCGCCTTTCCATCGTCCAGCCGGACCACGGAATATTCACTCAGTATGGGTGTAATTCTTTGCACGCCCAGCTCCGTAGCTTTCTGTACCACGGTGCCCATGCGATCGCCCTTCGAGATTCCCTGGACCAGCCGGATCGCCAGGTTCGACTCGGCGGAACGATCCAGAAATGTACCGGTTTCAATGTCGACGCCGTTTTTCCCGACCCGTACAATTTTTGCATCATATTCGCCGCCGGATCCGTCGAACAGCGTCAGCGTATCGCCGAGCCGAAATCTGAGAGCGCGTGTAAGGTAGCGCGCATGGCCGCTATCAAGCGTGAGTTGGCTGTGCGGCTGTAGCGGGACCGGGCTATAAAGGCGTGTTGGTGACATGGATAATGGCGGTCAGGATCGTTACATTGACATTAAGCATCGATCGGAACGAGTATGTCAAAGCCCGATCCGTTTTGTACCGCAGAGATGCATGCGCAAAGGAATAATGGTCTGAACGACGCTTCAACAGGCAGCTACACAATCGATGGTGACAGCGGTTTGCTCCGCGAGGCACAGCAGCGTCCGTCACCGAATCAGGATGCCCGGCCCGACGGCCTTGATCCGCGATTGGTGGTCGTGCATGGAATCAGTTTGCCGCCAGGAGAATTCGGAGGGCCGCAGATCGAGCAACTATTTCTGAACAAACTGGACTGGGATGCACACTCGTATTTTTCCGAGATTCGTGGATTGCAGGTGAGTGCTCACGTCCTTATCCGGCGGGACGGGGTGGTTGTGCAATTCGTGCCATTCAACCGGCGTGCCTGGCATGCCGGCGAGTCCGCTTTTCGTGGCGCCCCCGGCTGCAATGACTATTCCATTGGTATTGAACTTGAGGGTGAAGACCATATTGAATATACCGACCAGCAATATGAGGTGCTTGTTGGTATTGTCATCGCGTTGATGCAAGCCTGTCCGAGCCTGGATGCCAGGCGGATAGCCGGGCATTGCGATATCGCTCCCGGACGAAAAATGGATCCCGGCCCTGTTTTCGACTGGCTTCGATTGTATGATGGCATTGCCGGTCAGCATTCAGGGACAGCATGAAACTACTTGCACTACTTATTGGGCTTGTTATAGAGAGACTCGCGACTCGCTTCTTCCACCTGCGCGAGCTGCGCTGGTTTGACCGCGTGATTGACAGTGGTTTCCGCCAGGTGGACCGGTTTCACAAATGGCCGGCTCTCATACCCGTACTCATGCTGGCTGTCGTTCTGGTACTGCCGGTTCTGTTGATTCGGCTAAGCCTCGGCGACACGCTGTTTGGTTTTCCGTACCTGTTCCTGGCGGTTTTTGTCTTGTTTTTCTCGTTGGGCCCGAAAGATATCGGTGAGGACGTCGATGAGTATTGCGGCGCATTGGAGACCGGTGACGACGACCGAATAAATGCCAGTGTCAAAGCGATGACTGAAACTGAGCTACCGGATTCGGTCGCCGAGCGCACGCAGTGTTTTGAGGAAGCGGTGTGCATTCAGGCCAACAATCGGCTCTTTGCCGTCATTTTCTGGTTTGTTGTGCTTGGGCCGGTTGGGGCCTGGGCATACAGAGTTACCGACCTGATGCGCCGTCGGGCTGTATTCAAAGCCGCTCGCGTGGAAGCGCCGAATGACGGCGAGGCTTCGGCATCCGATGCCGCCGACCGCCTGGTCCATGCAGCCGGCCACCTCCATGGCTGGCTGGCCTGGATTCCGGCCCGGTTGACAGCTATTGGCTTCGGGCTTGCCGGCAGCTTTGACGGCGCAAAGTCTGCGTGGCGTACACCCGCCGACGGGCAGTTGGTAACGCTAATTACACAGAGTGAGCAACTGCTGGCTCGAGTTGGCACGGCTGCCCTGGCCCTGCATAAGCTGGATGGGGAAAGTGACACCGATCGTGCGATTCGCGGCGCGGCAGCCGCTAACGGAATGGTATTCCGCCTTCTATTTATTTGGGCTGCAGTTATTGCGGCAATGACCTTGTACGGCTGGTCCGTGTGAAAAAAGCGCGGAGCGCTGCGTTACGCATAGCGGCACTTTTGTTTTTCGTCACTGCCTGCGAAAAAGTAAGCAACGTCAATCCCACCACGCACGACAGTCAGAATAACGAAATTGGTGCTGACATTCGTGTGGTTACATTGGCACCGAATCTCGCCGAACTGGTATACGCTGCACAGGCCGGCGACAAACTTGTCGGTATCAGCGCGTACACCGACTATCCGCCGGCCGCCGCAGAACTACCGATCATCAGTGACGCCTTCCTGGTCGACCAGGAGCAGCTAGCGCTTGTCAGGCCGGACTTATTGCTGGCCTGGGAAAATGGTACTCCAGCGCATGTAATTGACCAGCTGCGCCAGGCAGGCTTTCGTGTCGAGGTGATTCGCACCGACGGTCTGGACGATGTCGCTACTGCGATAGAGCATATTGGGCGATTGACAGGCAATTCGCAGCCGGCAAAAGACGCTGCTGCGCTGTTTCGCCAGCAAGTTCAGACGCTGCGGGATCGCTATTCCGGCACTGAACAGATAAACGTGTTTTACCAGGTATCTAGCAGGCCCTTGTATACAGTAAACGGTGCCCACTACATCAGCGAGTTGCTCGCATTGTGTGGCGGCCGAAATATCTTCGATGATCTGGGCGAGCTCGCGCCGATGGTCGATGTCGAGGCCGTTATCAGCCGCAATCCCGAGGTGATGCTTGCGGCCAAAGACAGCACGCAGGCGGCATTCGATGTCTGGGATCGCTGGCCGGCCCTGGCGGCGAATCGTTACGGCAACCGGTTTTTCATCCCGGCGGCGGAAATAGGCCGCGCTACACCGCGACTGGTTGCAGCAGGCGAAGCGGTCTGTGAGGTACTCGCCGAAGCAAGGCAGAACAAACAGGAGTGGTTCGATCTTGATTGATTTTTACTACGCACCGACTCCAAACGGCTGGAAAATCGCCATCATGCTTGAGGAGTGTGAGCTCAACTATGAGACGCATTTGCTCAGGCTGAACAAAGGCGATCAGTTTTCGGACGAATTTATGAAAATCAGTCCTAACGCAAAAATGCCGGCCATCGTCGATAACGACGTCGAAGGTGAACCGGTGTCCGTGTTTGAAAGTGGCGCAATACTGCTTTACCTGGCAGAGAAGACGGGTCGTTTCATGCCGGCAGACCCCCTGGGCCGCAAAGAAACGCTGGAATGGTTGTTCTGGCAAGTTGGCAATCAGGGGCCGCTTGCGGGGCAGCTCAGTCACTTTATTAATTACGCCCCGAAAGGACAGGACTACGGTCTCAAACGTTACAGCGGGGAGTACGAGCGCAACCTGGCCGTGCTCGAAAATCGCCTTGATGACAGAGATTACATACTGGGGGACTACAGCATTGCGGATATGATTTCGTTTCCATGGATACTCATCGCGCCGCGACTCGGGAAGTCGCTGGACGATTTTCCAAATGTTGCTGCGTGGCGTAGTCGCATTAAGGCCCGCCCGGCAGTGATCAAAGCGATTGATCTTTACAAAGAAGAAAGGCGTCGCGATGACAATGCCGAAAACAACAAATTGTTATTCAATCAGAATGCCGGGCATATCAGAAAAAAGTAATCTGTGAGAGACGGTCATGAGTATTTGTAAGACATTCATCGTAGCAGGCGCGGTTGCTACGATTTTCCTGGTTGCCGCCTGTTCTGAGCATCATGCGGACAGTCCGGAAACCGCAGCCGTTTTTAGACACGACATTGCAGATACCGCGAAGCCATGGACGAATGAAGACTTTGACGCCGACGACAGCACACTTAAGTTTGCTATTTTTTCCGACTTGACTGGTGGTGAGCGTGAGCACGTTTTTGAAGTTGCCGTGGCGCAGCTTTCTCTTTTGCGACCCGAGCTGATCATGAATATCGGCGATTTGATTGAGGGCGGCACGACTGACCGTGAGCAGCTGACGCGCGAGTGGGATAGTTTTGACGCCAGGGCCGGTCAGGCAAGCGCGCGCATATTCCGGGTTGGCGGCAACCACGATCTGACGAATATTGTCCAGCGTGAAGTCTGGGAACAGAGATTTGGCGCCCGCTACTATCATTTTATTTACAAGAACGTCCTGTTTCTTGTCCTGGATACGGAAGACAATACAGAAGAGCGTATGCAGGAAATATTCGAAGCACGTGCGGAGGCCATGGAGACTGTCAGGCAAGAAGGTTGGGGCGCATTAGCAAAGACAGAATATATGTCGATGCCGGAACAAAGAGCCGGTACCGTCGGTGCTGAGCAGTCAGCGTATCTGCAGCAGGTGATTGCCGACAACCCGAGTGTGCGATGGACTTTTCTGTTCATGCATAAAGCACCGTGGCTGACAGAGGGCGAGGAAAATTTTGCGGCGATCGAGCAGACTCTTGCGGACAGGCCATATACCGTCTTTCATGGCCACGAACATGCTTACCTGCACGAGAAACGGCTGGGCCGGGACTATATTCGCCTGGCGACGACGGGCGGCGTGCAGTTTCCCGAGGTCGATCTGTCAATTGACCACGTGACACTGGTTACGGTGTCGGAAGACGGTGTTGATATCGCCAATCTCCGCATGTCCGGTATCTTCGACAAAACGGGCCGTATCCCGTTAGGTGGCGACGTACTCTGTTTCGATTTGTCGAAATGCGTTGAACAGGACATTGACTAGGCAAATCGCGGAAACCTACGGACTCTTTCGAAAACGAGCAGATTACTATCATGAGTGCCACGCCTGTCGAGATAAGACTTCGTAAAGATTCATGCCTGATTACAGTGCCGTTTGATGACGGGACATCCTATGACCTTCCGTTCGAGTATCTTCGTGTCTTCTCACCGTCTGCAGAAGTACAGGGCCATGGTCCGGGGCAGGGCGTATTGCAAACCGGGAAGGAAAACGTACAGGTGACGTCAATCGAACCAATTGGGCAATACGCGGTACGGCTCATTTTTGACGACGGCCACGACACCGGCCTGTATACCTGGAAACACCTGTATGAACTGGGTGCGAATCAGGCGGAAAACTGGCGGTCCTACCTCGACCAACTGAAAGCGGCGGGGCATGTTCGGCAAGATCCCGCGGACAAATAGAATAGTGACAACTTAAGCAGGCAACACGAGACTCAGACATGTAGCCATCCGCAACAAGGCCGGTTTGCTCATGATGCTGACAATGCAACCAAAGATTAGGGGCTCAGGGGCCGCCGAATCGTCATACCATAAACTAAATTACGGTATGCTTGCTGCCAAGAGTCAGTTTCTTTCACTTTCGATGCGTAGGAGCCTGCCCTCATAATTAAACGTCAGAATTCTTCGCATACTCCCCTGAACATAAATCCACGTATTCCCGTACTTCGCCTCCGGTTCACCACATTTCTTCAGCACCTCGTACATACTGGCGCTATCCTTTCCGCCGCCTCCATAAATCAGATACGTGCCGCATCGAATGGATCGATCGGAAGCCAACGATTGTAAGGCGACAAGAGCAAGAACCAATCCGGCTGCAGCTGCGGGGGCAAATTTTTTTGTATGGGACATCGACGATTCTCACGGATGATACTTGTTTACGGTAAGGTAATATTCAACTCCGGCAACTGTAGAATTCCAGAAGCGATATGCAACACCGTTCCGTCTGACAGATCCGCTGCGAGCGCATGAACCGGTGACCGAACTATCATCTTGCCCGATCCGCTGATTCCGGCAAATCGGCCTGTGCCGCCGGTGAGTTTGAACTCACCGCTACACAGGCCCGCCCGGCCCTTGCACATTAGTTCGGCAAAAACAGCATCTTCGGTCGACACTACAATCGTGCAGTCGCCGGAGGCAGAAGTCGTCTGGTTCGTGGTGTCAATATCCTGAACGATCGGGCACTTTACGAAGGCTTCATCCATTTCACCGTCAGCTGTCTCTAAATACATAATGCCTTCTATGACGCCCAGAAATCGGAGCTTGTCGGTACCAATTGGAAATATTTGCCCTTGTCCTTGCCACGGTATAACTGCCGAGACAGTGCTGGATGCTGCAATTGTCAGGCCCGACCAAGTGCACAGAATGACTATGGCCGTCAAGAGTCGAAGTGCCGTTTTTTTTCTAATCATAATACGGTCGCTCGTCTTTGAGTGGGCCAAGGATTATAACAACATACCAGGGCTCCGGCACGATCCGCATGTACTGAGACTTGGACCGAGTGTTACTCGCACTCGAATGTCAGCATTAAGGACCTGCCCGACAGGTGGTACGATGCCGGGTATTGTTCAGCCATTGGAAGGCCTTATATCACGCTTCATGACGACGATATCATCCATCCGCTCAAAGAGGTGGATGCCGCGGCTATGGTGTGGGCTACAACGCCATAGCAAGTCGTTGAGATACTCAACTATGTCATAAGCGCCAAATGATGCTTTTCCAGAGATGAAAGACGGGCCGATGTGTTCGACTGCGTCGAGCACTTCTACAACCGATTCCTGTCCCAGAGCACATCCTTGCCATTTTCAATTTTTGACAGGCACCGTGCAATTACGAAAAGCAGGTCCGACAATCGATTCAGGTAGTGAACGACCTCGTCGCGCACATCTTCGTTTTTCTTGAGTGTGGCGACACGGCGCTCCGCGCGGCGCACGATCGTCCTGGCAAGGTGGCACGCGGCTGCTGCCTGCCCGCCGCCGGGCAGAATGAAGTCCTTCAGAGGAGGCAGGTCGGCATTAAAACCATCGAGATCATGCTCCAGCCTTTCTACAAATTCCGCCTGTACGGCTGAGTGGCCTGGAATGCAGAGTTCGCCGCCCAACTCGAACAAATCGTGTTGTACTTCTGTCAGGCAGTGGCGAATCGGGTCGGTCACGCTTTCATGTGCAAGCACGACACCAATGGCACTGTTCGCCTCATCGACAGTTCCGAAAGCATCCACGCGCAGGCTGTCTTTATCGACACGGCTGCCGTCACCGAGCCCGGTGGTTCCGTCGTCGCCGGTGCGTGTGTAAATCTTGCTTAGACGATTACCCATAACGATGAATGGTTATTTCCAGTGGTATTTGAGTTCGATGAATCCCGAGCGCTCCTGCATGCGGAACTGGGATGCCGTCTCATATTCCGTGTCGAGAATATTTTCAATTCGAGCATTCAATTGCAGATTGTTCCCGATTCTAACCTGTCCGGTCAGGTTCGCGAGCACATATCCAGGCAATGTCGCCGCAAAATCTTCGCGGTCACCGCTGGCCAGCACGGTAACACCGACACGGTATCGGCCAATATCCTGAGTGTAGCTGACGGTCAGGCTTTCATCGGCACGCCGTAGCAGCCGCGCGCCCGTGTCAGCATTCTCGGCACTTTGTTTGAGCAGGCTGGCACGAAAAACGAAATTGTCGCCCTGGTAGTCGTAACCCAATTCTGCGCCGCGTATCTCTGCTTTACCGATGTTTTGCAACGTGAAGCTGGCGAAATCGTATTCAATGAGGTTCTCAATGTCATTGGAATACAGTTCCAGCCGCAGCGTATGCCGGTCGGCCAACTGGTACTTTGCCCCCAGCTGTATTTCTTCGGCGGATTCCGCTTCGAGATCGACGTTGCCGCCGAAGCCGTAGCGGTCACTGGCATCGGGTGCCCGAAAAGCGGTGCCAACACCGGCATTAAGTGCCCATCGGTCGTTCAGGTCGAACCCGTATTCGGCGTTCCATGTAACTCTGTTGCCAAATGTCTCATGGTCGGTAAAACGGGCGGCCAGGAACCCCCGATGGCGGCCGAGATCGATGCTGTCCTGCAGGAACAAGGCTTTTGTCGCCGTATCTTCGTCAAAGCCCGAGCCGAACGATATCGCGCTGGCATTTTCATCGGCGATGTAGATGCCGCCGGTGAGTCCGTGTTGCTCCAGGTTGATTGTGTATTGCCAGTCCAGCGCCAGGCGTTTCGATTTCACAAAATCTGCGGACTGGTTTTGCTGAATATCATCGGTCATGTAGCTGAGGATGAGTTTGCTTTGAGAACGATCGCCGATATCGTTGACGAGCTCTACCGCGGTACTCTGGTTCCTGAAGTCCTGATCGACAGGTGTCAGGAAAAAGTCCAGGTATTCCACTTTGCCGCCGGTCTGCCAGTGACGCACGCCGAGTTCGCCAAATCCGAAGCGTCGTGTAGCATAGAGATTTGTTGTTAGATTTTCGTAGCGGCGAACGATATCGCTGTCGGTACGTATCTCGTAACCGTCCGTGTTCTGCCAGTTTACTGTTGCGCCAACCGAGCTCCTTTCACTGGCAAAGCCGCCACTAATGTTGCCGGACGTTGTATTGAAGCTACCGTAACCGAGGCTGGCATCGATACTCGTTTTTTCGGCCTGTCGCGTGATGACGTTGATTACGCCGCCAATGGCCTCCGTGCCGTACAACGATGAGCGAGCGCCCTTGACGATCTCCACGCGTTCAATCACTTCAGGTGCGATATGCTGGAACGCCGCTCCGCCAATGGTGCCCGGGTTCACGCGGACGCCGTCGATCAGCAACAACGTGTGATTGCTTTCCGTGCCTCGCAGGAAAACAGAGGTTGCCTGTCCCGGCCCGCCATTCCTGCCGATGTCGATCCCCGCCTCGAAGCGCAGTAGCTCGGACAGGTCGGTCGCAAGCGATTGCTCGATCTGGTCGCGGTCGATGACTGTTACGGGAATCGTGGCGTCATCGATCGAGAGTTCATTGCGGGTTGCGGTAACAACGATCGTGTCCTCCGGCGCCACGTCATTGGCAGCAGCAGCCATTGGTGCGCTGATTGCTATCGCTATTATACAAAGCAGTTTTTTCGTTGACATTTTTATCCCCAGTGCATGCCGCCCGCACGCGTAAATATTGCAAAAGAATGCGAGAGGCCTGGAGGGGACTTGAACCGGCCAGAAAGTGACACGCTCAAGCTGACGCCCGCCGCGCCAATCACGTATACACCGGGCCGGTCTCCGGGCTTACGAGCGGAATTGGTTTGCATTCCTGTCCGTAGCGCCTTCCCACGAATTGGAGAGTTTCGTTCTCCGTTTCGCAGTGGCTCTGCCGCTGGTGGCGGCAGGGGCTACGGCTTAACTCGATCACCGTTGCGGGGGCAGCGTCGGGATAAGAGGCCTTGAATGGAACTACTGCAGGCTTTGCACCGACTTCCCGTTCACCCGAACTTGCCAGTCCGGGTTCACCTGATGTGCCGGGAACAATAGGATTTGGTTGGCGGGCTGTCAAGCGGCGATCTTGTTTATTCCGGTGAACGCGGCCATAGTTCGGCACACAGACAAAATGAACGCACACAAAATCATGTCCCCCGAACTTGAAATCGCGCTCCAGGCTGCGCGAAAAGCTGCTGAGATCAGCCGTCATTATTACCGCGGAAATTTCACCGTCAGCACCAAGGCGGATCGTACGCCGGTTACGCAGGCGGACGTGGAATGTGAAGAGGCAATTCGCGACATCATCCTGGGTGCTTTTCCGGACCATGGTTTTTTCGGCGAGGAGACCGGCAAGACGCAGGCAGATGCCGACAATTTGTGGTTGGTCGATCCTATTGACGGTACCAAGGGTTTCGTTCGGCAATATCCGTTTTTCTCCACGCAAATCGCTTTGATGCGCGGCGGCAAGATCGTGCTTGGTGTCTCAAGTGGCACCATGTTTGATGAGCTCGTTTGGGCCGAGCGTGGCCAGGGTGCATGGCTGAACGAAGACAGGCTGGCGATCAGCAATATCACTGATTCGACAGCGGCGGCAATTTCCACCGGCAATCTCAAGTCGCTTGCGTTGAGCGATGGCTGGTCGAAGCTCGGTCATTTGGTGGCTGAAGCCGACCGCATTCGCGGTTATGGCGACTTCTACCACTATCATCTGCTTGCGGCCGGAAAAATCGAAGCTGTGATTGAGTCCGATGTGAATATTCTTGATATTGCCGCATTGTCCGTCATCGTTGAAGAGGCGGGCGGTGTATTTACCGACCTCAACGGCAAGTCGCCAGACCTGGAAACACGATCCGTGCTGGCCGCAAACCCCGCACTTCACAAATGCTTGCTGGCCGAGCTGCAAGGCTACGTTAACTAGAGGATTCAAACATGCGCATTGAAGCCATCAAGATTGGCATCAATCCACCCGAAGACGTCAATGTCATCATTGAGGTGCCGCTTGGCGGTCAGCCCATCAAATATGAAATGGACAAACAGGCCGGTACGCTGGTGGTCGATCGATTTCTGTATACACCGATGTCGTATCCAGGCAATTATGGGTTCGTTCCGCATACCCTGTCCAAAGATGGCGATCCGATCGACGTTCTGGTATGTAACACGCGGGCACTGGTGCCTGGCTGCGTCATCAATGCCAGGCCGGTCGGTGTGCTTATCATGGAAGACCAGGCTGGCCAGGACGAAAAGATTATCGCCGTGCCATCACATCAGCTCACCCAACGTTACGATGACGTCGAAACGCATACGGATCTCCCGGACATCACTCTGCAGCAGATTCAACATTTTTTCGAGCATTACAAAGATCTCGAGCCGGGCAAATGGGTGAAGATTGGTGATTGGCATGGCGTCGAGGATGCGAGGCGCATGATCGTTGAAGCCATAGAACGGGCTGGTGTCAAATAACGCGGCATCGTGGGAGCGGCATCCTGCGGCGAATCGATTAATCGCGGCAGGATGCCGCTCCTATGTATTCGCGATGAACAACTGATAATCCCGCCATTGCACTGCTTCCATCGGGGTTGAATACAGTTCACTGAGGCGCGATTCCGTTAGTACGGTTTGAGTTTTTCCGAGCTCCCAGCGACCATCACCAAATAACAGCAGGCATTTATCTGCATAGCGTGCGGCCAGGTTTACGTCGTGCAGGCTCGCGACGACGATAGAGCCATTTGCGGCCTGTTCCCTGAATACGTGTAAGACGTCGAGCTGATGATGCGGATCGAGGTGGTTAGTCGGTTCATCCAACAGGTAAATTTTTGGCGTCTGCGTAAGTACCTGGGCGATGGCAAGTCGTCTTCGCTCCCCCCCGGACAGGGTGTCAACGTCTCGATCGGCCATGCCATCCAGGTCCATTTGCTGCAAACACTGGCGTGCGATTTCGATATCTCTTTCAGATTCCCACTGAAAGCGTCCGATATGTGGATGCCGGCCGATCATTACAGTGTCCATAACCGAGGCTGGAAAAATATCCTCGGTGTACTGTGGCAATAAAGCAAGACTTTGCGCGGCGCTTTGCCCCGGTAGTTCAGACAACGGTCGATCGTCAATCATCGTAATGCCGGATTCAGCAGGGCGGATTCCTGCAAGTGTATGCAGCGACAGTGATTTGCCGGCGCCGTTCTGGCCAAGCACGGCCAAAAAATCGCCAGCTTCAAGTCTTAAATTCAGGTCACGCACGAGCGTCCGCCCGGGAACAGTAACGGTAAGCTCATGGCAGCAGAATGAAAGTGATTCGGGAGAACTCATGACGGCACAGTATGCCGAAACTTCAGGCGCATCTCACGGATTGCGAGCGCCGAGCGACCGGTTGATCAGCGCAGTTGAATTTCTGTCGCCGTTTCGTTGCCGATGATCGCAAATTTCAGGCTTTGCGGAATCATCGCGTCGTCTTTTGACTGCGCAATTCGTCCGCCCATTATTTCGGCGAAACGCTGTGGGTAGAGGGGCTTTCTTTCCGGTTCTGCATAGCCGTCGGGATACCTTGGCAGCCCGGTGGTCGGATCGTATTTGTCCGTCGCGCCAAGCGTATGCAAAAACTCATGTGTGATAATGACGTTGTTCGAACCCGCGTACTGCCGGCTGGCATATGCATTAACGATTCCCACCATGCCTTTTTGCAGCCCGACGGAATTTTCCAGTACGATTTCTCCCTGAGGCGAGTGATACCGAACAAAAATCTGCACGTCCGGATCAACTCTGTCCTGCTCGTCGGTCACACCGCTGGCCCACCAGCGCATCTTCATACTCCACCACATTACGCTCAATGCGCCGGGTGACTTTCCCAGTTTGGGCGGCTGATCCGTGATCGGCGATCCCAGTTCCATGCGTACGGGTTTTGCCAGGTCGTGGCCGAAGCGCTCGACCTCGCGAGTAATGAAATTCTCGATGCTGGTAAAGTGTCTTAGCTGGAGTTTGGAGATGTAGTCTTCGGCAATATCGCTGCCATCGCCGTTTATCGGATAGACCTTCACATACAGGCTGTTATTCCAGTCCGTACTGCGAGCCTGCGTCAACCACGTGCTTACTGATACAAACAGTAAAATGAGCGACAAGAAAAGTATTCGAATGGCCTTAAACATAGGATTTATTAGGCCAATCGACCGGGCTCCAGTACAGCGACTGAGTCCCAGTTTGCCGTCTGCAGCTACATGGGCTTGATGAATCGCATGACAAAGCGACTGGTTTTGCCGCGAACAGCAGGATCGGCCATATTCTTGTCGTAGTCGTCGTCGGCATTTTCGAGTAAATCGCTCCTGCCATCGAGCATAAATCCGGCAGCCTTCATGTCGGCAATTACTATCGCCGGGTCAATACGATGCAACGTGCCGCCTGTTTCTCGTGGCGAACCGACCTTCGCATGATGATCGACAATACAGAGGACAGCACCAGGCTTCATTGCGTTGTACAACTCGGCAAGCAAGACAGCCCCGTCAATTTTCGGCCAGCCATTGTTCGGATCCACATAGAAAATATCGTGGAAGGTAAGAATCATCATCACCGCATCGTATTCGTTCGCAGCGAGTGTCAGTTCATTGTTCTCAGCCATTAGAATTTCGATGTTTGGCAATCGATCGTTGCTATAACGCGTGATCACCTCGTCACCTACGTACTGTGCGTAAGCCTCGTTATTATGGGCAACAACTCTGCCCTCGGAGCCCACAGCGTAGGACAATATTTCCGTGTAATAGCCACCGCCAGAGAATAAATCCAGAACCTTCATGCCGGGTTCGATTCCCAAAAACTCGAGAACTTCCGCCGGCCTTCGTGCTGTATCCCGATCCCTGTCTTTCTCCGATCGTGCGGAGTTGTTCACCGCAGCCTCATAAACGGAAACTGTTTCAACAGTGGTTTCGACGGCTACGGGGGCGCTCGCGTCCGGGCCGCCCGGTTGAGATGATTCGCCGCAGCCGGCCAGCAGCGCAAACGTGGCGACAAACGTTGGTGCGTATTTCATGGCAATCCCCGAAATTGTGTAAGTGGCGACTATAGACTGTTATGCGGGGTTGAAGTGCCGCGGATTCGCCCTTTGATCTTAGGTGGTGGTGTTTGGGTCTCTTGAAAATTGGCAATTTCTCCAAAGATATGGGGCACTACTTTGTGGAGATCATCTCCGCTTTTTCAATTCACCAGGAACCAGTCATGTACGAGCTTCCCCATAACTACGTAGTTTCCGCTTCGTCAGGGCGGGACACCAATATTCAACATTCCGGCGACGGGCTTCCAGCTCTGATATCTGCACCTCCTGCGCAATTCGGCGGACCAGGTGATCAGTGGTCACCGGAAACGCTGCTGATCGCATCTATCGCCGATTGTTTTATTTTGACTTTTCGTGCCATTGCCCGGGCATCGAAATTTGACTGGATATCGATGGAGTGCACCGTTAATGGAACATTGGAGCGCGTTGACCGCGTGACCCAATTTACGCGTTTCGATGTCAAAGCCGCGCTGACCTTACCTGCCGGAGCAGACAGTGCGCGTGCAAGATTATTGATGGAGAAATCAGAGAGAGGTTGCCTGATTACGAATTCACTACACGCCGATTCCCACCTTGAAGTGAGTATCGTCGAATCCTGACAGCAGGCCTGCCACGGCACTTCTGAAACGCCCAATAAAAAGCCCCGCGGAGAGCGGGGCTAATGACTCTTTTTATTATTAAAGAGGTAACTGTTCATTCGGTAACCAAATACACACTTTAATTATTATTATTGGATCTGGATCATTTGTTTTTTTTATTGGTTTATTCTTCTGGCGTCTAAATCCTGTTTGTATCGATTTTACGGTTGCCTTTTCCAGTTACACTTCGCTTGGGCAGAGTATTAAAAGCAATTCCTATGCCAGTGTCTATAAACCGTTGAAATTTCAAAGGCTTAACGTATACCGTGTGAAGTTCGCATTAATGTCAAAGGTGAGTTTGTAAAGAAAACCGACGATATGTGCATTCGCACATAATGATGCGCTAAAGCATCAATCCATAAGTAACTGATTATTTTGGATTTAGCTTACTTGAGCTCATGGCCTCTCGCATATGCAATGGAAGTATCTTCGCCAAACATGCTTTTTTGTGGGTGGTGGGTAGCAGCCACGAATTCTTGTCCATTTTGTCAAATTATCCGACAGTCGAAATCGGCTATGGTGCAGCCGAGAGTGTTGCAGCAGTTTCGAGCAATCCGACAAGGCTGTAGAACCGCCCATTTCGCACAACGGCAACGATCTTGAGCGTGTCTGCTACATTCTGCAGCGGGTCGCCTGCAACCAGCACCAGGTCAGCGAAAGCGCCGGGTGTCACTATGCCAATTTGCGTCTCGAGTCCCAGCGACTTTCCGATGTTGGCGCCCGCGGCACGCAGTACCTGGTCGCCACTCAGGCCCGCGGCGGCCAGCGCCCTGAGCTCCGCATGCAAAGCCAAGCCGGGTGGCAGGCCGTTGGGCTTGCTTCCCAGCACAATTGATGAGCTCTCCGACCCAAGTCGCGGCAGCGGCGAATAGTGTCGAATTGTCGAACCATCATGATGAAAGCGCAACGCCTGTCGCGAGGCGAGCAACTGACCCAGCCCGGGTGTGCGGGAATCCGCCAGTCCTGACACAAGTACAACCGGCCCGCTGCTGACCGCCACTCGCATGTCCTGGTATTGTATGCCGAGCGGGGAGGACGGCAACGTATCGGCACCCAGTAACAAGTCGACACCAAGCCCCAACCCGATCGTCCAGTTCTCGGCGAGGACCGGTACGCCGCGTTGTTGCCAACGGCGAATCCATTGTCGCGGACCACTGTCGAGCGCTGTATTTGCCGGCACGATCGCCAGGTAAATATCATCTCGTTTTCTGTCGCTGATCAATGTGATATTGCCGGCTGAAATTAACCGTGGCCCGGGATTGATCTCGCCATGCCACAGATCGGGTTGCAGTGGTCCAACCGGATCATCCGACACGAGTGTTGTCACGCCGTAGGCGAGCAAGCTCGCACCCGCACCTTCGCCGTTCGGCAACGCCGAGTAAATATCGATGAATCCGGGCAGAACGGTAACGTCGCCAAGATCAAGAACTGTCGCATCAGGCCGGTTTCTCCTGGCTTCAACCGCGCTGATTGTCGCGCCCTCGACTACCACATCGACATTGTTGCGATAACCGTCTTGTATACCATCAAACAGACGCGCCGCCCGTATGACCAATTTGTCGTCCGGTGGGTTTACGATTGGTAATCGTCGTCTGACGTCCGCGCGTTCCGGTCGTTCTACCGTGCTCCCGATGCTGGCGCGAAAGTGTATTGGCCTTGCTCGGCGTTCATCAAATTTTCGTGACAACAGTTGACCGTCGGCAGCGAAAATCATTCGATGCCGGTCAAGCCAGCTAACCGGGGACAAGAAATAATCCCGCTTGCTATCGCTGTACTGCCGGACCAACGGCGGGTCAGAGAGAATGACGATGTCGAGGGAGTAGCCGTCATCGGTTTCACGCAGATAGGTGATAAGACTGCCATCGGGACGCCAGGATGGCGAACGCAATGATCGCGACGATTGCAACAACTGCTGATCGCTTTCACCATGTCGGCGCAGTTGCAGCGACCAGCCAGTTTCATCCTGCAATACATAAACGAGATGCTTTCCGTTCGCAGACCAGGCCGCCTCTGTTTCGTCGCCGGTGTCGCTCGTTATTCGCCAGCGCAGTCCTGTCGGGATATCAAGTTCCCAAAGATCCAGCCCGCTGCCCGGTGAAGCGGAAGAAAACACGATGCGCTCACCATCCGGGTGCCAGGATGCATACTGATCGCTGTTCAGATTGCTATTTAGTGGTCGCGGCGTATTGCTTTGCATGTCATGTAGCCACAGCCGACCGCCGTTCGGCGAGTTGACCTGGTAAAGAAGGTACTCACCGTTGGGTGACCATTTCGGCGAACGGGCCGGCAATACCGTATTGGCTAATTCATGAGCCTGTCCCCCAATAGTGGGGACAATCCAGATACTGCCGAGGAGATCGAACGCAATCCTCCCATTCACGGTGGACACGTCGGCGTGGAGATTGGTGCCTTCCGTTAGAACTGTTTGTGCCGATACGGCAAGCGGCGTGAGACTCGTGATCACACTCAGCGCAAGGATGCGAATCTTCAGCTTAACTCGCACAGTCCACCTGTACGGCGCCAAGCTCGTCACCATCAGACTGGAAACTGATCTGCATGGGCTGGCAGCAAACCTGGCAGTCTTCGATGTAACTTTGATCCCCGGCAGAAATATCAACAAGAATACTCATTGGCTCCGCACAAAACGGGCAGCTAATCCGATGCTCGATGACGCTATCATCCATAGATCAGTCAGACCATCAAGGCTGCAGTCGGGTTCCCACCCAGGGCGTAATGGAAAATTCGTTTTCAGACGATCGCACCAGGCTGCGCGTCCACAGCGCGCGGTCATGAATACGATCTGCGCCATCTTTCCACAACTCGATCGCGTTCGCCCAGATGCGAAAACCGCCCCAATGCGGCGGCCGCTGAATCTCCGGCATACCGTCGGCGGGCGACGATAACAGGTCATCCGACAGATCCAGGCCGAGCATTTCTGCGCGCGATCGAATCTGCTCCACCAGCGCGCCGCGGGACGCAAGTTCCGCGCTTTGATCGCTACCCCAGGCACCCATTTTCGCTCCCAGGTCCCGGGTTGCGAAATACGCATCGCTCTCTTCGGCGGGTGACTGAATGGCCGTGCCTTCTATACGAATCTGCCGGCCAGGCCCATCCCAGTGGAATAATGCCGCCACTTTCGGGTTCGCTGCAATTTCCCGACTCTTTCGCGAATTGTAGTTGGTATAAAAAACCAGGTAGCCGGGATCCGGGACAAAGTCCTTGCAGAGAACGATTCGCGCCGACGGATTACCTTCAACGGACAAGGTGACCAGCGTCATCGAACCAGGGTTTCGCCGTAGCTCCGAAGCGTGAGCCTCCTTGATCCACGCGTCAGCCCAATGCATGGGATCCGATGGCAAATCGTCAGGTAGGCGATCTGCGAGGAATTGATTGGTCACGATTTTCTCCAAAAGGAGGTTGCTGCGAAGATTCGAATTTGCTTTCCGGCATTCGCAGCGACACGTGCAAAGCCAGCAGGGCCATCAATTATCTCGCATTGCTCAAATGGGTGCCACCCTCGCGCCGGGGATCGGCGGCGACGTCAAATCCGTGTACCGGGTCATACAATGCAACGCCGACCCCGCCGAAGTACATGCCTTTTTCAGGGAACAGCCTGACTTTCATCGATATATCGGGCAGCTCGAGTCCTGGTTCGATCGCCAGCACAGGTTCAGGCCCTCGCACTTCCAGGTGTATGCGCGACTGACCGATTGCACGGCCAAGCGACATATCCATCTGAATGAAGTTAATCAGGAACTGATGCAGGGCCGTCGTAATACGGTCAGCACCCGGTGATCCGACGGCCAGCACCGTGTCGCCACTGCGAGCGACCGATGGCGCCATATTGGACGGCAAGCGGCAGCCGACCGGCCCGGCATCAATACCATGTCGATTCAGCTCAATTTCGCCCATGCAGTTGTTTAACCAAAGACCCGTGCCGTCCGGCATTTCTCCCGAACCATAACCAGACGACGCAGTGATCGCACAAGCCAGGCCCTGATCATCCACAGCAGAAGTGTGGACTGTGGAGCCGGACTCGAACTTCGGTTTCAGGTCGCCTCTATGCGCATCCGCAAGCAGTTTTTCGATGTCGCTGACAATATCGTCGCTTACATCAAGCACGTCGGCTCGAAAACCCAGGGCGGCATTCTGAACGTTGATCAAATGAAGTAGCGCAGCACCGTCCCATTCCCTGAAATTCGATTCCCTGAATCCAAGCAGCATTGCACACAGCACCGCCCCACCGACGGCTGGCGGGGGATTGGTCGCAATGGTCCAGCCACTGATGCCGATCTTTAGCGCCTGGCGAACGATCGGTTCATAGCGCTGCATGTCATCGGCGGTCAGCAGGCCGCCATTCTCCTGCACATGATCGGTGATGCATTTTGCCAGTTCGCCTTCATAGAAAGCGCGGCTACCCTCCGAGGCGATCAGCTCAAGACTATCGGCCAGGTGAGGCACGATTATGTGGCTGCCTGCGGGCCAGAGATTGCCGTCGGCATCGTGCAACGCCTGGTAGCCGTCCGTGCTTCGCGAAAATACCGGCTCACCTGAATACTGCAAATAGTGATGGCACGCCGACGACAATGGGAACCCTTGCTTCGCCGCACGGATGCTCGGCTCGACAAGTTTTTTCCAGGGAATGAGTCCGTAATACCGGCTGGCAGTTTCCAGCGAAGCCAATGATCCTGGCACGGCGACAGATGCAGCGCCCACCAGCGTTTCGATGCCGCCGCCGTACTCCATATGAATGGCCTGGATACCGGACTCCGCATTAAATTCAGGATTGCCGAATCCGGGTATTGCAACGTTGCCGTCGATAGTGACTGCATCGCTTTCGGCTGGCCAGATAGTGACGAAGGCGCTGCCCGCAAGCGCACACACACCGGGCTCGGTGTTCATGGTCAGAAGCGCGGCGGAAACCGCGCAGTCAACGGCATTGCCGCCAGCGTCTGCGATCTCGGCAGCGGCGTCAGCGGCCAGCTGCGAGGTGGTAGCGACTGCGACTTGAGTCATCCAGGATCTAGAAATGCACAACCGACCTGATGCTTTTGCCTTCATGCATAAGGTCGAAAGCTTTATTGATGTCTTCGAGCGGCATGGTATGGGTGATGAATTCATCAACCTTGATGTCACCACTCATATACTGATCGACCATTCCTGGCAATTGCGATCGTCCCTTGGTGCCACCGAAAGCCGTGCCGCGCCAGACGCGCCCTGTAACCAGCTGAAACGGTCGCGTACAGATTTCCTGGCCGGCGCCTGCGACGCCAACTATCACGGACTCACCCCAGCCTTTGTGGCAACACTCAAGCGCGGCGCGCATGAGGTTGACGTTGCCGATGCATTCAAACGAGTAGTCCACGCCACCGTTCGTGAGCTCGACGACCACTTCCTGGATAGGCGCGCTGTGGTCTTTCGGATTTACACAATCCGTCGCACCCATCTGCATCGCCAGCTCAAATTTTCCTTCGTTGATGTCAATTGCAATGATTCGGCCTGCCTTGGCCATCATCGCGCCCTGAATTGCACTTAAGCCAACGCCACCGAGGCCAAACACCGCGACGGTGGAACCGGGTTCGACTTTTGCAGTATGCAAAACGGCACCGATCCCGGTGGTGATTCCACAACCCAGCAGGCACACCTTTTCCAACGGAGCGTTGTCGCTGATTTTGGCGACTGCGATCTCGGGCAATACCGTGTACTCACTGAACGTCGACGTGCCCATGTAGTGAAAAATCTGTTTGCCGTTGTGCGAGAAACGTGAAGTACCATCCGGCATCAGTCCCTGTCCCTGGGTAACACGAATGGCCTGGCACAAATTTGTCTTGCCTGAAGTACAAAAACTGCACTCGCCACATTCAGGCGTGTAAAGGGGGATAACCTTGTCGCCGACCTTAAGACTCGTGACGCCAGCACCGATTTCCTCGACGATGGCACCGCCTTCATGACCGAGTACCGCGGGAAAAATACCCTCCGGGTCTTCTCCGGAGAGCGTGAATGCGTCTGTATGGCAAACGCCCGTAGCTACAATTCGAAGCAGTACTTCGCCTTCTTTCGGTCCCTCCAGGTCTATCTCTTCAATTTCCAGGGGTTTACCCGCTTCCCAGGCAACGGCGGCACGCGTTTTCATCGTTTGTTTTTCCCTCGTCAGTTTTTCAGTGCAACAAATAGTCGCATGATTGGTGCTCGCACGAAAGTACAAGACCCATCTCCCGGAAGTAAAAACGTCAGGGCTTGCCGTCGTTCGCCACTCTGCTGTAAAAAGGCTCTGTGACTGATGTGAGCCTGAAATGATGAACCTGGATGACCTGAGAACGAGCCTGTCGGACGTCGACCGCCAGCTGGTGGAGCTGATCGCGCGCCGTCAGCAAATTGTCAGCGAGATTGGCAAGCACAAACGATCGAGTGGCAAGGCGACACGTGATTACAAGCGCGAGAAAGATGTGCTTGATATGGCGCGTGCGCGGGCTAAAGAACTGAACATCGATCCCGACCTTGCCGATGACATCATGAGTACCCTGATTCAGTCATCGCTGGCGAGCCAGGAAAAGGACCGGGTCGTTGCAGAGGGCAAGGGTGATGGCAAGCGTGCGCTTGTTATTGGTGGTGCCGGCAAGATGGGTGGCTGGTTCACCGACTTTTTTCGTTCGCAAGCGTTCGACACAGACATAGCAGATCCCAGCCTGGAAACAGGTGCCGGTTGTTTCACGGACTGGCGGGATGCTGGTGTTGACTACGATGTCATCGTAGTCGCTACACCGCTCGCTATCTCCGGTGAGATTCTGACCGCATTAGCAAGCTTGAAGCCAAAGGGACTTGTTTTCGACATCGGTTCATTGAAATCGCCGCTGCGAGCAGGACTTGAGGCATTAAATGCCAACGGTTGCAAAGTGACCTCGTTACATCCGATGTACGGGCCCGATACGGAGCTATTGTCGGGGCGCCACCTCATCTTTGTTGATGTCGGGTCGAGCGAAGCCACTGAAAATGCCAAAGAATTATTTGCTTCGACCATGGTGGAGCAACTCGATATGGGGCTCGACGATCACGATCGTCTTATCGCGTATGTGCTTGGGCTGTCTCATGCCCTGAACGTCGCGTTTTTCACCGCGCTTGCGGAAAGCGGCGAAGCGGCCCCCAAGCTCGCGACCATGTCCTCAACAACCTTCGACGCGCAGCTGCTGGTGTCGGCTGCTGTGGCCCGCGACAACCCGTACTTGTATTTCGAAATTCAGAATCTCAACGATTTCGGGCTGGGTCCGTTGGAAGCATTGTGCGAGTCGACTGAAAGAATCAGGCAGCTGGTCGCAAGCGGTGATGAAGCGGGCTTTGTCGCTCTGATGGAAAAGGGCAAGGAATATATGGCGTTGCGCCGCTAGTGCTGCGCGGACATCTGGCAGGTACTCGCATCAGCAAATACAGTAACCCCCTGGAATTAACAAAAATGCTGAAATACGGACGACAGCTTTGGATTCGATTATCGGTGTTGACGGCTGTGGCGGGGACGTTGGTTCTCGGAGCCTGCGGCGGTACCTCAGACCAGGCCGCCACCGCAGACAGTTCTGCTGCGTCGCCGGTGTTTGTTTACTCGGCGGCCGAGGAGCAACTCGTCAAGTCCGTTTTTGACGCCTATACCGCGGAGACCGGGGTACCCGTTAATTACGTGACCGACAGCGGGCCAGCGCTTGTCCGGAAACTGACAGTCGAAGGTGAAGCAACTGCTGCAGACCTCTTACTGACGGTCGATGTAGCTAATCTGTGGTATGCGGCCGAAGAAGATGAGCTTAGACCCGCTTACTCGGACGTCCTGAACAGAAACATACCGAGTCACTTGCGCGATCCTGAAAACCAGTGGTTCGCACTAACCATACATGCCCGCACAATTGTTTATGACACACGCAAGGTTGATCCATCGGTACTGACCGGATATGCGGGCCTTGCAGATGATAAGTGGGAGGGGAAGCTGTGCCTTTCAACGTCAGAAAATGTGTACAACCAGTCACATGTTGCAATGATGATTGCCCGGATGGGCGAACGAGAAACCGAAATACTGGTTCGCGGTTGGGTTGGCAACCTGGCAACAAGCGTGTTTCCCGACGATACCAGGGTGCTGGAGGCCATCGAGTCCGGGCAGTGCCAGGTTGGCATCGTCAACACGAATGATTTTGGCCGGCTGCAGCGGGGAAACGCGGATATTCCTGTCAGCATTTACTGGCCTTCGTTGGAAAGCGGCGGCGTACACATAAATGTCTCCGGAGCAGGAATTACCCGACATGCGAGAAACCCGGACGGTGCGAGGGCATTGCTTGAGTGGCTGTCGGGCGAAGCCGGTCAACGGCACCTCGTCGGCGAAAAACCGGAATATCCGGCAAACCCGAACGTGCAGGCAGCCGCCCGGTTGGCCGCATGGGGCGAATTTGATGCAAGCCCCATGAATGTCTCACAGGCGGGCGTGTTCCAGGCAGACGCGGTGAAACTTATGGAACGGGCGAATTATCGTTAAGTCTGGGACAAGCACGACCCGCGAGCGAATCAGTTACTGCGGCTGGTTTTGCGCATAAGAATCAGGAACAAGGGCACGCCCAATGTCGCGGTCAACGCACCCACCGGAAGCTGTCGCGGCGCCATTATGGTTCGTGCCAGCGTGTCGGCGATAATCAGTAGTGTTCCGCCAGCAAGGGCAGAAGCAGGAAGGACAATTCTGTGATCGCTACCGACGAGCAGGCGAATCATGTGCGGTACAACCAGGCCGACGAAGCCGATCACACCGACCGAAGTAACCGAAATGGCTGTCGCCAATGCCGTGACGGCGAAAATAATCAGCCTGAATGCGGAAACGGGTAATCCGACGATCGCCGCCTGCAAATCGCCTCGTGCAAGAACATTCAGGTGTCTCGCCGCGACAGTGCCAAACACGGTAATAACAAAAAGCAGCCACAGGGAACGGGCGGGCGTGGACGCAAAGCTCAGGTCGCCCATGAGCCAGAACAGCATGCCGCGTAGCTCTTTGTCGGGGCTCAGGGCCAGCAATAGTGTAGTCACCGCACTAAATCCGGCCGCCAGCACGACACCGGTCAGCAGCAGCCGCGCGGGTGTCCAGCTGCCGGTTCCCTTGGCAATCGAGAACACCAGCAATGTTGCGCCAATCGCACCTACAAAGGCCGCAAAATCCACACCGATGGCGCCCCAGCCGAGCGTCATGGCAAGCAACGCGGCGACCGCCGCACCTCCGGAGCTGCCCAGGATATAAGGCTCAGCCAATGGATTACGTAACAGCACCTGCATCAATACGCCGGCGACCGCAAGCAGACCACCAACGGCAAACGCGGTGAGCGCGCGCGGCAAACGCAAGTCCATAACGATGCTGCGGACGCTGTCCGGCGCCGCTCCTCGGACGGCTTGCCATGTCTGTTCGAGGCTAATGTCGGCGCTACCGAACGCCAGCGCGATGGCGATCGCGACTGCAGGGAACGCTGCAAGCCCGACAAACAGCAATATCGGTCGGGTCGAAATCAAATCAGGCACCGTGTAACTCGAATGCGGTCACACAACATACCTCAATCTTTGCCTGTTCTGTACTTGCAGGCGATTGCGGGAACCGGGCACTTTGTTCTGGACAGGAAAATCGAATCGTGCAAGATTTGAATCCATGAGTAGTGACAGCATCGACTCCGAAGGATTCCGGGCAAACGTTGGCATTATCCTGTCCAACGAGGACGGCAAGCTTTTGCTTGCGGGTCGGATCGGCAGCAAGGGCTGGCAGTTTCCACAAGGCGGGCTGATGGTGGGCGAGTCGGCCGAGGAGGCAATGTTTCGGGAGCTGAAAGAAGAGGTCGGGCTGGAATCGGAACACGTCCAGATACTGGGATCGACCACGGAGTGGCTCAAATACCGCTTACCCGACAAATACATGCGTCACGGCAGCGTTCCTTTATGTATTGGACAGAAACAACGCTGGTTTATGTTAAAACTTGTGTCTTCCGAGGACAACGTACAGCTGGATGCCTGTGAGACGCCCGAATTTGATCGATGGCGCTGGGTCGAATTCTGGCGGCCGGTGAACGAAGTGATCTATTTCAAGCGACGCGTCTATGCCAGAGCGCTTCACGAGCTGGGCCCGCATGTATATCCACAGGGCCTGCCGCCGCGGCCACGCTGGTGGCCGAGTCGATGGCGCAACGCTTTCGACAAGGATCTTGCAAAGGCAAAAAATGACCGCTCGAACGACAACTGATATCGATCCGGGCCAGTGAATAAGCCGTTTCATGGCGTAAAACCGCTGCAGGCTGGCCGCAATCCTGCCTCTTTTATGTTCATTTCCGTGATCTGACGCACTTCTGTTTGTGCGGGTCACCGCGTACCATACCGGCATAAACGCGTTATAGAGAATGTTGTGGCCGGAAGTAAAACTTCAGTACAAATGCACGGAACCGCCCGAAACTGGGTGTTGACGCTGGCTGTAATGGCAGCGGTTGTGCTGGCGGCCTATCTGAGTTTCGAATTTGGCAGGATCCAGGCGGATTTCAATGTTGTGGACGCCCTGGATGAGCGTAAGACCTACGAAAACAGGATCGCGCAGCTGGATCAGGAAATTGTGGGCCTGAAACAGGAGATAGAGCTGCAAGAGACACATCGGGACATAGAGCGCACCGCGTACAATGAAATTGAAATGAGCCTGGGAAACCTGGAAAACAAGATCCAGGAACAGCGCGATGCGATCGCATTTTACCGGGGAATCATTTCACCGGCAGATGGTGGCAAGGGTCTCAGGGTTCAGGATTTCAAGGTCAGCAAGGGAAAAGAGGACCGGGAATACAACCTGAGACTGGTGCTGGTGCAGGTCAAGCAGCATGATCGCAACGTAAAAGGCAGCGTGGACGTTCAGTTCGAGGGTGAACAGGATGGCGTGGCAAAGACCTACACGCTGAAAGATTTGACTGCGCCGGACACTGATAGCAGCTGGCCGTTCGCCTTTCGATATTTTCAGAATTTTGATCGTCAGTTGATCTTGCCGGTTGGATTTTCACCAGAACGCATCAATATAGAGGTGCGATCCAGAACCAAGTCCGTTGCCGGAATGAAGCAATCCTTCCTCTGGCAAACCGGCAAAAGCTAGGAGCAAACATGTTTGGGCGAAAAGACGCTATGAATGCGGCGGTCGATACCCTGGTCGGCGGAAACACCAAAATCAACGGCGATCTGTATTTTTCGGGCCGATGCCACGTCGATGGCGACATAAAAGGTAACGTAAGTGCAGATTCCGATAGCAATTCAGCATTGAGTGTATCTGAAGACGGAAACGTCGAAGGTGGCGTAACGGCGCCATTCGTGGTGCTCCACGGTCTCGTGCGCGGGGACGTTGTTGCCAGTCAGCGAGTGGAATTAGGCCCAACAGCGCGCGTAATAGGTAATGTGTATTACAATCTGATTGAAATGAAAGTGGGTGCTGAGATCAATGGTAAGCTGGTTCATCAGCCGCAAGGTAAAGTGCCATTACTTGAAAAGTCTGACGACCAGGCAAAACCATCGGCGACAGTCGTGGCCAGTACCACCTAGATTATTTAGATAATGACAGACAACGGATTAACACCTATGCAATCGGATATACCAGTCATCGGGTCAGCCGCAGCGCCGGCGCCCTTGATTTTCACGGATGCCGCCGCGCAAAAAGTCGGTGAGCTCATTCAGGAAGAAGATAATCCTGACCTGATGCTGCGCGTCTTTATTTCAGGCGGTGGTTGTTCTGGGTTTCAGTACGGTTTCACCTTCGATGAAAAAATCGAAGAGGGCGACAGCAGCGTAGAAAACAAGGGTGTAACCCTGCTTGTTGACCCAATGAGCGTGCAATATTTGATGGGTGCCGAGATCGACTACAAGGAAGATCTGCAGGGCGCACAGTTCGTAATACGAAATCCGAACGCAGCCACTACCTGCGGCTGCGGTCAGTCGTTCACTCCCTGAGGAACACATGCAAGCAGCAGCTAACGAAGCTGCATCTGAAGTCATTGCCGCTGTTGACCTCGGTTCAAACAGTTTTCACATGATTGTCGGTGAGATGCGCCAGGGGCAGCTCACTATTCTGGATCGACTGCGTGAAACCGTTCGGCTCTCTGAAGGCCTGACCAGGAACGGTGATCTTAGCCCCGCCGCGCGACAACGCGCACTGGACTGCTTGTCACGTTTCGGTGAGCGTCTGCACGACATGAAAGCGGCCAATGTACGCGCGGCCGGCACCAGCGCATTAAGACGAGCCCGCGATAGCCGAAAGTTTCGCGACGAAGCGCAGCAAGCGCTGGGACATCCTATTGAAGTTATTTCCGGAATCGAGGAGGCGCGCCTGATTTATGAGGGGGTGACTCACAGCATGCCGGCACCGGAAGGTCTGCGATTGGTCCTCGACATAGGCGGCGGCAGTACTGAGCTGATCCTGGGTCAGGGCCGTAAGCCCAAAGCGCTGGAAAGCCTGCAAATGGGCTGCGTTGCGATGACTGAAGCTTATTTTGTGGACGGTATCATCAATGAGAAGGCGTTTGCGGACGCGCGCATTGCTGCGCGGCTGAAACTGCGACCGGTCAAGGCATTCTTCAGGGATTCACTCAACCTGGAAGCGACCGGCACGTCAGGAACAATACGTGCAAGCGAAACCGTCGCCCGGGAACTGGGCATCATTGAATCGAACGATCTGACGCAGGCGGCCGTTGAAGCGCTCATTTCGCGTGTTCTGAAGTTCGACCGAATCTCCGATATTTCACTGCCGGGTTTGTCGGATCGCCGGGCGCAGGTGTGGCCCGGCGGCCTGGGAATTCTTATTGAACTGTTGACAGTGTTACGCGTTGATCGCCTGCGCGTTGCTGACGGTGCGCTTCGCGAAGG
>PVMK01118605.1_pt1 | contig 27146 bp, 27 predicted proteins | sample 1853481 | NCBI WGS metagenome assembly PVMK01 (sample SAMN08533507, study PRJNA380276) | Marine sediment metagenome, whole genome shotgun sequencing project. | reverse complement strand
CCTGAGCACGTCCAACTCTGCCACCTGTTGTACGATTCCGGCTTCCAGGGCATGGGGCCCAGTCCATCGCCGAGCCAGCTGCACCGTCTCGAAGAATACATTCGCCGGTAGTTTGTGGCGAAACAGCGCAAGCTCGGGGAATGTATTCTTCGAGACGGTGCAGCTGGCTCGGCGATGGACTGGGCCCCATGCCCTGGAAGCCGGAATCGTACAACAGGTGGCAGAGTTGGACGTGCTCAGGGACACTGCCAGGCAACGCGCCCTGGAGCTGGCTCCGTTGGGGGCCAACCGAGAGGTCTACGGCGGACAGAAGGAGCGTTTGTTTGGCGAGAATGCGGCGATCAACAGCCCGCACGGTGCGGCGCATCTGCTTAGACATGAGGACCAGTATCGACACTGATCGAGCGAGATGCTGCTACAGATTTCAGGAAATGGATGGGGGACTTGCGAATGGGAGTACTGGCAGGCAAACGAGTATTGGACTTCGGGCGCTACATCGCCGGGCCGTTCTGCGGCGCGATGCTGGCCGACCTGGGCGCCGATGTCATTCGCATCGAGAAGGTCGATGGCAGTGAAGATCGGTACACAGCACCTGTTGCGGAGGTCGATGGGCGCGAAATCGGCTCGCTGTTTCTGCATCTGAATCGCAACAAACGGGGCTTTACGTTCAATCCGAAAAAGCCCGGCGCGGATCGAGTGCTGCAGCGGTTGGTGGCAGGCGCGGACCTCGTGCTGGCCAACCTGACCCCGTCGGGGGTCGCGGATATTGGCCTGGATTATGCGAGTCTGTGCCGCATCAAGCCCGACATCATTCTGGTCACAAGTACAGCCTACGGCTCCCAGGGACCATACGGCGACCGCGTGGGGTTCGACGGCGTGGCGCAGGCAATGTCGGGCAATCTCCACCTGACGGGTTCACCCGACGCACCCAGCAGGAACTACTACCCCTATGTCGACTTCATGACGGGCGCGCTGAACACCATCGGCGCGCTGTCCGCGTTCACCCACCGCGACCAGACCGGCGAGGGACAACACGTTGAAGGTGCGCTGCTCGCTTCGGCGATAACCATCGCTGGCGGTACCTTGATCGAGCAGGCACTGACCGACGTCAATCGAATCGCCTCGGGAAACCGCGGACAGACGGCTGCACCGTCGGATGTGTATCAGACCAAGGATGGTTGGGTGCTGGTGAGCGTGGTCGGCAACCCCTTGTTTGCCCGTTGGGCCAAACTCATGGACAAAGAGGCATGGCTCGACGATCCCCGATTTGCGACCGACACGACGCGCGGCACGCATGCGGATGCAATTACCGAGGTCATGACCAGTTGGACTCACGCGCGCACTACGGCCGAGGCGATGCGCGAACTCGATACCGTACGGGTTCCCTGCGGAGAAGTCTTGAGTCCCGCAGAAGCGTTGGCGCATGAACAGGTAAACGCCATGAAGTATCTGGTGGACGTTGAGTATCCCGGGCTAAGCGAAGCCTATCCTCTGCCGCGCACACCGATCGAGTTTTCGGCCGCAGGCGTTACCGCCGAGCTGACTCGACCGCCGCTGCTCGGTGAACACACCGACGAAATACTGAGCGAACTCGGTTTCGACGCGGCGGAAATCGAATCGCTGCACGAACAACGGGTCGTATGAGCTCGCAGCTGACCTCGCAGGAAGGGTACCGAAAGTGACAGATGACAACGAAGCACTGGGCACGATCAATCACGTGAACTCCACCTATGAAGCGCGGCTCGAGCGAGTGCTGGATCATGATCAGACAACGGTCTGGGCCATGCTCACCGATCCGGCACGCATGATCGATTGGCTGGCGCCGGGCGAGATCGAATTGCGCAAGGGTGGCCGGGCGAAGCTGAATTTCGTCGACAGCGGCATAGTCATCGACAGCATAGTCTCTGAGTTCGATGAGCCTCGTTTGCTCGAATATTCCTGGAGCAGCCCGGGTGAACCGTTGCGCCCGGTGCGGTGGGAGCTGGAAGCCGCCCCTGGAGGGACGCGGTTGATACTGAAACTCCAGACGCCGGACGACGAAGACATCGCCCGATCCTGCGCCGGGTGGGAAGCACACCTGATGATGCTGCTGGCGGCGATCGAAGGGGTGCCGATCAAGTTTCCGTTTGAGCGGTTTCAATCGACCCGAGAAGAATACGGCTCGATGATTGGCAGCGGATAGGACAATGGCTTAAGTTCGATGCTGGATGAGGCATCGAGTTAGTCGAACGTCGGGAGACTGCATGGCAACGACCGCAGAATACGGATTGGGTGAGTACGCGTTCCCGCGTGGTTGGTTCATGATCGCCGCGGCCGATGAAGTGCGCGACACTCCGTTGCCGCTGCGCTTCTTCGGGAACGACTTCGCGCTGTATCGTGGCGAGAGTGGTCGAGTCGTTTTGCTGGATGCTTACTGCCCGCACATGGGGACCCACATAGCGAGAAACACAACCTCCTATGTCGTCATCGACGGCCAGATCGAGGGCGATTCGATTCGCTGTCCCTAGCACGCGTGGCGGTTTGGCCCGGATGGCAAATGCGACGACATCCCGTATCACGATGGCCCGATCCCCGCGGCCGCGTGCATCAAGTCCTGGCCGGTAGTCGAATCCATGGGCTGCATCTTCGTTTGGCACGACCCGGAAGAAGGCGAGCCTGAATACCCCGTGCCGGTAGTGGAGGAGTGGAATGATCCCGCATGGGTTCACTGGAAGATCGATCACCTGGGCGAACTCGCGTCTCATCCCCAGGAGGTTATCGACAACATCGTGGATGTCGCCCATCTCGGACCGATCCACGGCTCCACCTTGCAGTACTACGAGAACGAGTTTCGGGGCCACCTGGTGATTCAACGGCAGGGCGGTGGTCACAAGACGCTGGTCGAGGGCAACGCGCTGCTCGAAACCGACACCTGGTACACCGGACCGGGCATTCTGTTGTCGCGGCTGACCGGCCTGTACGACGCCGTCATGTTCATCGCGCACACGCCGGTAGAGGATGGGTCACTCAAGGCCTGGCATGGCTTGTTGGTTAGGTCCGACAACGAGGTGGCCACCGAAGCAGACGTTGCCATGGCTCGCGCCTACCAGGAAGCCGCGCTGATCGCCTTTGCGCAGGACCTCGTGGTGTGGTCAGCCAAACGACCGTGTACGCAGGTGCTGCAGATCCCCAGTGATGGGCCCTACGGCAAATTACGCGCCTGGTACAAGCAGTTCTACAACCCGCGCGCCGAGGCCAACGCGTGGCACGCCAAGGTGAATGGCACCTACACCGTGAAGTGGCTCGAGTCCGCACCCGAAGCCGTGATCGCGGCGGGCAAGTACTAGCAGCGTGCTGAAAAATACGCTGCTAGACGCGCGCCGGTAGATCGTCGTTCAGCACGCAGCGGACCCCGTTGCGGTCCATTTCCGCCACGCATAAGTTGCAGATGGTGCAGCCGGATTCCGCCTTGGATCCTTCCTGGTAGTGCGTCACCAGGGCCGGGTCGTGGATCAGTGCGCGCCCGAGTGCTACCGCCGCAAATCCCTCGCGCATGGCCTGGTGCACGCTCGCGAGGCTCTGCACGCCGCCGATACAGATCAATGGCAGGCTCACCGCATCGCGCACCTGGCGTGCCAGGTCCAGGAAGTACAGCTCTTCGAACGGCAACGAACGCAGCGTGCGCGCGGCCATTCGATAGACCAGCTTGTCGATCCTGCGACGCTGCACCTTGATCAGTTCGTGGATGAAGGTAGGACCGCGAAACAGGTACATGGCATTTCTGGCGTTGAACCCGCCGGTCAGGACCAGGGCATCGACGCCTTGCTGTTCGAGGCGCTTGGCAATCTCGATGCTGTCGTCGATTTCGAGCCCGCCGCGGAAACCATCGCGCAGATTCATTTTGACGATGATCGGCACAGAGTCGCCGACCCCGGCCCGAACCGCGGCCACCACTTCGAGTGGAAAACGCATCCGGCCCTCCAGGGTTCCTCCGTACGCGTCTTGGCGCCGGTTGACCGCTGGGCTCAGGAACTGACTCAGCAGATAGCCGTGGCCCATGTGCAGTTCCACTGCATCGAAACCGGCCTGCACCGCTCGCTCTGCGCTGACCCGGTAGTCCTCAGCGAGCTGGGGTAGCTCGCGCTGTTTCAGCGCACGTGACAACGGGCTGCCGATGAACGCTCCGAGGCCGTTGAAGCCGGCGCTCGGCCCACGGGCACGCTTGCCGACCCAGCCGCTCCATTTGGACATGTTGCCGCAATGCGCGAGCTGTATGGATGTCTTCGCGCCATGCGAGTGAATGACGTCAGTAACGTGGCGAAGCTCGTCCAGAATGTCGTCCTTGAGGCACATCTGATCATCGAACGTTCGGCCGCCGGGCTCTACCGCGCCATAGGACACGGTGCACAGGCCGACGCCACCGCGGGCGAAGCATTCGTGAAACGCCGCAAGTCCTTCGCGATCAGGTTTCCCGCCGCGGCAATGACCCTCGAACGTTGCGGCTTTGACGAACCGGTTGCGCATCTCGAGCCCGCGCAGGGACCACGGGCCGAAGGGATCCGGTGGATTCATGCTGTGCTGGTCAAATAATCCGTGCCGGATGAGGTATCCGGGGCTCGCCCAGAGTGTCCCGATACGAGGGCGGCTGCCGACCACCTTCGTCACTGATTCCATACTGCTGGGCGAGTTCGGCAATCACCAGCGTTCGCCCCGAATGGTCCATGAGCTGCGGATCCGACGCCAGGGCGTGGATCACTCGACCAGTAAATTCGGGGGTTTCCGCCTGCGCGATGAAATCGTCGTACTGACCTGCGCGGTGGCGGGCGACAATTTCGATGCGCTCGGTCCGTTGCGGTCCCAGCCACAGCGATACCGCGGCCACTGCGTAGTCCTCGAGATCGACGGCCATATCGGCGGCAAGCTTGTCGCAGCCGGCTTTCTGGGCGCCGTAAGCGGGCCCGTGCATGTAACACGCGCCACCGAACGACGAGGTGAAGGTGATAAGCCCGGCGCGTTGTTTTGCCATGATGGCCGCGGCGTGATAGCTGGCCACGTAAGCCGATCGTAAGCCCACATCCAGAATGCGCACGAGGTCCAGAGGCTTCTCCCAGAACCCGCCAGGGTTGATGAGTTCCTCGTGGATGTAGGCCGCGTTGTTCACCAGCAGGTCGAGCCGCCCGTGCTCGGCGCTCACCTGCTCGAACAGCCGCTGGGTTTGCGCGTCGTCGGTGTGATCGCAGACCACAGCGATGCCCTGGCCGCCGCGGCTGTCGATCTCGGTGACCGTTTCCTCGAGCGTCCCGGGCAAGGTCTCACCCAGCAATCTCGTGGTCGATTCGGTCGCTGAGCGTCCGCTGACGTAGACAGTCATTCCGAGCTCGGCGAGTCCGAGTGCGATTCCCTTACCGGCGCCGCGCGAGGCCCCGGTGACGACAGCCACGCGTCGTTCTGTCATGGTTTCCTCCAGTAGCCGACAGAGTAGACGACATTGCAGACCCAGATGCGACCCGGGGACGACGACTGGCATTCGCCGGTTGAAGAGGTGCTGCGGATAGCGGCGGTCGACGATGTCGCGTGGGATGTCGAAACTGATTTCGTGGTCGTCGGATTCGGCGGTGCAGGGGCCGCGGCTGCCCTGCAAGCGCGCGAGCAGGGACTGCAGGTGGTCGCGATCGATCGCGCAGAGGGCGGCGGTGCCACGGAGGCGAGTGGTGGCGTGTTTTATGCCGGCGGCGGCACCACGACCCAGCAGGAACTCGGAGAACACGACACGCCGGAGAACATGTTCGCCTACCTCAAGCTCGAGACCCAGGGGGTGGTGAGCGATGACACGCTCATGCGGTTCTGCCGTGGCAGTGCGGGCGACGCTGATTGGCTGGCGAAGCATGGCGTGAAATTCGGCGGGCCGGTGTGGAAACAGAAGACGTCCTATCCCAAGGTCGATTACTTCCTGTACCACTCGGACAACTCGCTGCTGCCGACCTATATGGCGCATGCCGCGCCCACAGCTCGCGGCCATCGGGGCGTGATTAGAAAAGGCAAGAGCGCAGTCGGCCTCGGCGGATCGATCTATCAACCGTTGAAGCGTTCCGCCCTGGCTTCGGGGGCCGTACTCGATTGCAAGACGGAGGCGCGTCAGCTCATCATGGACTCAGATGGCGTGGTTGTTGGCATTCGAGCCCTGCATCTGAAGGCGGGTTCGGAACTGTACCGGGAACATTCCAGGTGTCTGGCTCGCGCAGACCTGATCACCCGGCTTTATCCGTTTTTTCTGCCCGGCGCGAGAGTCATTCACCGGCTGGCCGATCGCTACTTCGCCCGCGCTGCCGAAATCGAGAACACCCAACGTTCCTCGCGAACCTATCGCGCGCGACGCGGCGTCTGCCTGAGCACGGGCGGCTTCATATTCAACCGACCCATGGTCAAATACCATTGCCCACGCTTTGCGTCAGGGATGCCGCTCGGAACGCCAGCCGATGATGGCAGCGGGATCCGACTCGGGCAGAGCGCGGGTGCCGCAGTGGACCGCATGGAGCGGGCCACCGCTTGGCGTTTCATCAATCCACCAGCGGCCTGGTCCCTGGGAATCATCGTCGACTCGACCGGGGCGCGATTCGTAAACGAGTCCAGCTATGGCGCGACTATTGGTGATGCGATGGTCGACGCAGCAGAGGGCAAAGCCTGGCTCATTCTGGATTCACGCCTGGTACGCGAAGCGTGGCGACAGATCGCGCCTGGCAAGGTGCTGCCGTTCCAGCAGCAGTTGGCCGCGTTGAACATGTTGTTGGGCAAACGCAAGGCGAACAGCATCGAAGCGCTGTGCCAGGAATTGGGGTTCGACGATGCAACGTTGCGCTCAACCCTTGCCGAATGCGCCAGCGCTGCGCGCGGTGAGATCGAAGACGCCTTTGGCAAACCTGCCGAGGACACCCATGATCTGGTCCCGCCTTACCACGTCATCGATGTTTCACTGGGCGCCAAGCTCCTGCCGTGCACAGTACTCACCGTGGGTGGGCTTGCGGTGAACGAAGCCACCGGTGAAGTACGGCGCGATGACGGAACTGAAATCAAAGGCCTATATGCCGCCGGGCGCGCCGCCGTCGGACTCCCCTCCCACCTGTACGTCAGCGGCCTGTCCATCGCCGACTGCATATTCTCCGCCCGCCGCGCCGCCCGCCATGCCGCGGCCGCACCCATAGCCAACCCCTGAACGGCCACGAACACAGAACGAAGGAAACCCAGTGAGCTAGCGCCACGAATGGGCAGCGAAGCCACCCCTCCCGAGCGTGTCAAGCCATCCGCACGATTCGCGAATCCAGAGATGAGCCTTAGTTAGATAGGAGACCCGGGCATGCCGGGAAGATACTGACCGGCGATCATGCCGCCGTCGATCACCAGTTCGGTACCGTTGCAGTAGCTCGCGGCGTCCGAGGCAAGGTAGAGCACGCCGGCCGCGATCTCGTGGGGCTCCGAACCACGCTGCATCGGCACGAACCCATACCGCTCGTTGACTTCGTCGTTCGTCTGACCCAAGGGGTTGGTCATGGGGGTGTTGACCCCACCTGGATGTACGCTGTTCACGCGAATGCCGTGTGGCCCGAGCTCCAACGCGGCGCTGCGGGTCAGACCTCGAACGGCGAACTTGCTTGCACCATAGGCGCCGGTGGCGTTGTTCGGCGTGATGCCCGAGACCGACGAGGTGTTGATGATGACCCCGCGGCGTTCCCGCTTCATGTGTGGCGTCACGGCCTGCATGCCGAGAAAGGTGCCGGTGACGTTGACCTCCAGCAGCCGTCGAAAATCTTCGACCGGCGTTTCTTCGAGTAGATTGAACGCCAGGATGCCAGCGTTATTGACCAGTATGTCGACGGCGCCGTGCGTCTCGATCGTTTGCGCTATCAGCGCTTGCCAGCCGCTTTCGTTGGTGATGTCGAGGACTGCGGCCGATACCCGCTCGTGCGTCGCTGCCAGGGTATCCAGTTCGTCTTCCAGCACATCTGCCGCGACCACATGTTGGGCGTCTGCGTCGATGAACGCTTCGACAATCGCCTTACCAATGCCGCGGGCAGCCCCGGTAACGATGGCAACGCGGTCGGTGAGCAGGAAGGGATTCGACATGGTGTGGCCCTACGATTGGTTTGCGATATCCATCTGCGTGACATGGTTGGCCGCAAGATAGCCGAAGGTCATTGCGGGCCCCAGCGTAGATCCGGCGCCGGGGTAGGTGCGGCCCATCACCGAGGCGCTGGTGTTGCCGATGGCGTATAGACCGGCGATCGGTTCGCCGCTCGGGTTCAGCGCACGGCCGTGTTCGTCGGTTACGACGCCGCCCTTGGTGCCGATGTCGCCGGGGAAGATCTTGACCGCATAGAACGGGCCGTTCGCCAACGGTCTGATGCAGGGGTTGGGCTCGTTGCGCGGATCTCCGTAGTATCGATCGTAGCCGTTCACGCCGCGATCGAAGTCGGGATCCTCGCCCATGGCGGCGAACTCGTTGAAACGGGCAAATGTCCCCTCAAGGACGTTTGCGTCCACTTCGATCTGTGCCGCGAGTTCGGTCACCGTCTCACCTTTGCGAAGCACTTCCTTGAAGCTGGGCTTGACGGCGCGATCGAGGCCGGGTGGCCCTGGCATGAAGGGACCCACCGGGTACTGGGCATGGTATTTCGCATCGAACAGGAACCACGAAGGTGTGGTTGGGCACTCCGCCGAGTTCAGCCGCATCATTTCACCGCCGGTAACGTGGTAAGACGCGGATTCGTTCATGAACCGTTTGCCCAGCTGGTTGACGATCATGCAGCCGGGCAGGGCCCGTTCCACGAACATCGGCCGGGCCCGGTCTTCGTCGCCAAGGCGGATCGTCGGCGCCCACCAGGCGGCATCCATGAAATCGAGCGCCGCACCGATGCGTTCGGCGGCTCGAATCGCGTCGCCCGTGTTGTTGGGCTGTGATCCGGACCAGTCGGGGGACGATTCGGTGCAGAAGTTGTCGCGCCGCATCTCGGCATTGCGCTCGAAGCCGCCGGCACCAAGGATGACGCCGCGGCGTGCGCGAATGGTTCGCTGCTCCCCGGATACATCGACGCTGGCGCCGACAACGCGACCGTTCTCGACGATCAACTCTCGCAACGAAATCCCGAGCTTCACCGGTACGTCACGTGCGTTCAACGCCCGCCGAAGCTGGCCGAGCAAGGCGTTACCTGCGGTGAGTCGTCGGTCTCTGGGGGTGCGGAAGCGTTGCGGCAGATCGAGGTAGTAGCGGGCCATGACCTTGAAAGTGGTCCACAGCCATCCGGGCCGGCGGGTGATCATGGGGCGGGCTTCGCCGATGGTCCAGTTGACGCGACCGAACGCCTGGGCCGCCTGGTGCATGGGCTGCAGGCTGCCGTAGTCACGACCGAGCTTGCCGGCGGTGATCGGCAGAGGCTCGTGGGTACGGTGCTCTTTGGCGCCGGGAAGATCCATATGGTAATCGGCGTAGGTGACGCAGTGGAACACTGGCCCGCCGTGTTCCTCGAGGAAGTCCAGCATCTTGCCGGCGTTGTCGATATAGGCGCGGATCTTGTGCTCCGGCACTTCGTCGCCGACCAGCGCGGTAATGTATTCGAGCGCTTCCTCGGGTGTGTCCTCGTTACCGGATTCGCGCATGTGGCGGCTGCAGGGAATCCACAGCGTGCCACCCGATGTAGCCGAGGTGCCTCCCCAGAGGTGGGCTTTTTCGATGACCAGTGCTTTGGTGCCACGTTCGGCGGCTACCAGGGCCGCGGTCAGGGCGCCGGCACCGGACCCGACCACCAACACGTCGGTTTCCCAAATGGGTTGGGTCTCAGCGTTCAATGGTGCGACCGCGATTTCAATTCAACCAGCGAAATCGGCGCGCTTCGGGCCCACACGATTGGCGATCTCGGTGAGTCCGGCTTCCTCGAAGCCGTAGAACGCCAACGCGTTACCGCCGAGCATCGCAGCGATGTCGTCCTCCGGTAGACCTTTGAACGTATCTATCATCGCCGAGGCCGTGTTCGGCCAGCTGCCTTCGGGATGGGGGTAGTCGCTACCCCACATGATCTGTTGCATCCCCATCTCGTGGCGAATCTCCGCATCGGCTCGCGGCATGCACGAAGCGCCGACGGCACAGTTACGGCGGAAGTAGTCTGTTGGCGCCATTGCAAGGTGACTGCGATAGTCGCCGAGCTTGGCTGAGAACTGCGTGTCGTAGAAGTGATGATCGAGCATGCGCAGCAGCGGCGGCAGCATCCAGCCCTGGCCGGTTTCGGTGACGCTGGCCTTCAATTTGGGGTAGCGCTCGAACACGCCACCCCACAACATGAAGATCAGCGGTCGGTACGTCCAGAAAAACACCTCGGAGATGTAGATGCCAACAGCCCCCGGGTGATCGTTCTGTTCGCTTTCCGGGAACCCCTCGCCGAAGAATTCTTCCATGGGTGCGGCCCCGGAGTGGAAGCAGACGACCACGCCGAGGTCTTCGCATGCTTCCCAGAACGGGTTGTAGCGGGGATGGTGATAGGGTGCGAACTCGCGCGTGAGGAGTGGGATCAGCACGCCGCCGAGTCCGTTTTCGGCGGCGAAACGGACCTCCGCGATCGCCTCGTCGATGTCCCACAGCAATGGACACACGGCGACACCGAAATGGCGCACCGGATTGCGTGCGCACAACTCGGCCAGCCAACGGTTGTGGGCGCGCGCGCCTGCCCATTGCAGCTCCGGAACGATGTTCTTGGTCGGTAGTGCCAATCCAGCGCCGAAGGGTGCGGAGTTCTGCTCGGTAATGCCGTCGGGGAACACGATTTCACCGGCGATGCCGTCACCGTCCAGCACCTCCACGCGTTGCTCGTAGTCCCAGGCGCCGCTGAGGTGGGCTTCGTTACCAGCGCGCCACTCGTCGTTGATGTCCTTCAGCAGAAAGACACTCTCAGCCTTATCGGTCAGATCCTTCTGGATGGGCAGGGCGATATCGAAGGTTTCGCGATACTGGGGGTCCAGGTAGTCGCGATACTGGTCCGGAGGCAATCCGGCGTGGCAGTCCGAGGATATAACGATGAATTTGTCCACTCTTTACTTCCTCTGTGTCGTTGCATTCCGAAGTGTGCTGCTCTTTTGACACGCTCGGGGTCTGCGGTTTCGATTTCTATTCGTGGCGCTTGCTCACTGTATTACGAGATGAGCCGGACAGGTGTGTCGACGGATTCCGGGTCGTCGTAGAACTGGCTGAACCATTTCCGGTACTTGGCGATTGGCCCGTCGCCGTCGCACAGGATCGGTGATTCGCGGTACAGCTTGTTCTCCCAGATGGGTATGTCGTACTGCACCTGGCGCACGATCTCCGCGATCAGTGCGTCGGTGTACATGTTGAACAGCTCCGAGATGTCCAGCGGTTTGGTGAACGCGAAGCGCAGCTTCAGCCGGTTGGCGGTGATCGGCGTCACGGTGCCCATCATCACGGTCTTGAACGACCGGCTGAACACCTGGCTGGTCATGCCCGGTCCGCAGTTGCGGCTGACCAGATGGCTGTCTTCCATAGTTTCGAGGTCGATGTTGCCGTCCTCGTCGATGGTGGGCGTGCGGGTAATCATGTCGGTCTCGCGCCGGTGGCCTTCGAGCGTTATGTTGGCCTTGGGCATCTCGCTGACGTTGTGCACGTACACGAAGTGGGCGATGTCGACACCGTTCTCGCCCGTTTCCTGGATGGGCGCGTTGATGTCCCACTCGTAGCAGTCCAGATCACTCCAGCCGGGATCGGTGAGTTCTTCGATCAGGTCGAGTTCGAACAGCGGCGCCAGCTTGCGCGGGTGGTACCAGGCCCAGACCATGCGATTGCACTCCTGGACCGGGTAGCTGTAGAGGCACTGGGTGTCGCGGGCAGGTTTCGGAATCTCTTTGGCGTAAGGTACGTCCACGCACTCACCCGCACCGTTGAACGACCACGCATGGAACGGGCAGGTAATGGCGTTGCCATTCACCTTGCCGCCGTGACCGAGGTGAGCACCCAGATGCGGACAGTACGCGTCCATTACGTGGGCTTCGCCGCCCTCGGTGCGAAACAGCACCATCTGCTCGTCGAAGAAACTCAGCGGTTGCACGTCACCGGCGCCGAGGTCGTCGCTGTACGCAACCGCGTACCAGCCGTAGGGGATGGGTAGTTCCATGATCTGCTCCTTACCCGAGCGAGGCGATGGGTGGATTGGTTCGATCGAGGATGGAATCCATGCGCGCCTTTATCCTCGATTCACTGTCGGGGTTCAGCGGCAGGATCCAGAACTTATCGCCGCGAACGCCTTCCAGCGCGGTCTGGGCCACCTCGTCCGGGTGCGTGGTTTTCAGCTCCATGCCTAATTCTTCCATCATCTTGCGCATGTCGTCCGCGGAGTGAATACCCGAATCCGGCGCATCCGCGGCCTTCTCGAAACGGTCGGGCCGCACGCGGTCTGAATCGAAGATACCCGTGTCGACGATGTACGGCCCCGGAAACAAGGCGTGGATCTTCACCGGACTCTGGGCTGCGGTGGTCTGCAGGTAGAGGGCTTCCGTGACGGCCTGCACCGCCGCCTTGGTCGCCGAGTAGACGGGCTGGTCCGGATAGATGATGAAGGCGCCGTTGCCCGAACCGGTGATAACGAAATGCGCTTCTTCACCCTGCTCGGTGAGCCGCGGCATGAAGGCGTTGATGGTGCGCACCACGCCCCAGAGATTGACGTCGAAACACCACTTCCAGTCGTTTTCGGCGTAGCCCCAGAGTGGTCCAGCTTCGCCGGCGGCGATGCCGGCGTTGGCAAACACCAGGTGCGCGCCACCGAGTTCATCGAATGCGTATGCGGCCAGCGCTTCGACGCTCGCATCGTCGGTGACGTCGCAGACCTTCGCGTACGCTTGCGCGCCCTTCGCTTCGAGTGCGGCTTGCGCGTCCTGCAGACCCTGTTCGTCGACGTCCGCGATGAGCACGCGGGCCCCGCAATCGGCCAGCGCGAAAGCAAGTGATCGGCCGACGCCGCTGGCGCCGCCGGTGATAACAGCCAGCTTGTCTTTGAAGTCCTGCATGCATCTACTCCTTTACGCCGGTCCGCCGTGTGCGCCTGGAAAGCGCGTTCCGCCGATGGTGTCTGCGAAAGGCCAGAAACCCTCTTCGTCCAGGGGACCGGCGAGCGTGATCTGCCGGTCGAGAAATTCGGGCCACCACAGATAGGCGTCCACCTGTTCGAGCATCGGCAACCTCTGGGCGAGCGGATCCCAGGGGCTTTCGCGCAGCACCAGTTCACCCTGCAGGGATTGCCGGAACGCGGTTCGGTACTTGGCGTACACCCGGACCACGTGCGGCGGGTAGTCGTACTCGTTGGGTTGCATGGTCACGGCGCGTGCGCACTTGATCCACCACTCGTTGGCTTCGATGACCTCGCCGGGCTCGTCGGTTGTGGATACGGCGCCTTTGAATTCGACAAACGAATAGCCCTTGTGGGTGACCCGTGCTTCGACCTGATCCATCAATCGGAAGTAGCGGATGTCGGCCAGGTACTTGGGTTGCCCCCAGTGTTCGCGGCTGATGTAGATGGCCTGCTCCTGATCGATGGCGTAGCCGAGGCAGTATTCGCCCTCGATGCCGTCATAGTTCGCGGCAACGTTCATCACCAGGCCGAGCTCCGGTTCGTTCTGCACCGGAAAGTTGTACACGGTAAGCGTGACCAGCGGATCGCTTGCCGGGCTCAATCCTGGGGGTAACAGGGCGGCGACCTTGTCGGGGTCGGTTCGATAGACCATCTTCAGCATGGGCCAGTTCAGGATGTCGCCGGGATTTCCCTGCGGTGCAGCGTCGCTCATGTCGTCCTCCTCAGTGTGTCTGCGGTGCGTTACTCGGGCACGAAAGTAATAGGCATCGCCTTGATGCTGTTGATGAAGTAGGAGCGCATGTACTTCACCGGGCCTGCGAAACGCGGCTCGTGCATCCGCGGCAGAAGTTCCTTGAACATGATCTGCATCTCCTGCTTCGCCAGATGCGTGCCGAGACAGAAGTGCGAACCGGTACCGAAGGTTCGAAGATCCCGTCCGAGGCTGGGCTGACGCTCGGCGCGTCGGATGTCGAATTGGTTCGCATCCTCGCCGAACACGCGCTCGTCGTGATTGACGGTCGGATAGTGCAACACCACCTTGTCGCCTTTCTTGATCTCCGCGTCGCCGATCTGCACGTCGTCCATGGCGGTGCGGCGCATCGCGACGACCGGCGTGTTGAAACGGAGGATCTCGTCCATGGCGTCAGGGATCCCGTCCGGATTGTCGCGCAGCCACTGCAACTGATCGGGATGCTCCAGCAGCAGACGCATGCCGTGAGCGATCGCCGAGCGCGTGGTTTCGTTGCCCGCGGTGATGACCATCAGGAACATCCACATGAACTCGTCGTCGGAGATCGGCTGGCCATCGATCTCACCGGTGGCGAGACGCCCGGTGACCGTGTGGGCGCGCGATTCGGTCAGATCCTGTTTCAACGACATCGCGTACTGCATCAACTCCACCGAGGCGTTCATGGCCGCTTCCTGGCCGCCTGAAACGTCGGGATCGTCGATGAACATCATGGTGTTGGTCCACTCGAACACTTGGGCGCGGTGCTCGGCCGGAACGTCCAGCAGGTAGCAGATCGTCAGCAGCGGCAGTTCCGAGGCGACCTCGCGCACGAACTCGCACTCGCCGCGCGGGGCGATGGCGTCCATCACTTCCGTCGCACGGGATTCGAGGAAGGGCAGGTACTCGGCCACCGCTTCCGGGCTGAACGCATGGCGCACGACCTGGCGCATTTTCATGTGCCGCGGCTCATCCATGTTGATCAGCATGTTCGCGTGAATGCCGTCGACCGACTCCTGGTCGTTCTCCATGGGCATGGCGGTGCGCGCCTGAGAAGAGAACAGCTCCTTGTTGCGTTCAACGAAGTCGAGTTCCTCGCGCTGGGTGATCAGCCAATAAGGCACGCCCGAGAGGTCGTCTTCGATGCGCAGCACGGGTCCGGATTGGCGGAGTTCCGCGAGGGCTTCGTAAGGCATGCCGTTGGCGAACAGGTCCGGATCGAGGACGTTCTGATGTGGGCAGGAACTCATCGTGTGCGGACCCCCGTGCGCTCAAATTAGGAACAGAGTACCTCTCTATGTTCCGAATTAATAGCTAAATGGGATGATTTTTGCTATTTTGTTCCTTATGAGCGCCGAAGCCTCTCCAAGCCGTCAGCACGCGCGAACCGAAGTCACGCGCCAGACCATCCTCGATACGGCGGTGGGGCTCTATCAGGTCCAAGGCGTGGAAAACACCACGATCAGCGCCATCATCGACAGTTCCGGTCTGGGTCGTACCACCTTCTACCGCTACTTCAACGATGCTGACGACGTGTTGAATCAGGCGGTGGTCCGTGATTTCGATTCGCTGATGGCGGACTTCGAAGCGCAGCACTACGAGCATCCGGATCTGGTCGCACAGATTGTCGACGACATGGCCTGGTTCATTGGGCAGTTTCGGCGCCGCCCGGCGCTGGCTTTGATGTTCGCCGACAACAGCCGCCGACTCTACCAGCGGATCAACGTCTCGCTTGCGACGTTCGCACAGGCCAGTCTTGCGTGTACGCGGCCGACGTTCGAACGCGCCGAGCGCAACGGTCGGCTGCGCGAAGGGATCACCCTGGAAAAGTATGTGGAATGGTGTTCGTTCGTGGTGGTGTCGTTGCTGACGGTTAATTTTCCGATCGCCAACGATGAGATCCGGCTGCGCGAGATGTTGAAGGACTTCTTGGTGCCTTCTCTTATTTGCTGAGGGAGTGGAATTCCTGGTCGTGCTGCTCTTTTTATTTGCGCATGGTGTGGAATTCGTAAGAGTGCTGCTCTTTTGGCACGCTCCGGGGGTGTTGGCTTCGTTCGAGATTCGTGGGGCTAGCTCGCTGGGTTGCGTGTCGCGGTAGTTCGATGTCGGTATTACTTCTACAGGCGCGCCACGGCGGTTTCGTTAGTCTTTCCGGAGCAGGAACTTTTGGACTTTGCCGGAGGCGTTGCGGGGTAGTTCGTCGATCCAGGTGATTTTGCGGGGCGCTTTGTAGTTGGCCATGTGCTCTCGCGCCCAGGCGATCAGTTCGGCTGGGTCCGGGTCGTGGCCGGGGGCGCGGACCACGAAGGCATGGCCGACTTCGCCCAGACGATCATCCTCGGTGCCAATGACTGCAACCTCGGCAACCTCGGCGTGGTTTAGCAGGAGGTTTTCGATTTCGGCGGGGTAGCAGTTGAAACCTCCGCAGATGTACATGTCCTTCAGGCGGTCGGTGATTCGCAGGTAGCCGCGCTGGTCGAGCACGCCAATATCGCCGGTCTTCAACCAGCCCTCCTCAGTAATCGTGGCAGCGGTTGCGGCAGGGTCGTCCAGGTACCCCTGCATGACGTTGTAGCCGCGCACCCAGATCTCCCCGGATTCGTCTGCGGGCAGGGCGGCTCCTTCGGGATTGGTGATTTGAATCTCTACGCCTTCAATGGCGCGCCCGGCACTATTGGCGATGGTCTCGAAGTCATCTCCCGGGCGCGTCAGCGAAACCACGCCGGATGATTCGGTGAGTCCATAGCCTGTGCACACCTGGTCGAAGCCGAGCGTGTGCTTCATTTCCCTGACCAACTGTACCGGCACCGATGCCGCGCCGGTTATTGCACACCGCAACGAGCTCAGATCGCTTTGCTGGAGGGACGGATGCGCCAGCAGCGACTGGAAGATGGTCGGGGGTCCGGGTAACAGCGTGATGCGATGCTGTTCGATCAGACGCAACACCCGCTCGACATCGAACACGGGCTCCGGATAGATCGTCGCGCCGCGCAGCAGGGCCGCCAGCCACCCCGCCTTGTAGCCGAAGGCGTGAAAGAATGGATTGACGATCAGGTAGCGGTCGTCCGCGCTCAGACCCACGGCGTCCGACCAGGCTTCGAACACCGCAACGTTCTGGCCATGGTTGGTCACCGCGCCTTTCGGTGCGCCGGTGGTGCCGGAGGTGTACAGGATGTCGGAGGGGTCGTCGGGCCCGACCGCGTTGATCCGTTGGGCCAATGCGTTGTCGGTAACGCCGATACCGTCTTGTGTGAATGCCTCGAGCGACTGGTCGGGATGGCGTGCGTCCCGCAGGCACAGCACGCGTTCGAGCGCGGGACAATCCTGCCGGGCGAGCAGCGCGGCATATTCAGTGCCGAGAAACTCGTCGACCGTGAAGGCGAACCTGGCACCCGAGCGGCGCACGATGGTGCCTGCTTCATCGCCCTTGAAACGGGTGTTGATCGGTACCAGGATGCCACCTACCTGCTGACCGGCAAGGGCTGCGTAAACCCACTCGAACAGGTTGGGCGACCAGATCGCGAACCGATCGCCATGTTCGAAGCCGTTTGCGATCAGCGCCTTGGACAGTTTGTCGGCGTGGGTCTTGAGCTCGGCAAACGTCAACTGAACCGAACCGTCGACGATTGCGATGCGATCCCCGTGGTTCGTCGCCGCAGCGCGCAGCACATCTGGAATTGTTCGCCGATGCTCAGTCATAGCAATATTCGTATTTGTTTGCTCATTAGTATACGCAAACAACCTAAATGTGGTGACAAAACGATTCGAATGCGCAACTATCTGTCGCGGACCCTCAAGAGCCTCATCAGCGAATGGCCGAGTCGTTCCTACCCGATGAACTCGATCAGGAGATCATCGCACTCCTGCAGGAGGATGGCCGCATGTCCACCCGGGACATCGCCACGTCGTTGGATTCGACGTCTTCAACCATTCGCAAACGTATCCGTCGGCTGGAAGACACGGGCACCATGCGCGTTGTGGCCGTCACCGATTTCTCGGCGGCCGGTTTCGACCTGTTGCTCGCCATTGGCATTGAGGTGGAAAACCGGAATGCCGAGGCCGTTGGCCTGGAGTTGGCCGACTTGCCGGAAGTGTTCTCGGTCAATCTCACCACCGGTCCGCACGACCTGGAGATTCTGGTCGCGGCCCAGTCGTTCGAGCAGTTGGCGGGTTTTTTGCACGAGGAAGTGTCACGCATCGAGGGTATCGGTCGACTGGTACCGGGATTGTGTGTCGAGGTGTACAAGTACCAGTCAGAGTACGTTCCTCGGTTATGAGCAAGGGCTATGAGCAAGCTTAGAATCGACAACGTGGACCGTTCGATCCTCGGGCATCTCTCCCAGGATGCGCGGAGGAGCAATCGGGAGATTGCGCAAGCACTGGGGTTGGCCGAGGGCACCGTGCGGAGGCGCATCAAGCGTCTGCAGGAAAACAAGATGATCAAGATCATGGCGGTGACCAGCTTTGCCGGGCCCAATGTGCCGATGATTGCGTACATCGGCGTCCGTGCCGATCTGCACGGCATCGCCGACACAGCGCGGGCGATCGCGGAATTGCCGTTCGTGCGTTTTGCTGCAACCATGCTTGGTCGGTATGACATTCTTCTGATTACCATCGTCAAGGATGGCGCCGAGCTGGTACAGCTGGTCAACGACGAGATAATGACCCTCTCGGGGGTGCGCCATGCCGAAACGACTCTTGCCGTCAAAGGTCTGAAGTACGATTACCGGTGGGGTCGGATCGTCGACAGCTTGAACAGCGGGGACAACTAGAACAGCGAGGTGCCGAGCGTGGTTCGATGCAGCTACACGCAATCTCTCGATGTCCCCGCCGATCGCGTGTGGGCCACGTTCAGTCGTTTTGGCGAGATTAGCTGGCTGCCCGGGATCGAGCGGGTCGAGGTTACCGGCGCCGGCGTGGGGATGATCCGGTCTCTCTACATCACCGGCCTTGATGCCCCCATTGAGGAAACCCTGGAGTCGCTCGACGATGTGCACAGGCACTTTTCCTATCGCGTGAAAAAGAATCCGTTCGTGCCCTACAACGACTACCACGCCACCGTGACCGTCGAGGCGGCTGGGCCCGGTGCCTCCGTGACAAAGGTGACGATCGAGTCGACATTCGCGTTGGACCCAATGGCTGGCGACGCGGACGCCAGTGAAGACGATCGCGACCGTGCGGCGCGCGAGGCCTTGGGCGGAAGCTACAAGATGATGGTGGATGCTCTGGCCTTCGCGCTGCGCGCGGAATGACCCCTGGCTGATCACTGGCCGTCGAGCGCGTCTTCCACAAATGTGAGAAAGCTCGGCGACTCACCACCGCCGTACACTTCCAGGGAGGCGCCGGACACATAGGCCGCAGTTTCCGAAGCGAGGTACAGGCAGGCGTTTGCAATGTCTTCCGGCGTACCCATGCGGCGCGCGGGTAGTTTTTGCTCGATACGTGCCAGGCCGCGACTGCCGCCGTAGTGCTCGCTCGCCGCCTCGTCGCTGGTTTTGATCAGGCCCGCCACGATCGCATTGACTCGGACTTCCGGGCCCCATTCCTGGGCCAGGGATACGGTCGCAGACAACAAGCCGGCTTTCGCTGCACCGTAAGCCACTGTGCCTGGCGAAGGACGAACGCCGGATACGCTGGCAATGTTGACGATACAGCCCTGGGAGTTTTTCAGCGCGGTATACGACCTCTGACTCACCAGCAACGCCGCCAGCAGATTCAGGCGGATGATCGATTCGGTGAAACGTGGCGACACGGTCGCGGCGTCTGCCGCTGGGCTGCCGCCGGCGTTGTTGATGACCACATCGAGCCTTCCTGCCTTCTCCAGCAGCGTCTCTATGAGCCGGTCCACCTGCTCGACATCCCGCACGTCGGCTTCAATGAACTCGGCGGCCGCACCGTTGGCAGATTGCAGTGGTGCTTCGGGCGTGTTGCGACCGCAGGCGTATACGGTCGCGCCGGATGTAAGAAATGCATCTACGATGCCGCGGCCGATACCGCGGCTGCCACCGGTCACGAGTACCACTTTGTCGTCGAATCGAAACACGGTGCCTGCTCCTGTTACGGGTGCGTGCGATGCCGGCCGGTTGCACTAATTGTGGCTCAGAACTGACGATAGAGCAATTTGTCGCGATCATAGATTCCTTTTTGCGTAAAATAGGGCGCGCAAATTACGCAAATGTAGACTTTCTTTCAGCGGTGTGGAACCATCTGCTGCTCTCGTTCTGCAAGCTGCACGAGTTGCGTAATAGCTCCGCCATAGCTCCGAAATAGCTCCGAAATAGCTCCGAAATAGGAAGTGCCATGAGGCAAACGGCCGCATCCAACGCATCGGACAGCGATGCGCCTGCGATCCGCATCGAGCCGCACCTGCCGCTTATCGCACGGCTCGGAGCCCAGGGGCGGGTCGATCGTCAGGTTGCGCCGGAAGCGATCGACGCGCTGAAGGAATCGGGTTTCATGCGCGCGCTGCTGCCGAAGCGTTGGGGGGGGCTCGAGGCGACGCCCCAGGAGTTCTTCCGCGCTAATCTTGCGATCGCTGCTCAAGACATGAGCACGGCCTGGGTCGCTGGCGTGGTCGCAGTGCACGCGTTTCAACTCGCCATCATGGACCACCAAGCGCTGGATGATGTGTATTCAGATGATCCGAACACCTTGATCTCGAGCTCATACAATCCGGTGGGGGCGGTCGTCGAAGCTTGTGATGGCGGCTTCATGCTTAGCGGACGGTGGGGCTGGAGTTCCGGGTCCGGGCACTGTTCGTGGGGGTTGCTGGGTGGCGTCGTTCCCGGCGACGACTACCGGACGTTTCTGGTGCCGAGGGCGGATTACCAGATCGAGGACACCTGGTTCGTCTATGGTCTGCAAGCTACGGGCTCCAACGATATCGTCATCGACGCACCGGTGTTCGTGCCCGAACATCGCACCCACAAACGGCTCGACGGGTTCAATTGCGTCCACGCTCAGGACAACCCGATGTACGGACTGCCCTGGGCGCAAATGTTCGTGCGCGTGGTGTCGACGCCGGCGATCGGTGCGGCGCGGCACGCACTCGAGGCGTTTGTTGCCAAGGCCGCCGCGAGCAGTACCGATCCGACCAAGCTGCAAGGCGATACCGACATTACGCGGCGCGTTGCTGAGACTCGCAAGGACATTGATCAGGCCGAAGTGATGTTGTTCCAGAATTTCGATGTGATGATGGGTCGAGTCGCCGCGGGTGAACCGATCGACATGCTCGATCGTGTGCGCCATCGTTACCAGGCGAGCATTGTCATAGATGAGATGTCCCGGGCCGTAGATCGGTTGTTCGAAGTCGCCGGCGGCGGCAGCGTCTTTGATGGGTCGGCGATCCAGGACATCTGGCGCGACATTCGCGTCGCACGAGCACATGTCGCCAACAACCCGACGAGTTTCGCGCGCAATCTGGGGGCGATGCAGCTGGGTGCCGACAACGCCGATCAATTCGTCTGACGAACACTTCTTTTTTGGAGGGGGGAGGATGAGGACTGGGGAGGGCGCGCCGCCACGTGGCGAGACGGTCCAGGTGGGTAACCTGGAGTTGCACTACCACGACTATGAGGCGGCTGGCGAGCGTAACGGCGCAGTGGTGATGTTCGTACACGGCAGCGGCCCGGGTGCCAGCGGCTACAGCAACTTCAAGCTCAACGTGCCGACCTTCGTCGACGCCGGTTATCGGGTCGTGGTGCCGGACCTGCCCGGCTTTGGCTATTCATCGAAACCCACCGACATCGACTACACGACCGACTTTTTTGTCGAGCATCTGGTCGGATTGCTTGCTGCGCTGAGGGTCGATCGTTGCACGCTGATCGGCAACTCGCTGGGTGGCGCGATAAGCATTCGTGCCGCGCTCGATCATCCGGCGCGGATCGACAAGCTGGTGCTGATGGCGCCCGGCGGCGTCGAAGAACTGGAAACCTACATGGCCATGCCCGCGATGGCCAGGATGATCGAGAATTTCGTCGGTGGTGCGCTGGACCGTGATGGCTTGCGCCGGGTACTCGAGACGCTGGTGTTCGACCCGCTGCACGTGACCGATGAACTGGTCGATGAGCGCTACGCGATTCTCCAGCAGCAGCCACCGGAAGTACTGAGTCGCATGATCATCCCGAACATGGAAGCCGAGCTCGCCAACATCAAATGCCCGGTGCTCGGGTTCTGGGGTGTCGACGACGAGCTACTTCCGGCGAGTGGTGGGCAGAAGATCAGCCGCGGCTGCCGGCCGAGCCGGCTGATCGAGGTGGCCGATTGCGGTCACTGGGTCATGGTCGAGCACAGGCGTATGTTCGACGCCACCTGTCTCGACTTCCTCGCCAACGATTAGCCACGGGGGACGCGGTGGACGCCTCGACAATCGTGCACATCGGCCAGTCGCTGTTCGAGGCTCTGCAGCAGAACACCACGATTGCGCCGCTGACTGTGCAGTATCCGGACATCACCATCGAGGATGCCTATCACATCTCCCGGGAGTTTCTGCGGTTGCGCGAGACCGGTAATGGCGAGCGGGTGGTGGGTAAGAAAATCGGTGTGACCAGCCCTCCGGTGCAGGAGATGCTGGGCGTGTACCAGCCCGACTTTGGATTTCTGACCGATGCGATGTGGGTGAAGAATGGTGAGGCATCAATGGCAAGCCTGATCGCACCGCGTGCGGAGGCGGAAATTGCGTTTCGCCTTGCCAAGTCGCTTCGAGGGCCGGGTGTTACGCCGGAGGACGTGCTCGATGCGACCGAGACAGTGATTCCCTGTTTCGAGATCGTCGATTCGCGTATCGAGGACTGGAAGATCAGGATCGAAGACACCGTCGCGGACAACGCGTCATGCGGGGTGTTTCTGCTGGGGGAGGACGAACGATCCCCAGCAGGAATGGACCTCGCCGCGCTGGAAGTGGTGGTGGAGAAGAACGGTGAGTTCCTGAGCCGGGGATCAGGGTCCGCGGTCCAAGGCGCGCCCCAGAACGCGGTGGCCTGGCTCGCCAACACGCTTGGCGAGTTCGGCATCCCCCTGGAAGCTGGAGAGATCGTATTGTCGGGTTCGCTGGTACCCCTGGCACCGGCCGCGGTGGATGACGTGTTTGCTTTGTCGATTGAAGGCCTGGGCTCAGCTGAGATACGGTTCGTTTAGCAAATCAGAGGTGATGGCGTGATAGATAAAGTGTGCTCGATCGACGACATCGTCGGCTCGATTGAGTCGGGCATGACCCTTGGCATCGGTGGCTGGGGTGGCCGTCGCAAACCCATGGCGATCATCCGCGAACTGCTGAACACCGACGTGAACGATCTGACGGTGATCAGCTACGGCGGACCGGACGTCGGCATGCTCGCCTCGGCCGGCAAGATCGGCAAGCTGGTGTTCGGCTTTGTGTCCATGGACCTGGTGCCGCTGGAGGCGCATTTCCGCGCGGCTCGCCAGGCGGGCGCGTTCGAGGTCATGGAGATCGACGAAGGCATGCTGCAACTCGGCCTGAAAGCAGCCGCTGCGCGCTTGCCATTCGCGCCAACCCGGGTCGGCTTTGCCTCGGACGTGCTGACCACCAACCCGGACATCAAGACCATCACCTCGCCCTATGACGATGGCGAGACGCTGATCGCGATGCCGGCGCTGCCGGTCGATGTGGCGATCTGCCACGTCAACGAGGCGGATGTGTTGGGCAACTCACGTATCTCCGGTCCGGATCCGTTTTTTGACGAGTGGTTCTGCCGTGCCGCAGAGCGTGCATTTCTCACCACCGAATCGCTGGTGGACACGGCGGCCTTCAACGATCCCCTGATTGCGCTGCAGATGCCGATCGAACGCTCACTCGTGCACGGCGTGGCACTGGCGCAATACGGCGCCCATCCAACCTCCTGCGGGCCCAGCTACGGGATGGACATCAGTCACATGAGGGAATATTCGGCCGCCGCCAAGGGCGAGTGGCCGGCCTACGTGGATCGATTCGTGCGCGACAAGGACCTTGGGGCCTACCTGGCCGAGGTCGGCGGCGCCGAAGCCGTCAGCGCGCTGCCGTTGCCGATTTTCTAGGAGGTCCGGGATGAGTGAATTTACCTTGACGGAGCTGTGCATCTGCTGCGCGGCGGACGCGTTCCGTGGTGACGGTGAGGTGCTTGCGACCAGCATCGGCCTGGTGCCGCGCCTTGGCGCGGGACTTGCCAAGCTCACGTTCGAGCCAGGATTGATGATTACCGATGGCGAGGCCTACCTGGTGGCGGAGCCCGTTCCGGTTGGCCCACGCGGCGACTACCAGCTAAAACGAGAAGGGCTCATGACCTATGAACGAGTGTTCGACCTCATCTACAAAGGCAAGCGTCATGCGATGGTCACGCCGGTGCAGATCGACCGCTTCGGGCAGATGAACATCTCCGTGATCGGTGACTACGCACAGCCAAAGACCGCGCTGCTGGGTGTGCGTGGCTACCCGGGCAATACGGTCAGCAACGCCAATTCAATGTTCTTCCCCAAGCACGACAAGCGTGCGTTCGTCACCGGCGAGGTCGACATGGTGGGGGGCATTGGTTACAACCCGGCGCGTTGGCCGGGTGGCGAGCAGCCCCGGTATCTGGACCTGAGGCGCATCATCACCAATCTCGCCGTCATGGATTTTCAAGGGCCGGACCACAGCATTCGCGTGATCAGCCTGCACCCCGGCGTCGGCCTCGACGAAGTGCAGGACGGCACGGGATTCGAACTTGCGGCGGTCGATGATCTCGCCACGACGCCGGAGCCTACCGACGAGCAACTCGCGCTGATACGCGAGCAACTGGACCCCCATGATCTGCGCGCCGGCGTGATTGCTGACAATCCGCCTGGGATCCGCGCGGCCTGAGTGCATGGACGCGCTGCGCACACCCGCTGTGGAGCTGTTGGGGAGTCGTTACCCCATCATCCAGACGGCGATGGGCTGGGTCTCGACGTCGCAGCTGGTAATCGCTACTTCCCGTACCGGCGCCTTTGGTTTCCTCGCCTGTGCGGTGATGAGCCCTGAGCAAGCGGAGCGGGAGATCCGCACGATTCTCGACGCCGTGGATGCGCCGTTCGGCGTCAACTTCCACGGCTTTCAGCCGGGTGCTGCGCGCATCGTCGATCTGGTCATCGACCATGGCGTTCGAGCCGTCAGTTACGGGCGGGCGCCGTCCGCCGAACTCATCGACAAACTCAAAGGTGCCGGTGTGGTGTGCGTGCCGACCATCGGCGCCGGTAAGCACGCGCGCAAAGCCGTTGAGCTGGGTGCCGACATCATCGTCTGTCAGGGCGGCGAAGGCGGCGGCCACACCGGCGTGACCCCGACGCTGTTACTGTTAGCGCAAGCGCTGGATTCGGTCGACGTACCAGTTGTGGCGGCTGGGGGTTTTCGCGACGGACGCGGGCTCGCGGCGGCGCTTGCGTTTGGTGCCGCCGGCATCGCCATGGGCACACGTTTCATGATGACCGCAGACAGTCCGACGCCCGCGGCCACCAAGGAGCGTTACCTCGCCGCCCAGGTCAACAACATCCCGGTGAGCAGTCGGTTGGATGGCTTGCCGCAACGCATGGTGATGAACGAGACGCTGGCAAAGCTCGAACGCTCAGGCCCCATCGCCATGACCATCCGCGCGCTTGCCAACGGCTGGAAGTTCCGAGCCGAAACGGACGCATCGTTCGTCGAGTTCGTTCGATCGGCCTGGTCGATGACCAGGGAAACCGATCTTACATTTGCACAGACGTTGATGGCGGCCAACTCGCCGATGATCATCAAGAAGTCTATGGTCGAAGGCCTCCCCGGCGAAGGCGTGTTGCCGAGCGGTCAGGTGGCGGGGCTCATCGACGATCTACCTACCTGCGAGAGACTGGTGGCGGGTATCGTGGATGATGCCCGCGAGCACATTCGAGCCGTGGCACCCGTTCCCCAGGAGAGTCGAAATGCCGTTTGAAGTTGAGGTCAGAAACCGCATCGGTGAGATCGTCTTCGATCATCCGCCGGTGAATGCATTCGATTCCGCGATGTGGCTGGAGCTGCCGGGCATCATCTACGAACTGGCACAACGCAACGAAGTGAGATGCCTGCTGATCCGCGCGCAGGGCAAGGGATTCTGCGCCGGCGTCGACATCAAGGAGCTGCAGGCCGACGCCAGCAAGATCGTCGACGTAAACCGGGGTAACTACCTGAGTTACCAGGCGGTGCACCGTTGTGAAGTGCCGGTGGTTGCGGCCCCCCACGGCTTCGTTTTGGGGGGCGGCATTGGATTGTGCGGTGCCAGCGATGTGATCATCGCGGCAGACGACGCGTACTTCTCGCTCCCCGAGATCGATCGGGGAGCCATGGGTGGTGCCGCGCACATGCAGCGCATCCTGCCGCTGGCCAAGGTACGGGCGGCATTTTTCACCGGCGGCCAGATTTCGGTGCAGGAAGCCTGGCGGTTGGGCGGTGTCGAGCAGGTGGTGCCGAAAGAGCAGCACCTCGACGCGGCGCGCGAGTTTGCCGCGGTGATCGCATCGAAGAGCAGGGATGCGCTACGCATTGCCAAGCAGGCGTTGAACGGCATCGAGCCGTCCGATGTCGACCAGGCCTACCGTTGGGAACAGGGATTCACCTTCGAAATGTACATGCACGAAGACTCGCAGACCGCGCGCGATGCGTTCGTTGAATCCGGCGATGCAGCGGACTTCGACGGCGCTGAAGGCTCTGACAAGCCGAACCAGAATCAGACGGAGTAGAGCCATGGCAGAAGCGTTCATTGTCGATGCGTTGCGCACGCCCACGGGCCGGCGCAAGGGTGGACTTTCGGAGATGCATCCGGCCGATCTTGGCGGCCACGCCCTGAAAACGCTGGTTGAGCGCAACGACGTTCCCGCTGACGACTACGAGGACGTGATATTCGGTTGCGTCGACACCATTGGGCCGCTTGCGGGCGACATTGCGCGCACCTGTTGGCTGGCGGCGGGACTGCCATTGCACGTGCCCGGAGTCACCATCGACCGCCAATGCGGTTCGTCGCAGCAGGCCGTGCATTTTGCGGCCCAGGCCGTGTTGAGCGGCACCAGCGACGTGGTGGTCGCTGGCGGCGTCCAGACCATGACCCAGATTCCCATTTCCGCGGCCATGCTGGCCGGCCAGGACTACGGATTCGGCGATCCCTTCACCGGCTCGACGGGCTGGGTCGAGCGGTTCGGGGATGGGCTGGTGGCCCAGTTGAACGCCGCGGAGGTGATTGCCGAGAAGTGGGGGCTCAGCCGGCAGGACCTGGAGCAGTTCGCACTGACCTCCAACGAGCGCGCGTTTCACGCCATCGACAGTGGACGCTTTGATCGTGAAATAGTCCCGGTGAACGGCGTGGCCA
>PVMK01167750.1_pt1 | contig 27148 bp, 27 predicted proteins | sample 1853481 | NCBI WGS metagenome assembly PVMK01 (sample SAMN08533507, study PRJNA380276) | Marine sediment metagenome, whole genome shotgun sequencing project. | reverse complement strand
GATCGGCGATGCTCAACGCCTCGGAGCCGCCGGCGGAGGGGAGAAAACCGTACATCTCGACCAGCGACCCGATCATCCCGACCGCTTCGCGGGCGGTCTTGCAGCGCTGCATGGCGAACGCCTGGGCCTGTTCGATCGTCATGATCTGCTTGGCGCCATCCTCGCGTTTGGCGCGAAGCTCCTTGCGCTGGCCCATTGTGGTTTCGGCGATCGCGAGCTGATGCTCGTTCATGTGCGAGTAGGCGGAGTGGAAGTAGCGGTAGGTCCGCTCGAACTGGGGGATGTGACCGATGACCTCGCCGTAGGTTTTGAACGGCACCTTGGCGTCGAGCATGCCGAAGTAAACCGGAGCCATGGATCCGGGCTCATGGGTCTGGGCCGGAACCACGTGCAACCGGCAGTCGGGGGCGGCGCCGGTGTGCGAGGTGATCACCGAGCCGTCGACCGAGGCCTCCTTGCCGACTACGATGTCGGTGCAGGTGAGGCCGTTGGTTGGCAAAAGAACGCCTCCGAGGAGCGCCAGCGCTAGGGTCTTGCGGGTCATCTTTGTGCCTCCTTGCAGACGAGCATCGTATCGGGTCGAGCGGCGAGTGGCAACGCCTGCTATCGTATCTGCACGGCTTCTGTGGGGCCGCGGAGCACGCACTCGACAATGCACACCAAGACGCAGAACCGATCGAAACAGACGCGTGTCTGGCTTATCATCTCCGTGCTGGCCGTCGTTGTGGCCGAGGCCGCGTTCACGACCATGGTCGTACGCAGCCGAGGGCTCTTCGAGTACATCGGTCTGGACTACCGGGGATCGCGGGCCGCGGGCGAAGTGATTCTCGAGCACGGCCTGGGTGCCGCGTACGATCTGCAGCTCCTGGAGGAGTCCCAACGCCGGCTGTTCGATCGGTATGTCATCGAGTCGGGGAGCTACCGCCTGCCGTTCGGCGTGGTTCCTGCACCCTATCCTCCCCCTTTCACGCTCGCCTTCGTTCCATCCACCTGGCTGCCACCCGTGCCGGGCTACCTCGTCTGGACGCTCTTCCACGCTGTGGTGCTCGCGGTCTACCAGCTCCGTCTGGCGAGAGCATTCGGCGTCTCCAAACCGGGTTGGCTTATCGCTGCTGTCGTCCTGTCGTTTCCAGCTTTCATCAACCTGATCATGGGCCAGATCAGCATTTGGCTGGTGGTTTTCTTCGGCGAAGCGGTCATCGCCTTCGACCGGAATCAACGATTTCGGGCCGGGGTCTGGCTCGGCCTGCTGGTGTTCAAGCCACAGGTCCTGGTCCTGTTCGTCCCGGCGCTGGTGCTCGCCCGTCGGTGGCGGTTGCTTCTGGGCATGGTCGTGTCGGTAGCGGTCCTGATCGTACCGACCCTCGTGTTCGCCGGCGATTGGATTGCCGGCTTCATCGAAGGAATCCTCAGCGCAGCCGGGTCATCCGGCACCATCATGAACATCTTCCCCTCGTCCATGACCAACTGGCGCGCGTTCGGGCTCAACGCCTCGCGGTTGTACTCGCCGCCGGTGGTCTGGGGAATTGCCCTCACAGCCATGATCGCGACAGGCATCGCCGGCCTCTCCTGCTCCATCGGTTTGCGCACCACCGATCGGCACCGGACGGGTTTTGCCTGGCTCGGTCTGGCCGCCGCCACCTGCGCCTTCACGTGGCACGCGCACGTCCACCAGCTGCTGCTGCTCGTGCCCCCGCTCTACGCCGTACTCGGCGCGCTGCCTCGCCTGAAAGACGCCGTAGCTCTCTCGTTGTTCGGGTCGTCGGCCATATTCGTGGTCGCGGCCTCCACTCTCAGCATCGGAGAGGCGCACGACATCCTCGGTATGACAATGCTGGCCTGTCTCGTCGCCGTCACCACCGTCTGTGTTCTGGGGCTGCACTCCGTCGGGAAATTGCAGGTGCCACCCACTCATGACGTTCCGACATGACGCGGGCCGATTCCGGGCAGGGGAGGGTTGGCGCGAATACCATCGCCGTGCAAGATCATGAATGAGTGACTGGCACCTTTTGGGGTGAAAGTCGTGAGTGGCGCCGGTGCACTGGCGGGTTAAGATGGAATCAGGATCAGAGGAGGCACCAATGCGCATCGTGACCCGAGGCGACATGGACGGACTCACCGGCTCCGTCATCGTCTCCCTCAACGAGATCGTCGACGATATCGAGTTGATCCACCCCCAGGATGTCACCGATGGTCGGGCGGACATCCGTAAGGGTGACGTGCTGATCAACGTGCCCTATCACCCCAACTGCGGGCTGTGGTTTGACCATCATCAGCACACGGCCACCTATCGAAAGCCGCCCGGCGACTTCGACGGGTCGTACGGACTCGCTCCGTCGGCCGCAGGGCTCGTCTACGAGTACTACGGTGGCGCGGAGGCGATGCCTGAGTTCGAGGAGCTGGTCAGGGAAACTGATCGATTTGACTCGGCGGATCTTCGACCCGGGGATGTGATCACACCGCAAGATTACATTCAGCTCGGTTTCACCATCGACGCCCGAACCGGGATCGGCCAGTTCCAGGACTACTTTCTGACCCTGTTCGACCTGGTTCGCAAGGCGCTGCCGATCGACGAAGTGCTCGCCCATCCGGCGGTCGCCAAGCGGTGCCGCCAGATGACAAGCCAGCAGGAGGCCTTCAGGGAAGCTCTCGAGACCTACAGCCGGTTCGAGGACAACGTGGTCGTGACCGACTTTCGGTCCCTCGACGAGGTACCCGTCGGCAACCGCTTCCTGGTCTATGCAGTCTTCCCGGAGGCCAACGTTTCACTTCGCCTCCACTGGGGGCCGCGGCACGAGACCGTGATCGCGGTGATAGGCCACTCCATCTTCGACCGTGGCTGCACCACCGATGTCGGCGATCTTTCGGCCCGTTTCGGTGGCGGAGGCCTCCGCGGGTCGGGCAGCATCCAGCTTGAGCCCAAAACCGCCGACGGGGTGATCGATGTGCTCATCAAGGAGCTCCGGAGCTGAGATCGTCGCATTCCCTGAACGCATCTGAACAGGTGATTTCAATCAACTTTTTTGGGTGGTGATCGCACTCCGCACTCCGATGGCTGTCGAGCGGCGACTCTGATTACCGATATGGCACGGATGCCGATGGGGATGCGGTATCCTCTCCCATCGAGAATCGAGGTTGTCCTGTGGTCCGAGGAGACAAAGGCATGCAGTTGGGTTCGAAACGATCCGGAAGGTCGGGTAAGGCGCGGTTTCTCGCCGTGCTGCTGCTGGTGTTCGCCATCGCGTTCGGCGCCTGGTACGTATTCCGGGTCGGGCCGCCACCGGAGATCAATCTGGTGACCGAACGGCCGGCGGTGGGCCGGTCGAATGGGGTGACCGCCGTATTCAGCGAGCCCGAGCACGGTCTCGGCACCATCCGGCTCGAGCTGATCCAGGGAGACCGCACCGAGCTCCTGGCCGAGGACGTCTTCGTCCCCGGCTCCGGCATCCCTTTCGTTGGTGACGTCGGGACCGCCGAGGCGATGCTCGAGGCGACCGTGGGCACCGACACCATGGCCTGGCTCGTGGAGGGTGAGGTGGTGCTCAGAGCTACCGCCGCGCGGGCGTCGGGACCATTCAGGTCGGCGGCGCCGGTGTCGGTGGAGCGCACCCTGCCGGTTCGGTTGCGGCCGCCCAGGCTGGAGGTGGTGTCCACCCAACACTACGGCCGTCAGGGCGGAAGCGGAGCCGTGGTCTACCGCGTCGGAGAACACGTCGTGCGATCCGGAGTTCGAGCGGGACAGGTGGAGTCGCCGGGCTCTCCCCGTCCAGGTGGCGGCTCAAATGATCGATTCGCCTTCTACTCGCTGCCCTGGAACGTGGCCAATTCAGCGGAGATCCGTCTCTTTGCCGAGGACGACGCCGGCAACCGCGCCGAGCAGCCCTTCCTCGACATCTTCAAGGCCATGCCGTCGCGAACCGACGTCATCCGCCTGAGCGATGCGTTTTTCCAATGGGTCGTGCCGGCCATCGCCAGCCGGACCCCGGGTTTCGACGCCAGCGGCTCCTTGCTCGACCAGTACCTTCGGATCAACGGCGATCTGCGTCGTGCGGAGCTGGACCGGGTGGCCGAGTTCAGTCGGGACAGCGAGCCGGCCTTCCTGTGGTCGGGCGCCTTCCTCCAGATGCCAAACTCGGCCCGCGCGGCCAACTTCGCCGAGACCAGATCCTACATTTACGAGGGCCGCGAGGTGGACCAGCAGACCCACCTCGGCCTCGACCTGGCCTCCACCGCCCGCGCCCAGGTGCCGGCGCCTAACTGCGGCCGGGTGGCCTTCGCCGGCTGGACGAGACTTTACGGTAACGCGGTTATCAGCGACCCCGGCTATGGGCTGCTGTCGCTGTGCGGCCACATGTCCACGGTCGACGTGGCGGCCGGCGATCTCGTGACAACGGGTGACCGCCTCGGCACGAGTGGCACCACCGGGCTGGCCGGTGGCGACCATCTCCACCTCGAGGTCTTCGTTCACGGCCAGTCGGTGGACCCCATGGAGTGGTTCGACGCCAAGTGGATCAGGGACAACCTGGCCACAAAGCTCGAGGTGCCGATCCAATAAGGGTTTCTAGGGTGCTAGCAAAACCCCCGGGTTGAGGTGATCATCGAGAAGGTCTGACCCACTGCCCATTTTCGACACGCGCGATCGGCGACCTCGGCACAGGACCTCCTTCGAATACTTCTATGGCGCAGATACCTTGCCGTTCAAAGGCATCCAGCAGCCGCAGCTGAAGGGCACCTGCGCCGGAGCCGCTGGTTCCGATACACACGGTGCCGGCCTCGAGGGGGCTCTCGCCTTCAAAGACCAGGCAGCTTTCCCACTCCAAATCCGGCGTGAAACCTGCCAGCAGCGACAGCACCAGGTCGCCGTCCGCAATGCCGGGGAACGCGGAATCCGCGGTTGTCCGATCGTAAATGAAGCTATAGGTGGGTTCGGTCATCACGGCCCCTCATAGAGTGGTCTCAGGTTCCAGACTCTCAAGGAGTTCGAGTGGCTAGGGTGCCCTGTTGAATGACCTACATTGCCGTTTTGGCAGCCCGTTTTTTGGCCTTTTTCGCCTTCTTTTCCTTGGGTGAGAGCTTGGGCTTGTTGGTCTTCTGTTTCTTCACTTGGCCTTTGGCCATCTCATTGCCTCCATCCGTCGGCGATGGGATGATTCGGCCGCGCGGCCGATGGTCGCCGGGAGCTGCCACTGTACACCCTCATCCCGTTGATTGTGCGTGGAAGAGTGCCCGAATCACCCCATGGGACGCCGCCTTATCCTGCCGCGCCACGGCGCGGGGCGTACAATGTGTTCGAGCAGAAAGGAGGTCACCGTGTGTGCCCCTCAATCCTGCGATGAAATCGATACTCGATGTGCAGTGCAATCCCCGCTGCGGCATCCTCGCGCGTCCCGACGGCGGGCGGGCCCACGAGGGCGCCCACCGGTCCTTTCCCTCGGCGCGATGCTGTGGGCCATGGCGATCGCCCTTGCCGGCCCGGCGGCCGGTCAAGACGCGAGAGGGGAGGAGAAGAGCATGAGCGACACGCAGGTCATCGACTGCCCGGCCACGGTGGAGAGCTTGGTGCTCACCGTAGTCGTCGACAATGTGCCCGGCCGTGAGGATCTCGAGACGGCCTGGGGTTTGGCCGTCCTGGTCCAGGGTGCGGAGAAGACCGTCCTGTTCGACACCGGCCCGGATGGTCCACTCTTGCTGGGCAATCTGCGCAGCCTCGGCATCGACCCCGTCCACGGTCGACGCGGTGTTTCTTTCCCACGATCACCGCGATCACACCGGCGGGATGCGTACGTTCCTCGAGGCCAATCCGGATGTCACGGTCTACCTCCTGCCGTCCTTTTCTGCCGAGATTAAGACCGCTGCCACCTCTGCGGGGGCTGAAGTGGTCGAGGTGGCCGGTCCCCTTGTCCCTCTGTCCCGGTCTGTGCACGCTGGGCCGTCTCGGGGTCGACATCACCCGAGCAGTTCCTCGGTGTCCACACGCCCGAGGGCCTTGTCCTGCTCACCGGCTGCGCCCATCCCGGGGTGGAGAACATCGTGGCCGATGCCCGCTCATTGATTGGTGGCGACGTGTTGCTCGTTGCCGGGGGCTTCCACCTCCGTTCGGCGAGTCCCACTGAGATCGACGCGGTTGTGGCTGCTCTGGTCGACCTCGGCGTCCGTAATGTGGCTCCCAGCCACTGCACAGGCGACGGGGCCCGGCAGGTCTTCGCCGCCACCTTCGGCGACCGCTACCACCCATCGGGCGTGGGCACGGTTCTCAACCTCGCGGACCTGACCAGATGATCCGCCCGCGCTTCAAGTGAGCATTGACATCGTATAGGTACCACTAGCCCGGTCTTCTCACCGGGTTTCGTAGCGAGGGCGGCGAAGGGTAGTCAGATGTTGGGTTTTTCGCGAATTGGGCGACGCAGGCGTAGTCGCACTACGTTGAGGAGCACAATTTGCGAGAAGCACGGCAGATGGCTGCCATTCGCCGCCCGCAGAAGACACCCGGTGAGAGGTGCGGGCTACGGTGACACCCATGCAGCAGCCGGCTGATACCCGATGCGGGATATGAGGGTCTGATGGTGAAGCAAAGATCCATCGTGGTGTTTCTCACGGCGGTGAGTGTCCTGAGTGGCTGTGGCCTTGGCCCGTCGGTGGCTTCGAATACGCCGAATTCCGTCTCACCGAGCGCCAAGCTCGAGACCGCTTCGATGCTGCTCGAGGACCTTGCGGCGCCCCGTCACCCTTCGGATGGCGGGGGCCGGGCTTGGTTGGCCGGCGAGGTCGCGCCGGTCGCCGTCGGTAGGATTGGGCGATACGAGATCGTTTTCGAGGTCGGTCCGCACGGCATAACCCTGGGCGGTGCGGTGTACCTGCTGCCCTCACCCTTCTGGGGTTGGAGCGGGCCTCAGACGGACAACCCTGACCTGCCGGGATACACGGTCGTTGATACCTCCGCGGACGGGGTAGAGCTCGAAGCCTTCACGCCGGACGGCCAGATTCTGATCATCACGATTGGCGGGCGGGCCCTCGTGCACGGTGAACGGCTGGTGATGATCTATGGCGCCGGAACGGCCGGCGCGGCGGTCGATCGATACGCCGAACGCGCGTCCCGCCTGTGGGTCGCCGTGGACGGTGACGGTGACGGCATCAGGGCAGTGTTGCCGGACTCGCCGGTGGTGCCCGTTGCCGCGGGGCCGCCGGCGCGGATTGTGCTGACGCTGCCCTCCGTCGCCCGCCCTGGAGAGCCGGTGCGCCTGACGGTCGCAGTCCTGGACTCGGCCGGCAACGCGGGGGTCGATTTTGCGGGCGAGGTGTCGCTTGCCGTGACACCGTCCGGCGCCCAGGTCCCGAGCTCGATCACCCTGGGCCCGGAAGCCCGGGGTCTCGGTGAAGCGGAGTGCGTGTGCCCGGAGACGGGATCGTACCGTATCGTCGGCAGAACCGAATCAGGTATCGCCGGCGCCAGTAACCCGGTGATTGTTTCGCAGGATGGCACGCGAATCTTCTGGGCGGACCTGCACGGCCACTCGGCCCTCTCCGACGGTACCGGAACGCCGGAAGATTTCCTGACCTACGCCCGGAACGTCGCCGCCCTCGATGTTGTCGCCCTCACCGACCACGACCACTGGGGCGTTGTTTTTCTCGACCAGGCGCCGAAGCTGTGGCGAGAAATTCGTGAGCAGACCGCACGCTTCAATCAACCTGGACGTTTCGTCACCCTCCTCGGCTTCGAGTGGACCAACTGGGTGCACGGCCACCGCCATGTGCTCTACTTCAGCGATGACGGGGAGATCCTGAGTTCGATCGACCCTGAGTACGACACTCCGCCGGAGCTCTGGGCGGCTCTGCGGGGGCAGCGGGCCCTGACCGTCGCCCACCACTCCGCCGGTGGACCGGTGGCCATCAACTGGGATTTTCCGCCTGATGCCGAGCTCGAGTCGGTGACCGAGGTCGTCTCGGTGCACGGCTGCAGCGAAGCCGCGGACTCACCACAACCCATTTACAGTGCGGTCGAGGGCAACTTCGTACGCGACGCGCTCGACCGCGGTTACCGTCTTGGTTTTGTCGGTAGCGGCGACAGCCACGATGGTCACCCGGGACTGGCCCACTTGGCTTCCGGCATTGGAGGTGTGGCCGCGATTCTCGCCGACGGGCTCAACCGCGAAGCAGTCTACCGGGCACTGAAGGCCAGGCGCGTCTACGCCACGAACGGACCCCGAATCGTGCTGCGCTTCGCCGTAGGCGGCCATACGATGGGCTCGATTATCGAGGCGCCGGGAGAGCCCGTTTCGGTCTTCGTCAGGATTGACGGAACGGCGCCCATCGAGAGGGTCGACGTGATTCGCAGCGGTGGGATCGTTGCTTCGTCTCCGGGCGACGGACGATACGAGCTCACGCTGACCACCGACCTCGAGGACCTCAAAGCCCGGCGAGTACGTCTATGCGCGGGTGGTGCAGGAGGGCGGTGGCGCTGCGTGGTCGAGCCCGGTGTTTGTTGACTAGAACCTAGAAGGGTGCCAAGAGGGTACCCATGTAGGGGCCTACATTGCCTTTATTTCTCCCGGCACCGATTCGCGGCGCGCTGGAAAAACTCCGTGGGCGGCCGCGATGAGCTCCACTCGGCGGTCAGCACTTCGTTGCCGGGGGGGCCAGGGAAGGCGCGGACGGCCAGTCGATGGGCGTCGAGCCACAAGCGCTGCGACGCTTCGTCGGGATCGTGGGAGCGCACGGTGCCGTACAGGGGATCGCCCAGGATCGGCAGGCCCTCATGGGCGAGCTGGACCCGGATCTGGTGCTTGCGGCCGGTGAACGGGCGAACTCGCGCGAGGACGAGACCATCGTTGATCGCCATCACCTCGACCTTACAGCGCGCGTTGGCCGACAGCTCCGGCCTCACCACCTGGCGCCAGTACTCCTGTGGGCTGCGGGCGATGTGATGGGCAAGAGTAAAGCGCGGAGATGGCGGATCCCGCTGCAGCTCGCAGACCGCGGTGTAATCCTTCTCTACCATCGAGCACGGTTGGAACATGCGCGCGAAGTGCGAGCGCGTTGTTGGGTCGAGGGACAGAAGCACCACACCCGACGTGAGCCGGTCGAGACGGTGCAGCGGCGCGATACGGTCATTGCCCGTGGCCTCGAGGAGGAGGTGAAGGAGACAACCACGCACCCAGCGTCCACCAGGTGTGACCGGAAGGTTGGGCGGCTTGTCTACCACCAGCAGGTGGCGATCCGACCACACCACCCGAAAGTCCTCGCGCACCGGCGGCTCCCGCTCCACCTCGCGTCGGTAGTGCACCTCGAGAAGCGGCTGGTAGGGCGTTCCGGCGTCGATCAGCTTGCCGGTCGCCCACACCTTGCCGGCAGCGAAGCGCTCCACCCAGGTCGTGCGAGGTATCCTCGGGAAGCGGTGGAGAAAGAAATCGAAGATCGTCTGCGCGCCCTGCGGCGGCCGCTCGGGCAGCTTGACGGTGGAGGGGCGGACCGTTGGCGCCTCCAGGCTCCGCCCGCCGAGAACCCGTCCAGGACGGCAGTCGCCGTCGTCTGCCATGCCTCAACATAACATCCGCGGATTCTCTGAAAAGACGGGCGCCCCGTCCCGACGGCGACTACTGCACGCGCGCCGACCACGCTGAGGTGTCGCCTGACTCAAAGCTGTCGACGAAGAGCGTGTCACTGAAGGGGCCGATCGGAACCGTGGCGATGACCAGATTGTCGAACCAAATCCGGTAGCTTTGGGTAGCCTCGGGGAAGTAGTTCCAGACGATAAAGTGGTTGAGGTGGAGCTCATCGGTGTGTCGCCACAGCATGCCGGTGTAGTGGGCGACTAGGGTGCCGTCGATCCAGAGGCCCATTACTCCATCGTATTGCCCCACGCCTCCGACGACCGAGTTTGCCTGCACCATGGTCTCGACTGCGTACCACCGATCCTGGTGCATCGAAACCGGAATACCCTGATTGAGGTTGAAGTGATTACCCCAGCAGCACTCGGGGCCGCTTTCACACGGCAGCCCGCGAGCCGCGCATTGGTCGCAGATGGCAACCGGGTCGGCGTAATTGGCGCACGAGGTTCCGGAGTCGCAACCCATATCCGGAAAGTAGGTATAGAAGAACGGCTCGCCGGGGAACTCACTATCGACGACCTTGCGGTTGTCGACGGTGGTTCCGTTGAGACAGAGCAGACCGTTCGGGCGGCAACCGGCGGTCCCGTGGCACGACCACGGATCGTCACTCCTGTCGCCGTGAATCGCGAAGAAGTGGTGCATCACCTGGTTCCATCCCCCGTCAAAGCGCATATAGAAACGGACGTAGACCAAATCCTCACCTGGAAAACGGAAACCGAAGCTCGCGCCGGTGCCGTCCCTATCGAGAATCGCCTCGACAGCGCCGTCCCCTCTGAACACGTGTTGCCCGGGCTCACTCGCGGTGACGAGGTTGGCGTCACCCTCGTGCTCCATGCCGTTCCACGATCCGAGGTCGAAATCGTTGCAATAGACAACGGGATTGTGCTGGCAGAAGGGTTCGGCGGCGAACACGTTGCCGCCCAGGAGAATGGTTGTCACGAGCACGAATTCTGCGACGGAGCGCATCGCCCAACCTCCAGTGGATCGCTATTTGACCTTTTCCAGGTTAGCTGCTTGCTGAGTCGTAGGGTCGTGCCTCACATCACACATCGGCCACCTTCGTCCAATTCGAAAACATCAGTGCCGAGCTTGAAGAAGGATTACGTGAACTTCCCAACTTCTTCAAGCCACCGATAGGTGCTTCTGATCCACGCCTATGCCCTCAACGCTGACTGGCTGGACGAACTGCTCGACGCGCTCGAGAGTCGGGGCTACCGCTGGATCATCCTCGATGAGGCTCTCGAGGACCCCGCCTACGACCTCCCCATCGATGGCTATACCGGCCGGGGAGGGATCACCTGGCTCCACCGCTGGGCGATCACCGGTGGCCTCGACCGCTCGGTGTTCAGAGGAGAACCGGAACCTTTTGAGTGGGTGGTGGAGATTCGGCCGTGACCGGCCGGTGCGGCTGCGTCAGTCGGTGGCATCACCTGCAGGAGGACACTCGCAGTCGGGGCAGCCGCGGTCGAAGACCACCTTCCAGGTACCGTCAGGCTCTCGCCGCCACACCGAATTGAAGGTTCCGATTCGACTCCCGTCGGGCGCGAAAATCGGCCCAGAGGTGAGACCGAGGGTGCCCGAGTCGAGCACTGTGGCAGACTCCGGCTGCCAGGAAAACGGTGCCTCAGGCCCTTCATAGAGTGGTCTCCAGGCCGCCGCCACAGCTTCCCTGCCGCGGATCTCACCGGTTCGTCCGAAGAAAACGGTGTCCTCCGCAAGGAAGGACACGAAGGCCCGATGATCGCGGTCGGCCATGGTGCGGGCGAAGGCCTCCTCGGTGGCTCGCAAATCAGCCGAGAGGTCCGAATGGTCGGAATCCTCGCCGGCGATGACGGCTCCCGGCAGGCCCAGGGTGAGGATCAGGGCAGCGGCAACCAGGTTGATCGGGATCGACTCGCGCATGGGAGCCTCCTTTGTTGCGAGATATACGGACTGCCGGGCCGCCGGTTCGGGGTTAGATAGATTGGCGCCTAGCACCTTTTACCAATGCGGGCGGGAGATGGACCGTAACATCAATACCCAGGTGCCGGGCACCTTTATTGAGCAGCCGCTGAGATCCGTGATGCCGCCCATCAGTGGTGGATTTATGGGGCCTGCCAGCAGCTCGAGTCGCCCCGCTCAAATCCGTCCGCGAAAAGGGTGCCTGCGATATCGGTCTCGATTTCGAGCCGTAGGATCCAGTCGCCGGTGACAGCCAGGTCCTCTGCGGACCACCAACCCCCGAGCGACGACGAGAACACGGTGTTGGTCTGTGGCGTGATTCCGTCGAGGTCGAATGCGATGCCGATCAGGTCGCCCACATACTCCCACCTGAGCCCGACCCGAATGGTTCCGCTGGTGATGACAATGTTCTCGCACGACAAGTCGAGCTCATTCAAGGCAGTCGTCGAACTCTCCAGCTGAAAACCGTACGTCGAGGTGTGCAGAACCACTCCCGGATCCGTAAGGCCGGCGTCCTCCCAGACCGTGACCGATACCATGGCGATGGTACCCGGCAGAAGCGCGAGCGCCAGGGTTTGCACCTTGTCGATCCGGAACGGAAAGTCGGCCGGGTCTACCGTGAAGGTGGCGGCGACGTACTCCTGTTCGTCGAATGCAGCGAGTTGGGTGAAGGTTGCTGTGCCGGTAAAGCTGTCATTCTGGATGATTTTTCGCTCGGCCGAAACTGGAGCGCTGACGAAACCCACGAGGACGAGGATCATGACAATCCGTGTCCAAAACCGTGAGTGCCGCTGTCGAGTCGAGGCTGACCGAGAGACCTGGACGGAGTCCATGAGATGTCCCTCCCAATGACCATTATAGTTATGAACCGACATCCAGGACGTGCGAACGGTCACGTGAAAGGGCGCAAAGGGTGCCACCCATTGAGTGGTCAGTCGGTCTCGTCACGGCTACGGCAACGTCGCCGACCACGACGAGACGTCGCCTGACTCGAAGCCGTCGGCGAAGAGCGAATGGCGGTACTCGTACGGCCCGATGTCCCATTCCGATGTCGAGCTGCGGTCGCCGTCTACGGGGCGGGGGAGGGCTGCGAAGTCGTCATCGACCATCCCCATGAGATCGGCGCCCGTATCAATAGCGAGCACGCTGGCGGGCGTGAGGCGGAAATCGTCAAACGGATCCATGAGCTGGGGGTCGCCTTCCAGCCCATTGGCCTCCTGGGCCGGGAAATCGAGGCGAAAGCCCGCCAGATCGGTGTAGATCGTACCCTCGACCTTGAGAACGGTCCCGGCGGGGTAGTGATACAGATTGAAATCGAGTTGTGCGCCGCTGAAGGCTGAGGCGTTCGGGAACTCCACCATCGGCCGCGTGGGGTCGTTGCGCATGAAGATGTTGTTCTTGATCTCGAGGTTCAATGGGCTTGCGGCATAGATGTAGAGGTTACGCTCATTCGGGTCGCTGATGTTCGCGATAATGTTGTTGTACAAGAAAACGCCATCGACCGGATCGAGGATGTTGACGTAGCCGGCGTAGTCTCCACCAATCGGCGCCACCCCACGGTTGCTGTGGAAGATGTTGTTGCGAATGATGATGTTGCGTGAGGGGTCGACCTGGGTGCCCGATTGGGACTTGATGGTGATCGCGTCGACGGTATCGTAGATCAGGTTGCGTTCGATGACGACGTTCTCGATCGAGCCCGAGTCATCGCCGCCGACGCTGATCGCCCCGAGATTCATGTCATAGATGACGTTGTCGCGAACGATCGTGTTGGAGGATCCGCGAATCTTGATCCCGTCGAGGGCCGAGCGGATTGTGTTGCGCACGATCACGGTGCCCGATCCGTGTGAGATGTAGAGGTTGTGGTCGAACCACGAGTCGGGCTTGCCGTTATTTTCGAAGAGGCAGTCGCGAATCGTCATGTCGTTGCCGGACGTGTAGATCCCCTGGGTGTGGCCGGTTTCCGGAGTGATCCCGAAGTTGTCATGGATGTGGCACCTCTCGACCACGTGCCCCTCGTGGTAGAAGGTGAGTCCGTGGCTGAGGTGGTCGATCTCGCAATCGGCAAACGTGATGTCATGCGGCGTTGTGTCGCGGTAAGACTCGAGGATGAGGACTCCGATCGGTCGGCTCCCCGGCGCCGCAGTGGTGGTCAGACGGAGATTCTCGAAACGAACCCAGGCTGTCGCCGGTTCGGTGTAGGCGCCGCGGACGGTGATGATCGTTCCCGTGGCCATCCGGTCGAGAATCGGCGCCGGCCCGGACCCGTAGGCACCGATCACGATCGGCTGGGCCGGATCGCCGACCGCCGTGCTCAGCGTCAGGGCGACCGAAGGTCCGGACCATGTATCGCCCCGCCTGAGAACGACCCGATCTCCTGGAACCGCAACTGTATCGAGCAGGGTGGCGGCGGCGGCGAGGCTCCGCTTCGGACCGTCGGTGAAGCCTGCATTCGGTACCGGTAAGAGGCCGGTCCAGGCGTCGTTGCCGAGGCTTTCGGAAATGTAGTAGTCGGTGGCACCGCTCGGGCCCGCCACGCCCCCCAATACAGCCGCGATCGAGATGGCGACGAGCCATCTTGTTGGTCCGACACTCCTGTCCATGACACCTCCGCCCGGCGATGCTGCGGTCGCCGCGATCCCATCCAACGGTAGCAAGAGAAAGAGATGACAGATGTGAGCATTGGCACCCATGCCCATGGGAGGTAGGTGGCACCCACATGTATTCAATCTGGTACCCCTCCCTTTGTGACACACGGCACCGTCGCCGAGGCGACGAGGATGGACTATGAAAGAGTGGTATGCATGGGCCCCATAGCCGTGTTGCGGTTCCGATCGCGGTGGAGAATCGCACCTCCGTTGGTGTTCCTGGCGCTGGCCATGCCCGCACCGGCGCTGGCCCAGACCGAGTGTGAAGATTGGCAGACCCTTCACCCGGACTGGATATTCTGCGACGACTTCGATGACGGAACCTCACTGGTCCGCGACGGGCGTTACTTCGAGCATGACGACGACGGTGGAGAGTTCGTGGTTGTGGACGGCGTGGGGCTCGGCGGCAGCCACGGGATGCAGACCCTCTGGCAGGCCGGCGAGGTCGGAGCCGGAAGCCTCAAACTGGGCTTCGGCCGCAACCCGAGTGGCTACATGAACCGGGACATTCGTCCGAACGAGGACTTCCGCGAGGTGTTCTACCGCATGTACCTCAAGATGCGGGAGGGCTGGGTGGGGAACCCGATCAAGCTCTCCCGCGCCACGGTCATAGCCGCCAGTGACTGGTCACAAGCGATGATCGCCCATGTGTGGGAAGGCTCCGGCGAGACCCTGGGTATCGACCCGGTGCGATGCGTAGGCTCGGACGACGGTGTGGTTTGCGTTGGATATAACGATTTCTCGCACATGAGTTGGCTGGGGTATCGGAGCGGTTCGACACCGATCTTCTCGGCCGGCTACGACGGCCGGTGGTACTGCGTCGAGGCCCACGTGCGCCTGAACGATCCGGGGTTTGCCAACGGTATCCAGGAGTTCTGGATTGATGGCGCGTTGGAGGCGAGGGCGGAGCAGCTTGATTTCGTGCGCTCCTACACCGACTACGCTCTCAACGCGATCTTCTTCGAGAACTACGACAATGACGGTTCGGCTCAGGAGCAGGAGCGCTACTTCGACAACATCGTCGTCGCGACAACGAGGATTGGATGTCTCCCGCCGACCGGGTGGATCTTCTCCGACGGTTTTGAGAGTGGCGACGCCGAGGCTTGGTCGACGTCGGTGCAGTAGTTCCGCTGCCCAATAGATGATCCCCCTGCGATGGATGTGTATGGGTGCCAGGCGTTAGAAACTTGGGAAGTTGAACGATTGATGGATGCGGCTTGAACTTTCTAAGATTCTAAAGCCTGACACTGATTCAGCTTGACCACGATGCAACGATGCGAAGGGTGGCGCCCAGTCGAACCGCTACTCGTCCATTCCGCGGGTCATCGAGAACGTCATCTCGTGATCGGGCTTGCCATCCTTCCAAGCCGACCACGTCGCCTCGACGTGGTCGGCGTCCACGATACGGATGGTCGCCTCGTGGACGTGGGCGTCCCCGGGCTGCATGTTGCTGCCGCCGGCGAAGGCGAAGTGAAGCCCCTCGGACGCGGTGCTCGCAGAGTCGAGCTTGAACCGCGGCTGGTTGCCCATGGCACAGTAGTGGGTCGCCACCAGCTCGTCACCGTCGAGGTGGTAGACGGTCATCATCTCGTGGTCGGTCCCTGGAAACAGCTCCTCGATGACAATGCTGCCGGCCGACCCTACCCGGTATTTGATGGTGGCGGGACCGTCGGGCGTCTCGGCGTCCCAGGTTCCCTCAAGGCCTTTCATCTGCTCGAACGCCTCGGCCGCCCTCTCCCCGGCGATCGCGCCGACCGGTACCAACAGGCACACCAAGGCAATCACGACGACTGTTCTTTTCATCACGGTAGCTCTCCTTTCCGTTGACGAATCCCTCGAGTCAAAGTATTGAGACCTAGTATACGTTAAAATCGCGCAAGAGTTTAATGGGTCCCACCCAGCGGCCATCGGTCTCCCGGGGAACGAAATGAACACGGGCGGCTCGCCGGCGCTCCCTGCCCGGTGGGCCGGGATACGATCGTGGGGACGATGTGATCGGAAACCGGATGGGGCGACCGTTTCGGAAAGGTGCCAGATGGGATGAGAAGGCCGGTCTCCTGAACTCAGGGGCGCGACCCGTGGCACCCGAGCGACCACATTGCATCAATGCGAAGGGTGGCACCCATGCAAACGGGGTGACACTCAGATGATTTGAAGGCCTGACAGGAGGGAACACATCTTCCATGTGTATTGTTGATCAGATGTATGTTGGTAAAAAGTGGCCCCACAAAACACGACCCTGACTTTCACAGATCCCCGATGGTCTCACGGCGACAGCTCGCCGGTTGCGTATGGGGGGTCACACTCTTTTTCATGCTGTTTGCCGGACAGGTCCATGCGCATGTGGCTCTCGACTTCCCTAACGGAGGGGAGGTGCTCGAAGCCGGATCGGTTACCCAGATTCAATGGCACGATGTGGTCACGCATGGATCAGCAGACTATGATCTTTGGTACTCAACTACCGGTCCAGAGGGGCCATGGATCGTCATCGACAGTGATCTTCCGCCTTCTGGATCCTACGACTGGGTAGTCCCCGATACACCGTCCAACCAGGTTCGGCTCCGGGTACAACAGGACAACTCCGGCGCGGACTATTTGGACATCAGTGACTCAGACTTAGCCATTGTCAGTCATTCGACGATTCTTCCGGTCGTTCTCGAGGCAGAGAGAGATGCCACGATTTACGAAGAAGGAAACGGCACTATTGCCAACGGCTCAGGGAGTTACCTGTTCACTGGCCGCACCGAGTCACAGAATGGTTCGGCCGAACGGCGAGCGCTGCTCGCGTTCCCGATCACTCAAACTATTCCCGAGGGTTCAACGATTACTTCAGTAAGCCTCGAGCTGACAATGTCCCGGACAAACTCTGGAGGGCAATCCGTGAGACCCCATCGGCTACCCGAAGATTGGAGCGAGGGCCCATCAGACCCACCCGGGCAAGAAGGAGGCGGTACAACGGCGGTGGCAGGCGACGTCACCTGGATACACCGAGAGTTTTCCGAATCTCTTTGGACGACATCCGGCACCTCTTTCGCGCAATCGGCGAGCGCCACATTGCAGGTCGCAAACGAAGGCAGTTACTCATACTCAAGCACTCCTGACCTCGTTGCCGACGTCCAAGGCTGGCTCGAAGACGCTTCGAGCAACTTTGGTTGGGCGCTCGTTGTCGACTCGCCGCCGTCAGGCAGCGCGAAGCGTTTTAACAGCCGGGAAAACAGCACTGCATCCAGCCGTCCAAAGCTGACCATTAACTATGAAACCGTCCTTGAAGAACCAACTGCAAGTTTCAGCTTCACTCCTGCCCACCCGCGACCTGGCGACGAGGTGCGTTTCAGCGACGAGTCAACAGGTGAGCCGACAAGCTGGCTATGGGACTTCGGAGACGGTCAGACAAGCCAACAACAACATCCCAGTCACACCTATACGACCTCAGGAAGCAAGACCGTGACACTCGTGGTGAGCAACGCTTCTGGCAGCGACTCCGCTGTCAAAGAGGTGCGTATTGGTTCACCAGTGCGCCGGCCTTCTCGCCGAGTGGCGCCCATCCGCTAACCACGAAGGGTGCGAAGGGTGCCACGTAGAAGAAGGGTGCCACGGAAGGGTGCCACGTACACATTTGTTGATTTGTCAGCCCCTGGATGAAATCGCGGCATCGAGATCGTCGAGTCGTCTCTTGAACTCGGGATCGGTTCCTTCCCTGCGGAGACCTTTGTTGAGCCATTTGGTGACGGAATTGCGGTGTTTGTTGATGAGGGAGGCGATGTCGCGAACCCTGAGTCCGTAACGGCCGGCCGCGAGCGTTGAGAGCTCAATCCGTCCACGTACCTGTTCCGTGGAACGGAAACGTGATGCCAAGTCGTCGAGAGCATTTCCGGAGGCCGCCTCAAATCTGGTTGCGAATTCACCAAGCTCGAGCTTGGCCCGCTCCTCGGCCAGCCACAGGCCGTCGAAGGTGGTTGCATCCGGATGAAGGTCAGCATCGGCGATCTCATCGACATGGTTGGCCTGGATCCACCAAGGCAGCTCAGAAACGCCTGTGTTGGCCCACCGCGCCTCTGCAACCGAGCGCACCCAGTGAAGATAGCCATCGGCAGGGGCTCGGACGTCGTCTGCCCCGAAAACCACGGAGGACGGCGCGCCGGTTGACGATGTGTGGCCGACACACACCCACGATCTCTCGGTGACCGCTGTAGGGATACTCGGCGGGGTCATCGACGACGCCGGCGGCGACAGGGTTGAGGTGGACGTAGGCAACGGCCTGTCGGAAGTACTCGTTGGTGTCGATCACTCGTGCCCGGTAACGGCTCTGCCAGAGCCGGCCGAGATAACGATGGCGCCGGTTGTGGTTCCTGGCCACGCTGCCCTGCAACCGGGCCATTGAACGCCACAGATCGACGTCCCGGGTCCTAACGACTAGGTGGTGATGATTGCCCATCAGGCACCAGGCGAAGATCGTCCAACCGTCGAGGTCCCTCACCTTACGCAGAGTCTCGATGAACTCGATCGCCTCGAAGTCATCGTCGAAGACAAACTCGCCGCGGGCAACACGGCAGTAGACGTGATAGATGGCTCCAGGAAGAAAAAGACGGGGATGTCGCGGCATGGGGCTCCTCCCATGCGCGGACGGGGCAAATCGATTCTACCGGGCCCCCGTCACAAATCAACAAGTGTGTTCGTGGCACCCATCTGTACGTGGCACCCATCAGGAGAAACGTTGTTGACTTTCTCGGGCGTTGCGTGCGTACTAGGGTGCCACCCATGGACGTCTTGGAGGTTGATGTGGTTTCCCTTTTGAGCAAGTTGTTCGGTCTTGAAGATGATTCACCGACGCAGCCATCCAGAGACACGGAAACGGTGAGCAGAATCATCCGAGAGGTCGATCGCCTCGATCCCTCCGAAGCGCGGTACCTCGCGGCATTCGCCTTTGTTCTGGCGAGGGTTGCCAACTCGGATATGGAGATCAACAAGGACGAGGGCCGGAGGATGGAGGAGATTGTCCGCGAGCTTGGAGGGCTCAACGAGGCGCAAGCCCGACTCGTTGTGCAGATCGCGAAGTCGCAGCAGCTGCTGATGGGAGGCACCGAAAACTATCTCGTGACTCGGGAGTTCAACAAGATTTCCGACCGCGAACAAAAGGAGCGACTCATTCACTGCTTGTTCGAAGTCTCTGCCGCCGATGAATCGATCTCGCTGGTTGAGGAAAACGAGGTTCGGAGAATTGCCGAAGAGCTCCAATTCGACCACCGTGAGTTCTCGGTCATCCGCTCGCAGTACAACACGAAGAGGAGCATCCTGAAAGGCGATGCTCCACAGGAATAATTGCCAGGACCAACGTTCTCAGGTCAGCTGCGAAAACTTTAGAAATCGTTAAGACCGTTGGGCCTGGCACCCATGTTCTTGAGAGTTGCTCTTTGGCACCGTCGATGACCACGTCGAAGTGCCGCGGGGAGTCGAAATCGTCGGCAAAGACAGGGATCGTGGCACCCATCCCCACAAATCAACAAGTGTGTACGTGGCACCCATCACCCATCATCCCCACAAATCAACAAGTGTGTACGTGGCACCCATCGGCACCCATCATCAACAAGTGTGTACGTGGCACCCATCATCGGCACCCATCCAACCGTGAGTGGCTCACGTCGAAAAATCTCGGGGAACACGGAGGCTGAGAAGGGCGGGGGGTTGCCGCCCATCCCAGCAACATCCTGCACTCGAAGGCTGAGTGGTTCTACCGGAGGAGAGATTGCCGGTGAGCACCACTCACCTCGTACGTTTTAAAGATTTGGCTGCGCAACCATGCGCAGGTACGATTTCTTCTCGTCCCAGCCGCCGGGGAACAGCTCCTTGGCCTCTTGATTCGACACCGATGGCATGATGATCACGTCGTCGCCGTGGTGCCAGTCAACCGGCGTCGCTACTAGGCAGTTGTCGGTGAGCTGGAGGCTGTCGATCGAAAAACTCGCGCGGCGACGATCCTTCGGACTGGTCGAGGACGGACCGGAGCCAGGCAACCCGCGAGTCTTCGGCCGGCGCGTGCGAGCCTTTCTCCTTGTAGCTCCAGTGGGCCGCGATGCCGAACTCCGCAATTGTGTGCATTTCGCTGGTCCGGATCTGGATCTCGAACGGGTGGCCTTCGGGTCCGATCATGGTCGTGTGCAGCGACCGGTAGGCGTTGGGTTTTGGAATCGCGACATGGTCCTTGAGCCGGCCGGGAACCGGTGCCCACTGCTGGTGGATCAGACCGAGCGTGGCGTAGCAATCGGCCACGGACGACACGATCATCCTGAAGGCGAGAAAATCGAAGACGTTGGCGACATCCACACCCTGCCGCCTGAGCTTTTCGAAGATCGAGCACAGGTGTTTGACCCGACCGTGAACGCTGCCCTCGATACCGTTCTCCACGAGCAGCTCCTCGAGGACATCGCCAATCTCGGAGAACCATCGGTCGGCCGCCTCCCTCCGCTCCTCGATCTCCTGCTCCAACCTCTCGGCATCGGTGGACTCCTGGATGAAATCCGGAGCGATGTCTCCGAGTCGAATGGTCATGGCGCCCTCCATTTTGGCCAAACGGTTTATGAACAGGGTCCGTTCACCTCTCTCCAGCCAGCCGACCCGCCAGTCAGTCGGCGGCTACCGGACCGATCGAGATCCTTTATATGAATATGGGTCTCAATCACTATTTTGTCCAGCGGCCCGGGCATGCAAATATCGGGCGCCTCATATTCCTGAGGAGGGACCTCAACGACCGAACAAGGGCGGTTTCTGGCCACCATTTTCGGACGGGACAAACATCATGGGTGCCACATGGGTGCCACGTACCTCATTGTTGCATTGTAGAAGCCAGCTAAGGGTGCGAGGTAATGCAACAACGCGGTACGTGGCACCTATGATGCTGGGCCTGGCACTCATCCTGCAATCACACGAATGTTGTGATTTGGGTTCCATGAGGCACCCCCTTGCCACCCCTGCCACGGATTACTGATGCGACCGGGCACGTTACCCGTGGCAGGAGGACTCATGGGTGTTGAACTCGATTTTTCCAAACTCGACTCGATGGATGTACTCGACCTCGCGTGTTTTTTTGAACGAGAGGCTGCAGAAAGCTACGGACAGCTGGCCACATGGGCCGAAAAGAACAGCCCCGGTGCAGCGGAGTTCTTTGAACGGATGGCTCGAATGGAGATTCAGCACGACAGCCGGATCGAAAAACGGCGGCGGGCGTTGTTCGGCGATCGTCCTTCCCGCTACACCGACAGCGCACCGTGGGAGGTGGAGGTGCCCGACTTCAATAAGGTTGGTGCATCTTTCACTCTCGAGCAGGCATATTCACTGGCTCTCGGCGCAGAGGAGCGGGCGGAAGCCTACTTCCGCCAGGCCATGGACTACATTTCCGATCCAGAGGCTGTCTGTATTCTCGAGGCCCTCGCTGACGAAGAACTCGAACACCAGCGTCTCCTGAAAATCGAGATGGCGACCCTCAGCAGTGCCAGGTTTGAATCCTAGGAGCCACGTTCCTTTTAGGTCTTTTAGGTGCCTCTATAAAGAGTCAAGTCCAAGTTAGAGAAAAATGATCCTCGTCGTCGAGGCTGTGGTGCTGTGGGAAACCCGCCGCGGGTTTTCCAAGCCCTGGGGGGAGGCGGCCGAAGGGCGGCTTTCCATGATGGGTGCCAGGTACCTCGTTGTTGCATTGTTGCGGATCGTCGCGGAAGGGTGCCACATACACATTTCGCGGAAGGGTGCCACGCGGAAAGGTGCCACGTGTGCGCCAGGCCAAGCCTGGGGAAGGGGGAAGAGATGACATAGGTCGAGAGATCGAGGGAGTCTCTGAAACCTTTCGAACGAACCCTGCGGGTATGAGTCCCGCCCGGCCAAGGGTGGCCGCCAGCCGGAAGCGAGTCTTGCGCCGTGAGGGCGACCGAAGCGGTGAAGCATAGACAGCGAGATCGTAGGCCGTGTGATAGCTCCGAAATCACTTTTTGTGGACGCCGACCCTGTCGTGTGGTGCCGGAAAAGGTGCCAGGCACCCACTTGTGATGTTGTGACCGAATGAAACCTCGTCCCGGGCGGGGGAGGGCTAGCGCCTGCAAGATCATTAGTGAGTGCCCGGCACCTTTTGCGATTCTACTCAGCTCCCCTCACAAATCAACAAGTGTGTACGTGGCACCCATTATGAGGTAGGCGTCTGAATTCTCAGAACGGTCAACCCATCGGAGAGGCAGTGCATTCCCGTGTGCGGCGAAACAATGCGAAACATGGCACCCATGCATGCTGATCAGCTAGACTTGGGCTGTTCAAGAACCGATGGCGGTTGTGATCAGCGATAGCAAGGTGAGGTCGGAATGAAGAAACTCGCGATGATGCTGCTCGTGCTGGGGGCGGCTCTCGCCTCCTCAGGCGTCTACGCCCAGAATCTGCTCGACAACCCCGACTTTGACATCGATCTCGGCTCATGGACCTGCGGGACGGCCAACGGCACCGCGGTCCGGGATTCGCGGGATGTCGATGGTGCCGTCGACTCGGGCTCACTACAGATGGACAACGATGCTCCGTTTGCGGCCGCAAAGGTTTCCTGCGTCCAGTGCGTGCCGGTGGTAGAGGGGGTCAGCTATCAACTCGCCTCCTGGGTTTACTTCGCCGACGAGGGCGCGTTTACACTCGACGGGAGCGCTCGAATCCAAATCATGTTCTCCGATGACGCCGGGTGCGTGAACTCGGTTGGCTTCGGTGATGTCGGCTATCTGGAGGCGAATCCCGGGAACGCCGATACCTGGGTGCCACTCATCACCCAGTGGAACCTCGCACCGGCAGGCGCAAACCACGCATCGGCGATTCTCATCACCTGGGCCAACATCCAGGACAATCCGACCAGGACGCACTACGACACGGTGTCGCTCACCGACGAAGGGATCTTTGCGGACGACTTCGAGTCGGGCGACACGAGCGCGTGGTCGTTGACTATCCCTTCCCCCTGAGTGGTTGGGCCTGGCACCACGTTATTCGGACATCGTTTTTATCAGCTGTCTGGGTGGAAGCCCGAACATCCTTTTGAACTCACGGCTGAACTGGGACGGGTTCGCATAGCCAACCCGAAAGCCCGCTTCACTGGCGTTGAGGCCGCGGTCAACCATCATCGCGCGGGCGGAATGCAACCGTACCTTTTTCAGATATTGAAGAGGGGACATACTGGTCACCTCCCGAAATTTGTGATGAAGAGCCGACGTGCTCATGCCGGCAACATGGGTAATGCCATTGGCACCACCAGGCAGTGGAGCGGGTCATAGGTGTAAACCCTGTCACCCAAGAAAATCTGTTTTTGACCCTGTACCACGATGCAGAGGCTTGGTTTGTAGGGTACCGGTTGCTTGGGGAGTGGGGTCGACATACGAGAAACCACCATTGCGGAACGTGGCACCCACGGGGACACCCTGTCCTCCCGGGTGGACTCTCGGACTCAGGCGGAGCCCAGACCGAACCTTGATTGCTGGCACAAGACGTGCCTTATCTAGGTCGGTGATCGCCTCGAGTGGTCGCCGAGAAAGGGAGGAGCAGCAATGAAACCCCGGAGAATCCCCTTGGTCACGATGCTGCTGCTTGCCGCTGCATGTTCGACTGTCAACTACCAGTCCCCGTATTTTGCCGAGCGGGCCCGACACCACCAGATAATCGCCGTGCTGCCGTTCGAGATGGTCCTCACCGGGGATCCGCCCCGCAACCTCACAGTCCAGCAGATCGCCCTCATCGAGGAGGCGGAGAGCGTGGCCTTCCAGGAGGCGTACTACTACCGTCTTCTCCATCAGGCGAGCGTGCACAGGAAGCACCCGATAAGGATCGATATCCAGCCGGTCGAGACCACCAACCGTCTTCTCGAGGCGGCCAGCATAGGAGTTCGTGAATCGTGGGGCATGTCCGCCAAGGCGCTGGCTCGTGTGCTCAGGGTGGATGCGCTGATCAGCACGTCGGTGCAAAAGACCCGCTATCTTTCCGATGGTGAGTCCTTCGGCGTCGATCTGGGCCTCCAGATCGTCAACGAGATCACGGAAGGGCGGCTCGCACCCGTTCTCCCGTGGGGTATGGTCACGACCCACGACATCTGGGCCAACTGCGAGCTGATAGACAGCCTCGACGGAGCGGTACTTTGGCAGACGGATCTCGCACAAGCCACCGACTGGCAGTACCCCGCCAACCAGGTGATCGCCGGTTTCACAGAGGAGCTGGCCAAGAAGTTCCCCTATCGGAGTTGAATCCCGTGGTTGTCATCAAGGAGGGGTGCCGAGTTCCGGACCGCTTGCCCGCATTTCTCACCGGGTTTAGTGACGAGGGCGGCACCCTTGAGGGTCAAGGGTGCCGCTGATCACAACCTCACATTACGAACGAAGACGAAGACCGAGGATCTGAGGTTGTGATCAGTGGGAGCGTCGGTGAAACCGATGGGAGGTAGTGGGTGAGAGTCTCATACGGGGAAGGCCTAGCCAGCCACTCCGGCCCCGAGTCATGCGTTTGCATTCGTAAGGGTGTAGGCGAAGCGTTGACAGGGGGAGCTGCGAGCCGGGACATTGAGCCTCGAAAATCACATAGAGATCGGGACGCCTCCGCTGTCCACTGGAGCGAGGGGCAACATCAGGTCAACCGGGATGGCGAGGTTGGTCGGGTCCCGCGTGGTCGAAGACCCCGTGCGCGCGCTCAAGCCTTTCATGCGGGAACCGAGAGATCCTGGAACTGGCCGAGAGGAGATGGCCACTCGGTCCGTGACGAGAACCCTGAGGGGACAAGACGTCGATGAACGGTTCCAGGAAGTCGGACAGCTTCGTAGTACCTGAGAAGCCCCCGAACAAAGGTAGCGGTGCGCCGCAACCGGCGGAGGGGGTGGAGGGAAGGCGGCTGACCAAGGGGAATCCGGGCCAGCAAAACAGACGCCGGACGCAGGGCCGGGGAAGTCTGCACAATGCGCTGGGCCGGATACGGCAGGCTGCGCGCCGGGATAAGCGGCAGCGATTCACCGCGCTCTGGCACCACGTGCACAACGCGGATCGGCTCGAAATGGCATACAAGCGTCTGAACCGAAAGGGCGCTGCCGGGGTCGATCGAGTGACGTGGCAGTCGTATGGGGAGGACCTCGGGGAACGACTCGAAGATCTTTCTGGACGGCTGAAACGCGGGGCGTACCGAGCGAGACCTGTGAGACGGGTGTATATCCCGAAGACCGACGGCGGGCAAAGACCACTGGGCGTACCGGCTCTGGAGGACAAGCTCGTCCAGAGTGCGACGGCCGAGGTCTTAAACGCCGTCTTCGAGCAGGACTTTCTTGGATTCTCTTACGGGTTTCGACCAGGACGCAGCCAGCACAATGCGCTGGATGCTCTGACGGTCGGACTGAAGAAGCGAAAGGTGAATTGGGTGCTCGATGCGGACATTCGTGGTTTCTTCGATGCCATCGACCACGAGTGGCTGATACGGTTCCTCGAGCACCGGATCGGGGACCAGCGCGTCATCCGTCACGTCAAGAAATGGCTGAAGGCTGGAGTGCTGGAGGATGGCAAGGTGACGTTGGAGGATCATGGGACGCCGCAGGGTGGGAGCATCTCGCCCTTGCTAGCCAACATTTACCTCCACTACGTCTTCGACCTGTGGATCCAGGCATGGCGAAAGCGTGCCGAGGGCGACGTGATGGTGGTCCGTTATGCGGACGACTTCGTCGTCGGATTCCAGCATCGTCATGAAGCCGAGCGGTTCGTGGCCGAGCTGCGCGAGAGATTCGCAAAGTTTGGGCTCGAGCTTCACACCGGCAAGACCCGCCTGATCGAGTTCGGACGCTTTGCGGCCGAGAATCGCCAACGGCGGGGCGAGGACAAACCTGACACCTTCGACTTTCTCGGGTTCACCCACGCGTGTGGGAAGACACGGAATGGCGACTTCCAGGTGGTCCGATTGACGATGAAGAAGCGGTATCGGGCGAAGCTGAAGGCGTTGAAGGCCGAGCTTCGGCACCGGCTACACCACCCCATCCCAGACGTCGGAGAATGGCTCGGGAAAGTCGTGTCCGGGTACTACCGATACCACGCGGTGCCGGGAAATGCTCGCACACTTTGGGCCTTCCGCTTCCATGTCGGGCGGCTCTGGTGGCGCACGCTCAAGCGGCGCAGTCAGCGCTCTCGATGGAACTGGGCCCGAATGACTCGACTCATTGACCGATGGCTACCACGTCCCCGGATCCTGCATCCCTATCCCGAGCAACGTCTGCGCGTCATCACCCGAGGTAGGAGCCCAGTGCGGTAGTCCCGCTCGCTGGGATCTGTGCGGGGGGCGGCCCGAAAGGGCCGTTCCTACCGCGACCACCCATGCGGTCACCGCTGATGATGAGCTGGCAATTGCGGCCTTTTCGGCGCCTATCAAAAGAAAACTATTGAAATAAAAGGAGATATCTGTTATCGTGCAGCGTCTGTTGCCGGCCAGCGGGGCCGGCTTCTGTTTTGGTGGACGCAGTGTTCACCACGGTTTGCGAGACGGGCGCACCCCAGAAAGGCAGCGCCCAGGAAGATAAGAGAGAGATATGTCGAAGAAATTGTTTGTTGGAAGTTTGAGCTGGGACACGAACGACGAGGGCCTGCGCAGCGCGTTCAGCCCCCACGGCGAGATCAGCGAAGCCACCGTGATCAGCGATCGCGATTCGGGTCGCTCGCGCGGATTCGGTTTCGTCACCTTTGACGACGACGAGTCGGCCGACAAGGCCGTTGCGGCGCTGAACGGGACGGAGCTCGACGGCCGCACCATCAAGGTGGACGTGGCCCAGGCCAAGCAGCGCTCCAATGGCGGCGGCGGCGGGGGCGGTCGCGGCGGCTGGTAAGCCTTCCTCATCAACAGCAGAACCCCTCCCTCGTGGAGGGGTTTTTTCTTGCCAAAATAGTGGGCGTTCGCCAAGCCGGCCCTTTGGCTTGATCATCTTGGCGGTCGTGGATGATC
>PVMK01120050.1_pt1 | contig 27148 bp, 30 predicted proteins | sample 1853481 | NCBI WGS metagenome assembly PVMK01 (sample SAMN08533507, study PRJNA380276) | Marine sediment metagenome, whole genome shotgun sequencing project. | reverse complement strand
AAAGCTCTGGCAGATGCGTAACTCATCCGAGACTGCTCATCGCTCCAAAACAAGGCGCCGTCTTCCAATGGTTGTACGCATTATTCAGACCAACGCAGCTGGCGATGATACCTATGTCATTGATCCGAACACCAACAAAGTGGTTGGAGTCATTGACGATATTGAGATACCGCATGGCATTACGTCGGCGACTGACGGCAGCCAGTTGTACCTTTCCAACGAAGCGCTCCACAGCCTTGATGTTGTGGACTCCAGAACCCTCAGGGTGAAACGACGAATACCTTTAAGTGGCAGGCCGAATAATGTAGCTATCAGCAAGGATGGACGCAAAGTTTATGTTGGCATCATGGAAATGCCCGGCTCCGTAGATATTATCGACACGCTGGCGATGGCGAAGGTTAAAACCCTTGCAGACAGACGGCGCTATTCACAACGTCTACGTCACGCCGGACGGTAAATATGCGGTGGCTGGCTCAATTCACACAAGCACGATCAACGTTATCGACACCGCAACTGATGAACTGGTCTGGACACTGAAAATGCGTACCGGCGTTAGACCCATGGCCTTTGATACCCACTCCGACGGCTCAACAAAAAATATATACGTACAGCAATCTGGCTTTCACGGTTTTGCGGTGGTTGATTTTAACAAGCGTGAAGAAATTGCCCGTATTGAACATCCACCGGTGCCTGGAGAACATGCCCATACGGATGGCTTGCAAGGTGCACCCGCACATGGCCTGGGTGTGTCGCCGGACGGAAAAACGCTGTGGTCTACGAGCAAGGTATACGGTCATGCCTACGTGTACTCTCTGCCTGATCTTAAGGAAATAGGCCGTGTATTCGTGGGCCAGCATCCAGAATGGGTAACGTTCACTCCTGACGGAAAGTATGTCTACATTGGGGCGGCCGGCGATAATGAAACGCACGCGATTGATGTCGCCATGATGAAAAAAGTTGCCACAATTTCAGTGGGGCAGGTACCCAAACGAGTTGCCACGGTGCTTATGGCTATCGAATGAAATCGCTATCGTTTGTCGAGCATTCATTTCAGAAGTTTAACCCTTGCGGTCGTTCGCGAAAGAAAATCTCCAGGGCCAAATCCTGAAGGTCCGCTCTCACCGATAGCGGTCGTTCAGATAGCAGAAAATATAGAGATTTGACCGGCAGCTTCGGGGCGTGAAGCGGACGTAAAGGCCAGCCCATTTTGAAGCCGCCTTGATGTCTGACCAGAGTCGAAAGCAGACTTAGTCGGACGGGGTCTTGATGTTGAAAGCGGTGAGAATCCGCCCGACGACTTCGTTCATGTATTGAATCTCGCCACCGTGGCTGGGACCCAAGCGGACGATTACTATGTCTGCAGAAGGAATGACGACAGTCATCTGGCCCATAGCTCCCGCTGGCCAAAAGGCATCGAGGGGAACCTGGTCCATTCGCCCGCCCCGATTGAGCCAGAATAGACCGCCGTAACCGAGAGTGGGGTCGCCCGGAGCGGGACTGCTGATGAAGTCGACCCATCCATCTGCCAGGATACGTTCACCCTCAAATACACCGTCCCACAGATGCAGCAACCCGAACCGCGCCCAATCCCATGCACTGCCGTAATCGTATCCGGTCATGATGAAATTGCCCCAGGCATCGGTCTCCAGCACGAAATTGCGCGCGCCGATACGATCGAACAGCACACTCTGTGGAAACTGCAGGTAGTTCTCTCCTCTCGCCTCCACTGTCTGGCGAATAATTCGACCGAGTGTCAGCGGATCGGAGTTGCGATAGCGGAATTGGGAGCCTGGCGGGAGCTCGAGCGGTTGATTCACTGCGTGTTCGAAAACATTTATGCCATCAAAGTAAATTCGAAGATGCTCGTTTGATGCAGTCCATGCATCCGGTCGTTCACGTCCAAAATTTGTAAACTCCAGGCCACTGCTCATGTTCAGCAGGTCCCGAATCTTGATCTGCCGACGTGGATCCTCAGGACCCTGCCATTCCGCGATTGGCGCGGGATCATCCAGGGAAATCTCTTCCTGCTCGGACAAAACTCCGATCAGTGCCGCAGTGATGCTCTTGCCCTGCGACCAGCTGATCTGCGGCGTATCCTTGCCGAATCCACCGGCATATCGCTCGCCGATGATCTTGCCGCGATACACGACCACAAGGGCGCGCGTATTCTGGCCGTCGCGTGAGATCGCCCAGTTCAGTGCGCCGCCAAGCTCGCGCTGATCGATCTCCGGAAATGTCGCGTGTGCCTCCAGATCGCCGAGCGGCCAGGCTTGCACCGCGGGATCAGGAAGCGCCGATTTGATCTTGACAGGTTTGAAGAAGACTCTATCCGCACCGGTGGGCAGGATCGTGCACCCCTGGTCGCCGTGATACCGCGCCTTGCGGTCGGGTTCGACACCGGGAGCCGATACTGTGACACTCCTGTCTCGCTCGTCGACTGTAAACCCAAAGCTTTCGTCCCACCCGAAACGTAGTACGAATGGCGCGATATCTTCCGCCAGGATTCTTTCGGCAGATCGCTTGTTCTCTCTACCGACCACATAGAGTCCCGAGCACAGATGGTGCGCTGCCATTGCAGCGATATGGGCTTTGGCCTCGACAGTACGCGGCTGGCTCACCTCGGCAGCATTGACGATTGCGCCCAGAAAGATTGTGGTTGCTGCCATTACGAGTCTTTGTCGCGAAACACACATGGCAAAATCCCCCGTCTTCAGATAAGCCACAAATGGATTAGTCCATATAATTGCAGCCGTTCGCATCAGGTCGATAGCGGCCGATTACGTCAAGTGTAGCCGAACGGCAGTGTTTGGAACGGAAAGCGGACATCGTGACCGGGCAAAATGCTGTTGTTCCACATGCTGCTACCGAATCCGTAGCAAAATGTCCGCTTTGGAGAAAAGCGGACGCTCAGATGCCTGGAATCAATGGTTCTTGAGTGTCTGCTTTCGGCCAAAAGCAGACGTTCATGGGATTTCTCAGAACAATTACCTCATGCTTAGTGATTTTGCGCCTGGTCCGATATTACGCCGTCGCACCACAGTTTTACTGCTTAGTTCCAGCAGTGCATTTGACAAACAATCAAGGTTGCACAATTGTGTAGGCAGTGCGGTAGCAGCACTACGACTGTAAATTAAGCCATAAGTGTCGTTAATTCTGTGTTTCCCGAGGATTTGCACCGATGACAAATTTGTCTAGAAAAAGCCAATCTCGCAGGCAGTTTGTGCGACAAACCCTGCTATCAGCCGGCGGTCTACTACTGACATCAGTGGCTAGTGCCTCCGATCAGCTAGGTATCACTGACCCGGATGCTGGCAAGCTTGATGGGTCACTGGCTGCGTTCGGAAAGTCAATTCAAGGGAAAGTTCTGCTGGCATCCGATGCGGGCTACGACGGGATGCGGCGAGTCCTCAGTTTTAATCCACAGACCGACAAATACCCCGCGATCATTGCGCAGTGTAAGACGGCACAGGATGTGGTTCGTTCCATTGAATACGCCCGAGCCAATAGCCTTGAGATTGCCGTTAAATCGAGCGGCTGTGACGTTATGGGTCAATCGGTTTGTGAAGGTGGCATGGTGGTAGATTTATCATTGCTACAGGAAATTGAGCTGAGCGTTGAAGATCGTACCGTGCGAGTGGGTGCAGGTGTTAGATGCGGAACGCTGGAATACACGCTAAGTGATGCTGGAGTCGTTGTTCCGCTTGCTTGTAATCCGATGGTAGGAGTCAGTGGGCTGACACTTGGAGGCGGCCTAGGGCTGGGTGTTAGGGAAACACGGAACGACAGCGGACAATGTCATTGCCATGGACATTGTCACTGCAGATGGCAACCAATTACGAGTTTCGGACGAACAAAATGAAGACCTTTTTTGGGCCCTTCGTGGTGGCGGTGGCAACTTCGGAATTGTCACCGCCTTTGAATATAAGGTTCATCCGTTAGCAGAGGTGTATGGAGGGTTCCTCCTATATCCGCTTGAAATGCTTGGTGACTACCTGCAGTTTTATCAAGACATCATGGCCAATGCGCCGGATGAATTGGTGATTGAGATTTCAATTTCTCCAACAAATCCACCAATGTTAGTCGCGACTGTCTGTTATTCCGGCGATGAATCTTCATTACAAGCCATGCTAACACCCATCAGAAAGTTTGGCCCACCGGTTTTTGACGGCTTACGCCCCACAAAATTAAGTCAACTCACTGCATTCACCAAAGAAGTTACAAGCTTCATCGCAGCCAATTCCAAACCGGACACCGGCACACCGAAAGAAAGTGATGGACACTATAACCATTGGCGCGGGGCAACTATTCCCGAATGGACAGATTCAGCAATCAATACATTTGTTACCTGTATTGAAAACGCCCCTGCCGGCTGGTCGATAGGCGCTGGACACTACATGCACGGCGCGCCTTGCGCGGTTAATGCTCAGGCAACCCCAATATTGCGAGATGAACATAGCAGTAGTTATTTTTTCAATATGAACTGGGGCCACTCCAGTCAATCTGATGACTCCATGGCATGGGTTGACCGGTCAATCAAAGATATGCAACCGTTTAACCGCGCCGGTACCTACATCAACTATTTGAGTTCCAATGACGATGAAGCAGTTGCCGATGCTTATGGTGCCAACTATCCCCGGTTACGGAAACTTAAGTCACAATACGACTCTGAGAATAGATTTCACTTGAATAGAAATATTCGAGCCTAGTAAAAAGGGAGTTGAACCGATTTCTCGGATTTTCTTCTGTGGCCATGACCTTGCCGGATGGTATGGCATACCTATTTTTTTGTATTGAGTCGGTTCGACCCGGAAATGATAATCGCTATGGCCAATACCCTGGTCGATGTTCTGGAGGTAGGATTGGTTCGGTAATGCGACTGGCCCGCATCGGCAGCTATGGGTCTATTCTGTTGAAAAACTCTTAATCTGAAAATCCTGGATTTTCCGCAGAATGTCGACTATTGGAAAATCCAATGCTAATCGTGACCTTGCCTGCATCAAAGGCTCTGTATCAGACTTTTCACTGTTATCTATACCCCCTCGTATCAAAAAATATTTAATAGCTCTAAGGAGCCAAAATTTCTTCATCGGCCGCGAAAACGGAGTTTTTCAACACAATAGGTCATTGACCGCCGTTCAAAACTGTACTGCACCAACGACCGTTCTGGGTCGCGAGCTGCTATAGGCAACGGCAAGTGGCGAAGTTCAGCTTCTGCCCACATACAACATGGAAAACAGGCTCTATTGATGAAAATTAAATGTGCGACACTCGAACACCTTAATGAGGTGGCAAGGTTGTTTGATCTGTACCGCCAATTCTACATGCAACCGGCCGATCTCGATAAAGCTCGTCGCTATCTCAAAGAGAGAATCGAAAACAACGAATCCTACATTTACTTGGCGACCGATGAGAAAGGCCGAGTTCTTGGCTTCATTCAGCTGTATGCGTCGTTCTGCTCCGTTGACGCAGCACCCATCTGGATCCTCTACGACCTCTACGTCGATGCGGCTGCACGTCAGCAAGGGGTGGGAACGGCGCTTATGGAACAGGCACGTCAGTTAGCTTACGAAACCGGGGCCGTTCGGATCGATCTGGAAACCGCGGTGGACAACACAACCGCACAATCGGTGTACGAGCGGTTAGGTTATGTGCGTAACACAGAATTCTACGGCTACTCCCTGGACATCAAATAACTCAAACGGTACCCAGTGACCATTCCAGAGTTCTATTTGCCCGAATTAACAAAGGCAGTATGCCGAGTCGATTGACGAGCTCTACTTCCTCGCTGTCTGTTAATTTGCATCCCAAATTGCACCACTAAACCCCGGTATTTGCATTAAATTATGCCCCAGTGTTGGGGTTGAAATATCTCTTGATCTCAATGAGTTAACTATTTCACCGCGGTTTAATATTCGGTGCAAGTGCTTGTGTAAATTTGGACGCAAATTAACAGTATCGGCTTTTAACTACCCCGATTGATGCCAATTTTCAGAATGAAATAGATAGCCAGAATATAAGGCCTATAGTTAAAAGATAGGACTAACAAAATCAATTGGCACGGATGCATCGCCACGGATGTGGACGGGTCAATTGTAGTCAACTCCGCAGCTCCCTCGTTTCCATCCGTGTACATAGTCGGAGATCTCCACACAAGTATGAGCTTGCGCGCAGACACGGCACCAACCGTTGTTGAATTCTTGGGTTCATACAACGTCGTCGGGCCAAAAAGCGAGGAGAAAAGAACCATGATGAATAAATTAATTCTATTTTGTACCTTTGCAATCTTTATGCTGGCCGTCGGCGGGGCGGTCACGCCGGTGTGGGCTCACGCTGACTGCGGACCTGGAGGAAAAGGAAAGCACTCAGATAAACATCCCCACTGCGGGGTTGTTAACGAAGATTCCACCGATGATGGTAGCCTTTACCTTGTCTGGGTGGATGGTGATTTGATATTAGGTCAATTCACTGGTCACGACCCAGTCGGCAGGAAGGAGGCAGTCACAGTGAATTTTCAGTACATAAATATGGACCTGAGTTATATCCAAGATAAACTTAACGATGATTCGTGGCCTGACGGTGACGGTGACGCTTGCTTCACCGGCGCCCCCGTGGAAGGGCGCCAAACCGTCCTGTCTATCGAACATGACAGAGACAAAGCATTGGCGGCGACGTATGTCTTCTCGGGTTTCGGCACCGACGGAACCCCTCAAGTTGGTTATAGGCTCAAGTTGTCGACAAGCGATCGCAGCCCTGTTGATCCAGGATGGCGCCCTACGGAGGAGGGTGTGGCTAACCAGTTCTTTGTGAAATTCGATCAATGGGAGGTGGGCAGCAAAAAAGACATCGCTTGTAACGGCAGTGGTTCGCTGGATACGACCATTTCGATAAGAAAAACAAATTAGGAGACCGCAAAAGCCTGGGCAATGGGCCGTCAATCGCTGGCGGCCCTTTTCTTTGCCTCAAATGCAACTGGGTTTTTCATAAATTGTTTGGCAATTTCCCATAAAGATCGCAGTTGAGTATCGGTTAACCTTCCCTTTCGGTGCTCGTCGGCGAGTTTATCCAGCACGACATGGCGTCTACTGTTTGTATCTGATGATAAACCTACCGGCTTGTCACATTTTGTAAGTTTAGACATGCTTTCCTCCGGTATGGAGCCTCAGGTTATGAAAATGTAGATTTGAAGACAATGACCTGAGACAACTAAAAACCCCGGCTTTTACACCGGGGCTGACGGACTAGTTAGCAGTGAGAAACCTTTGTTTAGGGCGGTATCGCTGCCATTGTTACTTCTGCAATCAACCAAAGCAGACTAATCACTGTGAAAATGATTATCACTTTTTTCATCTTTTCCTCTCCCGTTTTTCTCAAGCAGGTTATAAAAGCCCCTTCTATCAAATATAGGAGATGATTCAGAATTTTGCATGAATTAAAAATCCCCAGCCATAACACCGGGGCTACTGGCATGATAGAACGATGATTCTATCCGCTGTTGACTGTTGATTTGCATCCAATATTGCCCATGCTTTTGCATATTGGAATTGACCTTGCATGGTGCGGTTTAAAGCAACGCCGCCAAACTGTTAGCCCGTTGTAGCCGGGGCAATTTTGAATGCAAATATATACTGTTTTTGGTTCAAATTTCGGTGCAAATCAACAGTCTGTCGTTGGATGGTCAACGCTGGGTCGCCTGCAAGTCTGGCTTCTTCCTACCGGTGCGGGTGCTCTCGCGGCTGTTTCGGCGACTGTTACTGGAAAAACTCAGCGCCGCTCACCACGCTGGTCGTTTGCAGTTCTTCGGTGGGCATCAGCCGCTCACCGATGCCACCGCCTTCGCCGACTATCTGGCGCCACTGCGCACCCTCGACTGGGTGGTCTATGCCAAGCGCCCGTTCGCCGGACCCGAAGCCGTGCTTGCTTACTTGTCGCGCTACACCCATCGGGTCGCCATCAGCAACAGCCGGCTCATTGCCTGCGATCAACGCGGTGTCACCTTCAAGTGGAAGGACTATCGCGCCCAAGCGGCGTGATCGCTACAAGACCATGACCCTGGCCACGCCCGAGTTCATCCGGCGCTTCCTCATCCACGTGCTGCCTGCCGGCTTCCACCGCATCCGCCACTACGGCCTGTTCGCCAACCCCGTGCGGGCCAAACAGCTGCCCCGACTGCGTGAACTGCTGGCCAACGACAACGCTGATAGCAATTCACCAATTAAAGGGACGACTGACGATGAGCCACCCACCAGCACCTACACCTGCCCAGCGTGCGGTGCGCCCATGATCATTATCGAGACCTTCGAAAGACAAAACCCGCGGGCGCCGCCGGCAATCTCATGAACGATGCTCTCCCCACACAGCACATTCACTGCCGGGCGCACACCGGCAGCACCGCGCTATTGCCCAACGCTGGAAATCCGCCGATCAGCAGCTCTTTGATGGCATCACAATGGCCTCACACCTGCCCGCTGATAGGCCAAATCAAGTCCAGTGACCCGCTCTGCGCTCGCTGTCAGCGGGCCAACCCGAGAAACGATTCATCTAATCCCCATAGCGTAATCGCTACGACCCCGCGGTTTCCTCCCCTGAGTATTATCTGACGCCTGCCCCAAACGCTGATTTAATCCGCAAGCTCCTGCTCGCGGGCAGGCATCTGATAATCCTTAACAGTAGCGGAACTTCGCATATGCGAAACGAAAAGGGCCACCAGCGATTGGCGGCTCTCGAATCACGGCCCAAATTCGTTACGTATCGATTTTCGAGAAGAATGCAGCGCGAAATTCAGTGTCCATTTAATTTACTGAGTCTCATCCGATGCCGGGCCTCGCGACTTGGCATAGTGTTTTTCATATGAGACGAGTTCGGTCCCATCGGCCTTACGACCACTGAACCGCACGAGCACGGATGCGCCGTCGTCTTTCACGTCAACCCAACCATATTGACTACTACCTGGGAAGGCGCCATGACTGTAAGGGCCGCCCTTGATCGATCCACCGCGATCGAGTGCGGCCGCATGGAATACCACGGGCCCCAGAGCATCCACATCGGCATATTGGCTGTTGGTTCCATCGTCCAAGGCTACCATGTGGGCGTCACCGCTCAGGATGATTAGGTTGTCGATGCCGTTCTCGGCAAAGAAAGTAGCTAACTCAGCGCGTTCGTGGTTATAACCCTCCCAACTGTCAGAGCCCGCATCGGGTGCGCCAATCCAAGGGATGGTGTTGCCCCAGAAGACAACCGCATGTGACCGAGAGGCCCTGAGTACCTCTTCCTTGAACCAGGCTTTTTGAACTGTTCCAAGCACGCTCTTTTCAGGTGTATCGAGCTTGCTAGCCGGCGTTTTTTCAGAACGAGTGTCCGTCAAGATGAAGCGAGTGCGCCCCACTGTAAATGCTTGGTAGATAGGCACATCACCCTTTCCCGCCACCAGGCTGTAGTGAGGAACGTACTCCTGGTACACACGGCGTGCAGCTTCCCGAGCAGGTGATTCCATGTTGCTGTTGTTGGAGCCATAGTCGTGATCATCCCAAACGTAGGCAATAGGAACGTAACGATAGAGCTTTGCCTGAACTGCCGAGTCCAATACCTTTTCGTATGCGTTCCGATAAAGGAAAGCACTGTTCAGAGAAATGTTCGAGTAGTGCAGATCACCCAAGTGCAGATAAAATAAGGGTTTTTGGTTGCGGATAACCTCGAATACCTTATTCTTCGACCCCGTGCTGGCGCAAGAGCCCGTGGCGAAGCTAAAACTGGCAGCCCCGTCGGGAAAAGTCCTGAACCTGCCCACATTGGATACGAGCATGGACCTGGGTGAACCCAACCAATAGAAATAGGGCGTGTTGGGGGTTAGCCCCTTGACCGGAACCGAAATCATTCTCGCGTTTAGTTCCCGGCCCTTGGGATCGCGCGTTCCCTCTTCGTCTAGGGTGATGTCGTCTATGTGAAAGGTCTTCTTGAAGACGGCGTCTTTGAGATTCTTGCTCGTTCCGACCCGCAATGTCACGGGAAGGTGTCGCACTCGGACCACCATGTTGATCTTCACTGATGTGCTGGTAACGGCACCCGACCAGAAAACTTTGACGGGACTCGTTTCGTGGGTAGCAAATTCACCACTTTTGGACACAATAGGCAGCAAGCAAAGTACAGCAATCAAAGTAAGTCGTTTCATGGCGGGGCGCATCTTCTGTGTCCATGAAGTATAGAACTTGCCAGGCGATGGACATTGATACATGTCACTCACTGGCGGCCATTCTTTTTAATCGCTGTCGAGTGACCACGCTTGGCCGTTTCCGACTATTCACCAATGACTGCAATGGGTCCAGACTGTGTGAAAACTCAAATTTCAAATCTTCGAGTGGTTAATTGCGATCAAATTGCAAAGGATATAGATGGATAAGTGTGTTTCAGTAGTATTAGCGATACAGAAGAATCTCATTTAGGATGAATACTCCACCAATTAAAAATTTGAAATAGTTTTCACACAGCCTGGGTCGTAAGGGAATGAAGGTGGCTTCGCAGGTTAATGGCCGGTTGCGGCCAGAAAGCGGAACACCAACAGCCGTGAATTTCAGTGCCATTTGGATCACTTTCGGCCACAACCGGCTATCCAGTTTCGTTAATCAGTTCAAGCTTAGTCGAACAATTTATCCACGGATATGAATATTCCACGTAGTCGGAAGTCTGGTTAATTTGTCGTCTGAAACACCTTCTAAAGCCGAAATCACTTGGCAGATCTCCTACATTTTAACCACCTCACTCCATTGACATTAGTCAACCCTGTCTTTCGCAAACAAGCGTAGTCTGAAATCCCAGCCAACGCTAAAATGAGGCTAAACGATGAACGCTATCAATCAGGCGATGGAGAAGCATCACCGAAGCATTATTTATTCACTTCTGTTCGTGATTGTTTTCTTTGCAGCCTCCTGCACTTTTCACGACATAATCCCAGTGTGTCATTACATCTTTGGGTGTGACCACCAAATGCACGTGGCCAGCATGCACTAAAGCAAATTGCCGATTAATTGCCAGAACGCGATCAGGCAAAGAGGGGCATCCTAGCCCGTGTCTAGTCCAGGGTGCAGCGCTGTTCGAACCCTGTTTGTTACTTACTGGGCGGCAGTCGAGTGCATGCTTTCGAACAACGCCGTGAGCGGACACAAATCAGTCAACGTGATATAGGCCGCCATCATGGGGATGAATGCGGCGATTACAAATACCCAGATCGCAAGTAGCCGGCCGAAAATTCGTATTTTTCCATCTGCTTTCGTGGAAGAAAACATGATGAAATACCCGAGCACCAACCAGATCGTTGCAGGAAGAAAACTGAAAAAGAAACACATGACATTAACCTCGCTTTGTGAACCTACCTCACCTGAAATTTAGAAAAAGGCAGTTTTCCACAAAACTCATTATCACGCCGGGGGGGGAACGTGTCCCTGACTAAGGTCAAAAAATTGAATGATGTGTTATGCGGCCACACCCCGCCAGCTTACACAGCAGGTTTTACGGGCTATTTTTTCCAGCATCGCATCCACGATCTTGTGTTGCACCTGTCCACCACTCACTTCGTTGATCTGTCGGATGGCTGAAGGGCTAGTGATGTTTACCTCTGTCAGGTAGCCATCAATAAAATCGGCGCCGGCCAGGAAAATCCCGTGCTCTAGCAGGAATGGTGCGATGGTCCTGATAATGTGATTCTCCCTGGCGCTGAGTTGCGTGGGCACGCATATTGCGCCCTGATGAATGTTCGCAAGATAACTACCGGGCTGTGGGATCCGGTTGACCATGCCAACCGGTTTTCCGTTTAGAAGATAAACACGCTTGTCGCCCTGGCTAACTGCTGACAGGTATTTCTGGGCCAACAGAAACCGGGGCTTGCCGTCTGAATCAATCAGCGCTTCGCTAATTGATTTGTGGAAGTCTCCACGCTCATCCCAGACAATTTTTGATATGCCACGCCCGGAACAATCATTAAGCGGCTTCAACACAAGACTCTGGTGTTCAATGGTGAAGCGCGCAAGATGATCCGCGTTCATGCTGATCAAAGTGGGCGGTGTGAAATCCGGCCAGCGCAAGGGCAGCATCTTTTCGTTGAAATCCCGGAGGGCCTTCACATCATTAAACTGGGCGATGCCCGGATCAAGATGATCAAGAATCAGGGTCAGCTGAAGGTATGACGTGTCAAAAGGTGGGTCTTTGCGCACCAGGACTGCATCAAACCGGTTCAAATCAGTCCAGACCGGTTCCCCTCGCTCCAAAGGCCCGGTGCCGGTAACAGGAAACACCAGTCCCATTGGCTGGTCATGCACCAGGGCGAGATCTTCCTGTTGTAGCCAGTAAACGCCTTGTCCCCGTTCGATCAATTCCTGCATCAGGAGGAGAGAGGTTTCTGTTTCCAGGTTTAGCTTTTCGTACGGGTCCATGACAAACAAAAATTTTGCGGGTAAGTTCATATCCATTTCCACCTTTGGGTACGTGAGACGCTCAAATCAGTATCAGGAATGCTTGGTAGGCCCAGCCTGCCGCGATGGCGCCAATCAATGCCAGCAGTACATACCAGAAAAACAGGGGTCGCCTGACCAGTGAGAACACAGCAATGGCGGCCGGAATACTGGTCATGGCGCCTGCCAGCATGAAGCTGAGCGCGGCAGAGGGCGTCATGCCGTTTTCGATCATGCCGGCCACTACGGGAACAGCCACAAAACCATTCAGATAAGCCGGAACCCCGATCACGGCGGATAGCGGAATCGCCCATGTCGAGTCAGAACCCAGCCATTGCCCAAGCAATTCCGCCGGCACGTAAGTGATCATCAGGCTTTCCAATACAAACGCCAGCGTCAGCCATTTACCCAGGAACAGCACCATGGCGAACGTTTTCTGCTTCAGAGTCTGTACACGCTCCGGATGCTGCCACACTTGCCACACCGTCTCGGTGTTTCTGATCTTCTCAGCGGCATTGTCTCCACAGGATGACACTGATAGCGGCCTTACAGGGTTCCTGAAAAAACCCAACCGCTGTAAAAGCAAAGTCATACCACCCGCAAATAGCCCGACCGAAATGGCCGAGATCATTTTCACAACAGCAAAATTCACACCCAGACCAGCAGCGGTAACTACAAACATGGAAGGAGACATGATCGGTGAGGCTACCCAGAATGCCATCACGGCCGGCAATGGAACACCGGCCACCAGCAATGCTGCGATCAACGGAATGACTCCACAGGAACAAAAAGGTGACAGGGCTCCAAAAAAGGCGGCTGCAGCGATCGCCAGGAATACCCGGTCAGAGAATATTTTGCCAATCAGCTGGTCGGCACCCGCTGCTTCAAGGTATCCGGCCACGGTTGCAGACAACAGAAGAAAGGGGAATATGCTCCATAAATTGCTGGCCGTAAACTGCACACTTGTCAACCATTGCGACGGCAATCCGATCGAGATCGCCAGGAAAATCAGCCCAATAAACAGCCAAGTCCTGTCGATCCCTTTTAGGTATTCCATCACAGGATTGCCGGACTTACTCAAGACCCGGGGGCCATACTGGCTGTCGAGCGTGTTGCAATTTGTCTGGTTCGATGTCATTTTAAACTCCAATATACTAGAATATTCGAAATATATGATGAAAAAAACGCTGCTTACTTACACAGCTGAATACACGAGTCCTCGGCACAGCAGTTATGGACCAGGAATGTCATCAGGGTATCCATGTTTGGATAGTCAACCCTGCAAACCAGGCTGCGGCTATCGCGTTCCTGAGTAAGCAATCCCGCATGCACCAGCTTGGCAATGTGGTGTGACAGCGTCGATGCTGGTATGTCGAGTTTTTTTCTGATTTCACCTACGGGGCTGCCTTGATGACCGGTCTGTACCAGGTCACGATAAATCGCAAGCCGGGTTGGGTTACCCAGTGCTTCGAGCTGTTTTGCTGCGTTTTCAAGTTTCACAATTGGACAATACACGTTGGGGAGAAATTTGTCAACTATTATTCTAGTATATTCGAATTGAATAGATGTTGTAAATTTTATTGAATTGATACCAAGAGAGTGGCCACTCCGCGGACTCGAAGCTGAAGCGGTAAACATCGAGTGTTATGGCCGTAATATTCGTAATCCGCGGGCGCATGTCCCACTCTCACTGACAGCTACCTGCCAGCTGTGTCCAGTATCACTGAAATCAGGACGGAACGACTATATTGGGTCGTAAGCAGAAATGATTAGCAGCGAAAATTGCTGTAAATTAACGTCTGCTTTGCACCAGAAAGCGGAAAGGAAAATGACAATTTCTCAAAAACTTATGCTTCAAGATGAGGACGGTAACGAAGTTCGCGCTTATACGTATATTCCAGAACATAAACAAAAATTAATCTCCGGAAGGGTTGATGTAACTTTGGGTCTGCCTAATCATCGGTTGCACGACGGAAGATCGCTGAATGAAAACAAAGACGGCACATTCACGGTTGTGCAGACCGGTCAAATTCTAAAGAGGTCGAGTTAAACCCGCCTTGACACCTGGGCGGTGTCAGCTCCGAGGCGTTTGAGTAAGCCTCATTTTGAGGGTCCGGGGTGTCTCGCTATCGGGGGAATTCCAAGACATTGTTCTAGTTTAGGTTTTACAAAACCGAACCTCAAAAATTGCCAAAGGAGACTCGACACCAAAAAGGCGGAGATTAGACTAAAAATGAGTAGGATTACTTCGGTTTTGAGCAGCTGAATCGGCTCTATCTTTATGTTTTCTTTAGAAATAAAAAATCTCCGGTGGAGACTACCACCGGAGACCAGACTGTATGGCGGTGCTTGCAGTCTGCTGCGAACCCGTCTCCGCCCAGATTTCCCTGTTAATTAGGGAAAATACAGGGAATTTTACGCCTGTACGCCCGCTTTTAGGGTACCAAATAACCCAATACCGCCTCATACAAGGCTTTCTGGCCAGGGGATTTTTTGGCTTTTTTTCTGGAACAGGGAATTATCAGGGAATCGGACTGCATAATTACTATGCCAGACATTTCACTAAGGATCCGAGCTAAAAGAAAATGCGCATAATTGGGCGCGTTGGTGAACGACGTGCGACCTCATGAAATCCCGCTTGTTCAAAAGCTTTGGGAATTCCGGTCCACGCGAACGCGGGCGGAATCGCCCCATTCTTCGGTTCCACCGGGTATCCCTCGAGGATCCCAGCCCCATGTCGCTTTGCCTGCTTGGCTGCGGCTTTCAGAAGTTCTGTCGCAACACCCTGTTTCCTGTATCCACGATGCACGAACAGACAGGCCACTGACCAGACCGGAAAATCATCGACCGGTTTCATGACCCGGGATCGCGCCAATGCCGGGTAGTGGCTGCGTGGCGCTAAAGCGCACCACCCGACCGGCCTGCCGCCGTCAAATGCCAGGATGCCCGGTACCTCGCCCGACCCAACGATCCGTTTCATGGCCCGGCGATTGCCCTCCCCTTTTTGTTGCCTGAACTGCTTCGGCGCAAGCCGCCACAACATGCACCAGCAACCGCCACAAGCACCCCGTTTACCAAAAAGCTCTTGGAAGTGATCCCAGTTTTTGTTTGTCAATGGTTCGAAATCCAATTGCATCTGCTTCGCTCGCGACCAACACCGGTTTAGGGTAAGTCAGGACCCGGCCATATTTCCAATTTCATATTCACTCTAACTGATTGGTGGCTGTCTCCACTTATCCGCGCTTATTCCTCCCCGCATATTTGGCATGGACGCCGCTAACGGGCAGCAGTAAGCTGATCAATCATGTTCGCACATTCCGGCACGAGTGATTCCGACAAGCGTTTCGCGCTTGAGCGTTTCGAGCCCGCCTACCTGTCGTTACACCGCCGTGGCGAACTCGCAGCCAGAGCCGAGCGCGCACTGGAAGAATTGGCGGATTGCTGCGCCTGTCCCCGCAACTGTCACGTGAATCGCCTCGAGCATAAAGAGCTCATTTGCCGCACGGGGCGTTATGCCATCGTGTCCAGCGCGTTTGCACATTTTGGGGAGGAAGATTGCCTGCGAGGCTGGCGCGGGTCCGGAACCATATTCTTTGGCGGCTGCAACCTGCGCTGCGTGTTTTGCCAGAACTGGGATATATCGCAGGAGGCAGCAGGCAAGGCGTCAACTGCAGAGGAAATCGCCGGCCTCATGCTCGCTTTACAGGAACAGGGTTGCCACAACATCAACCTGGTCACTCCGGAGCATGTCGCACCCCAGGTGATCGAGGCACTGGCCGTCGCCGTGCCTGCGGGTCTGCGCGTACCGGTGGTCTACAACACGAGCGCTTACGATGCATTGTCGTCGCTTCGGCTGCTGGACGGTCTGATCGACATTTACATGCCCGATTTCAAATTCTGGACGAGGGAAAGCTCGCGCCGCCTGGTCAAGGCAAAGGATTACCCCGAGCGTGCGCGTGAAACGATCCTGGAGATGCACCAGCAGGTTGGAGATCTTCGTTTCGGCAGTGACGGGCTGGCCAGGCGCGGTCTGCTCATTCGCTATCTCGTTATGCCCGGGCAACAGGAAGAAGCTTCTGCCATCTTTCGTTGGCTCGCTGACAATGTGTCCCCGGATACTTACGTCAACATCATGGAGCAATACAGGCCTGAGTATCAGGTGAGAGGCCATGGCGTGAACAGCCGGCCGGAAAAATACTCGGACATTGGCCGCCAGCCGTATCAAGCGGAGTTGGACGCCGTATACCAGGCTGCACGCGAGGCCGGACTTTGGCGTTTCGACAAGCGTTGACCATATGGTTCGAACAATGATTCCCGGCCATTTGAGCTTAGCTCAAAGGCTACTCCCACCAGTCGGAAAAAGGCAATTAAGTTAATTCGGACGAATATTCATGAGGGACAGGCTAGCTTGGGCCACCAGCTTCGCTGGTCGCGATCTTACGGAGGACATTCGACTTGGTAGGGCCAGTCACGGATGCCGCCGGTGAGGCTGACGGCATGCAGCTTGTGCTGACGCAGTATCATGGCAGCGACATCGCTGCGCTTGCCTGAGTGGCAATAGACGACGTAGTCTGAGCCGCTTTCAAGCTCGCTGACCCGTTCGCGAAGCTCCAGCAGAGGGATCAGTGTGCAGCCGGGAATGTACTCCAATTCGTATTCGTCCTCGTAGCGCACGTCCAGCAGTTGCGCGCCCTCTTCGAGCATGGCGTTGGCGACCTTGGCGGATACCCGCTCGATCATGGGCGCGTTGATCAGCTCGTCAAAGTCCTTCTTGTCCAGGATCAAAAGGCGGGACTCTTCGATCATCCTAACCCGGGCATTACGTTGCCCGCCGACGACCAACGCCTCCTCGCCGAAGTAGTCTCCGGCTGTCAGCACCTTGGTCAGTTGCAGTTCGTTGTCATAAAGCCCCGGCCGCCACAGCTCGGCCCGACCCTGCTCGATGAAGTAGAACCGCTTTGCCTCCTCTCCCATATCGAATATCACCTCACCTTCTTTCGCGGTGCGTGGTTGCAGGCGGCGGAAGACCTCGTGGGCGTTTTCCAGGGGTAGTTGGCCGAAGATCAGAGGATTATGCAGCCCGCTCAACCACTGTTGGAATGAATCATCGGCCCCGGCGCCTGTACGCAGGCTCTCCCAACTCAGCAGAAAGTCGAGCCGGGCAGGGTTGATACGACCGAGGACAGAGGGCTGCCGGGCCGAGAAGGTGATGCGGTCGCAGGCGAGGCAGACCGGCCGGGTGAGGGTGCTGTGCGGGCTCAGCAGAGTATTCACGCCGCCATCTTTCTGTTCCACCTCACCTGAGAGTACGAAAACACACTCCTCCTGGTCGCTGCCGAAGGTGACGCTGTCGCCGGGGTCCAGTTCGTAAGTGCGGATTAAGCGCAGTAGCTGTGCTTCGGGAATCCCCGCCAGCGGCGGATAGTGATCCCGCAAAATACTGACGCTTTCTTCCAGCGTACCCATAGTTTGATTCCTCGCGATAGCAACTTCGTTACCAAGTGTCCTAAAAACAGGACGTAACCTCAACTGGAATCCTCAAAGGGATACTGTCAAGTGACAGCAAAACTTCGGTAGTGTCTGGCCGAAGTCAAATGTCGGCCCAAGTTGAATAGATTGTACACAGCCGCATGTGCGCTCAAAAAGCGCTGGGCCTGATACGTTGACTTGAATCGACGCATGCCCCGCTCTCTTACACGGGTAGGTTGGTGCGAGAGCTCCGCTCGATTGTAGGCGTATCGGGACGTATCATGAATCGAATCCAGGTGAAGTTCGCGATGAGCAACACCGTAGCTCCCCAATTTGTCGGTCACCATTTTTCTCGGCGCACCACCATGTGCTTTGAGTAGACGCTTGAAGAAACGCGTTGCTGCCTTTCCGTCTCTACGCGCCTGCAGAAACACGTCAACCACTTCACCATCTTGATCGACCGCACGCCAAAGATAGTGTTGCTTGCCCTGGATCTTCACAAAGACTTCATCTATGAAGAAGGTATCACCGTAGCCCTGGTGCCGACGCCTTAGTCGCCTGGCGTATTTGGATCCAAACTTGATGCTCCACAGACAAATCGACTCATAGCTAACAGCAATCCCGCGCTCGGCCAATAGATCTTCAATATCACGGGAACTCAAGTTGAAGCGATAGTAAAGCCAAACCGCGTGTTGAATGATCTCCGGAGGAAATCGGTGGCGTTTGTACAGTGATTCGGATCTTTTCATCCTGCAATTGTCGCTCAGCCGTGGTTAACTTGTCAGTACCGTCATATGCTTTGACGACGTACACTCAACGGGAAAGTCCGTCACTAAAGACCGACAAACCTCGACGACATCTGCCGTTTGTCGCACGTGGTACATATTTCACCTTCTCTCGCCGGGATCACCTCTCCGCATATAAGGCACGTGTTCAAATTAATTCTGGTGATGGCGTTGGCTTCGTTTATAAGCACATCAGCCAGGGGAAAATCCTGTTCAAAGCTTATGACCTTTTGCGGACAAGCCTCCTCACAAAGTCGACAGTTGGTGCACAACGAAGCATTAAAATAATGGGATAGCTGCTCATTTTTCGTTTTTCTGGAAATCGCGCCGGTAGGGCACACGTTCACGCAGATTCCGCAGGTAACGCAGTTGTTTTCATCGATTTTTATGTTTCCCCATGGAAACGACTGTTCATATGTGACAACAGCGGTTCCGTTCGGGGGTGTTTTATCGAGAAGCGTTCGGAGAAATTCCCGCTTAGGCGACGGCCTGGTTCCATTTGTCGTCTGGGGTGGACTCCTTCCTGGTGCCGTCTCAATAGCCTCGTCTTGAGGGGACAGCGCAGATTCGGCCCTATTTTCTTGTATCCCGGAAATACTCGAAAAAAGCGCTCTTCTGCTTAGTGTTGCCTGCCTCTCTTTCTGTTTCTCTTGCAGGCTAAGGGTAAACTGTTGCAACTCTATGGTCTTTGACAGAACATCAAAGGCGGCGATCGAGTTAGTGAGCAACTGCTCTCCCTGCTTTAGCCGGCACTCAGAACAGTCACCTTTTGTCAGTGCTATTTCGTTTGCTCCTGACAACGCAGCGCCCAGTATGAAATTTTCCGTGATGCTGCCCAAACAGGGAATAGAAAAGGAGGCTTCGTTCTGCTTCTCTGCCTGCTGGCAGTGCATGAATAATCGTCGTTTCTTAACCACGGGTTTGTCTTTGCCAGGAAGCGGCGTGATTTGACTCAAGAGGTGTTGGTCGGTATGAACCTCGCCCTGAAAAACTTCGGTGGGACAGGCAGTCTGGCACAGACCACAACTTGAGCAGCGATCGTTTATGGTTGGACCCGGATCCAGCGTGATCGCGTTCTCCGGGCAGATATCGACACAGCGCCGACAGTCGCTATGACTAAACCGTACCCGTTTGCAAAGACCTGAGAATCCAGGGGTCCTTTGGTCCTCTTGCAGAACGAGGTCTAACAGTAATCCAGTCGGCATTCTTTCCTATCCCAGTTGGGACCTGGATTATCCAGGCCCACTAAGCTCATCCGCGAAGGTTTGCGTCTGCAGGCTGCTGCTTTCCTGAGCGAGAAACGCTTCCGTAATCTGTGCCAGACCCCGGTAAAGTGAACTCCTGGCATTCGCTTGAATCGATCGGTGGAGTTGAGGAAACCACGCCGTCAAATGGTCCTGGAGAAAACGAGTTTGGAGTTCACGGCAGGTGACCGAGTTCATGACCTGTTCTTCATCCTGGCCGAGCGGCTCCACCCCTTGTTCAATGCGCAGCGCCGCCGCCTGTCGTTCGCACAGGAAGCTCATAAAGGAGAGCTCCACCCCGATGTGGGTAGGCAACTCCTTGCACACCCGGTCCATTTCCGCGCCGGCCTCCCGGTATATTCTTTTCACCGCAACCGCCCGTTCCCCGAGCAAGGGTCCTCTGTGTTGTTCACCATTCACCGTTTCTCCCCGGTAAACATCCTCGAACGGGGCAACGTATAGGCCAGTGGGCACGGCAAAGAGACCCATGTACTCCTGTTTGAGGGACGCTAAATCTTTATCGGCGTGAGGGGTAGCGGCAAAGGTCTTTAGATTCGCTACTGATCCTTCGCCGAATAATGCAGAGAGTCCCTCCAGGAAGCCCTTGTCCACGATGGGTCGTAAGAGCTCCCGATTGAGTGGGCGGAGATAGACGTTGGACAGGAAACGGTAGAGGTTTCCCCGCGCCTCGGCGTCTTGTTGCGCGACACTACCATGGCTTTTCATACTGCCGGCCTCATGGCCCGGTCGCAAACTTCACTGCGGGGATTGTGAGCGCCGGATCGGCAAAGCCATCCGGCGCATTCTGCCCCGACTCAGCGAGTTCGAAGTCCTCCACCAGATGCAGGGCATTACCCACGCAGGAGCTCACACAGGCCGGCTCAAATTCTGTGCGTTCGCCTCCGTCATACAGGCGGTGGACGCAGAAGGTGCACTTCTCGACCTTTTCGGTGACCGAGTTGAACTGAGGCGCCCCATACGGGCAGGCGTGGATGCATCGTTTACATCCGATGCAGAGATCCTGGTCAATTAGCACGATGCCATCTTCTGCGCGCTTGGAAATCGCACCCACCGGGCAGGCCGCCTGGCAGGCCGGCTTTTCACAGTGATTACAGGCACTGGTGACAAAGCTCACTTCGGGGGTCGGGTATTCCCCGCTCTCTTTCTTCACCACCCAGCGATAGCTCACGTGGTCGGGAAGGACACCTCTTCCGTTCTTGAACGGCATGGGCGAGCCCAACGGCCGAGTGTTGTTCTCCGACTTGCAGGCGATGGTGCAGGTATCACACCCGGTGCATTTGTCCAGATCGACTAACCAACCGAATTGTGCCATTTCCGTACCCTCCGCCTAGATTTCATGCTCTCTTGACCTTGACCCAGGTGTCGTAGAACGAGCAGCTCGCACCGATCGGCTCTTGCAAGCTGACGTTGTCATACAACTTGTCGGTGCGCATGATTTGTGTTGCTTGCATGCCCGCGCCGCGGCTGGAATCGTGACCTAAGGCATCGCCATCGCCATTGATCGTGTGCGGTCGCGATGATTGCTCCCAGTGGCCGTAGTGGTGGGAGATCGCCACCACGCCCGGTATAAGCCCCTGGGTGACCCTGGCCTTGCCTCGGATCTCCTTTATGCCCTTTGAGCGCGAGGCCACCTTTACCTGGTCGCCTGTCTCCACATGCAAAGCGGCCGCATCGATTGCGCTTATCTCTACGAAGTTCTCCGGCATCATGAGCATCAGCCACGGATTGACATTGGTTCTGGCCTGCCCGTGGTGGACGGTCTTGTAGGTGATGAGCTTAAAGGAATAGTCGCCGCCGTCGTTCACCGCAGTGCCATCAGAGTGGGCCAGCGGCTTGTAGTGCGGCACGCCCGAATAATACTCGCCGGTCACCGAATCCCTGGTGCGGGCAACGGGGTCTCCAAACATGCGGATGATGTTGCCGTATTGGTAGCTTAATTGGTCTCCGTTTGTGGTGGCGGTGTACTCATCGTTCGGATTATCGAAGACACCGCCCTTGGACAGGATCTCTTCGGCCGTGACGCCCGGGTGTTTGCCTTGAGCGTTGTGGGCGATGTTATCGAGCATCGCCCTGGCCCAATCCCAGCTGTTGTTCAGATCGCCTGCCGGCTTGCCACTCTCGTTTAACAGGGCATCGTCTCCGACGCCGGGCAGCTTGAGCGCCTTCGCCAAACCGATGTGGATATCCAAAACCGCCCTGGTGTTGGGCAATACCGGCGAGTACTCGTTTATGTCGTCCACCGGGATGGTGTTCCCGACACCTCCGATGGCACCGATCGCTGCTTCGTCAAATGCTCCGACGACGGGCCGTTGGAAGGCCGTTCCTTTGTTCACCCGCCAGGGAATGCCCGGGACCGAGAATTTTTCCAGGTAGACGGTATCCGGTAACACATAATCCGCCCAGGCAGCTACCTCGCCCATGACCGGGCTGATGGTCACGAGAAGGGGCAGCTTCTTCATATCGGCCACCGTCCTCTCCCATACCTTTCTCAGGGCCGGGACGGAGTAGGGCCACGCATTCCAGTAGGTGATCAGCGCTTTGAGCCGGTACGGGTATCCATCCTGGAGGCTGGGTATCACCTCCTGGTAATTACCGTGTGTCCCAAACGGAAACCAGGGCCGCTTGGCCGGGTATCCTTCGAACAGGTTTGGGGCTTCCTGCTCGTTGTAGAAGCTCATCGCCCGGTCGATCCGCAGACCCTCAGCACCAGGATCGCCGGCGACTTTACTCAGGCTCACGACGCCGGATTTATGACCCCAGCCGCCGGCGCCTGCCGTGCAGCCACCCTTCCAGTCGTAGTTTCCAATGAGCGTGTTCAGGTGCTGGATGGCCCATTGGTTGTAAAGTCCGTTGGTGTGCTTGATAGGGCCCCGGTAGGTGATCGCCGCTGCTTGTTTGCCGTGGCTGACAAACTTTTCGGCCAGGCTTGCCATGGTGTCTTCGGAGACCTTGCAGATGGCCGCATATTCACTTAGGCTCATGGAAAACGCAGCATCCGCTAAAAGCGCGAAGGCCGATTGGACAACGACGTCGACGTCGACTCCATTCAGAGGCAGGGTCTCGGTGACGTCCAGGTCCCCGTGCTCAACTTTGTTATGACCGGCAGGCCCGCCGCCCGACCAGACCACGTAATCGTCGTCCGAGACCGTGCCGTCGGCAATACCGGCCTCCCCAGCGGTCACATAGCGCTGGAATGACTTGCCCTCATCATCGAAAAAGGTACCCACGAGATAGGTGGAATCCGTCCAGGTCGGTTCGCCATCCTTCGCGGCCGCCGCCTTGTTGGTATTTTCCAGATACCGGGTGTCATAGGCCCCCTCCCCGATAATCCAACTGATCATGCCCATCGCCAGGGCGGCATCCGTACCCGGTTTGATGGGCACCCACTGGCTGGCCTTAGCGCCGGTGTTGTTGAACCGGGGGTCTACCGACACATATTCCCCGCCGTGGCGCTTGAACTCCATCAGGTCTCGGGCCATGCCGACCATGGGGAAATCCGCCTCCAAGGGGTTGGCGCCAAAGAAAATGATGTATTTCGAACCCAGGATATCGGGTTGCCAGCCTGCGCTCCGTCCCGCCCCGAGGCTGGTCTTGCTGCCCGACGGATCCCAGGTGATCAACTCGTTGGCCACGTGCCGCGTCGACTCGCAGACTGAGGTGTGACTCAAGCCGTAGTTGACCGTGCCCCAGGCGTGTTTCCAGATCCGGTCGCTCATCTCCTTTTCCACACTCCGGCCAGGGGCAAACGCCAGCAGGTTGCGCTTTGTGCCCAGCTCGGGGATGGCGGGGTCGATATCCTCATCTCTTTCGCCAGGCGGGATTAGCTGATCGATCTTGTCAGCGATCTCCATGAAGGCCTGATCCCAGCTGATGGTCTCCCACTCTCCTGAGTTTCGCGGCCCCACCCGCTTCAAGGGATGCTGGATCCGGAACGGATCATAGACCGTCTGCACACCGGCCTGCCCTTTGAGACACACCCGGCCGAGCTCTGTGAACGCGTCCGTTGGCGGAGTGTCATAGGACAAGCGATCCGGCTGGAAATCACCAGCTTCATTAATAAACACATCCCGATTGTTCGGGTGATAAGGATTGCCGTCGATCTTGACCAGGATTCCTTCCTTCACCTTCGCGCGGATGCCACACCGTGAGTGGCACATCTGGCAAACGCTGTAGATGATGTCCTGCGCGGTTTCAAGTTCGTCCGGCAGGTTTTCGCCGGTCATGACACCGGCTGGGTCTGCAGCCGTCTGGGCTGCAACGGGTCTTGTTGAGATGGTAAAAACCGAGCCTGCTGCCGCCACCGAAGCAAGTGTTCCGCTCACCTTCAAAAAGGTTCGACGGTCGACGGAAGGGCTGAGCCAATTCGTGCCTGTCTCGCTAGTCATTTCAAAGACCTCCTTGCGACGACTGCCTTTCGCCTCGCTCTGCTGAGTCTGCGTGTGAATCAGTCATCGTCGTGATGGTCGTCATCGTCGTCGCCTCCGCCTACCTGCGCGAGTGCATCAGCGATGGCCTGGATTTCTTCCATACGGAGGGCTATGAGGGGTCCCATCCCGCCTTTATCCTTAGCTATGGCTTTCTGAATCTTGTCTGCGTCTTTACCTTTCACTTGAGAGTCTTCCAAGTCCCGGTGACACCCCGCACAGGCTAAGTCATACAGTTCTCCCCCATCGGTAACCAATGACGACAACCCGGCCTGATAAAACTGTTCTGCCGGACCCTCGGGGCCATGACACATCGTGCAAAGCGCCGTATCGACATATTTTCTTAGATTCCCCTTCGATGTCGCGGCCGACTGCGTTCCCTGGGTTAAATCGACACTATGGTGGTGGCACCACCTGCATTGTTTGTCGTCACCTACTTTTCCGGCGGCAAACTCAAGCATGGCCAAATGAGCCCGTGGTATATTGGGATTCAGACTCTCTCCGATAAGGACATCCTCATGGCAGTTGGTACAATTTTTCTTGTACTGGCGAGAATTGCTGTCATGGAAGGCTGCGAAATTCTTCTTCTGGTCTATCCCGTCTTCACCAAATCCAGCGGAAGCCCAGGTGAAAAGACAGAACGCTGCCAATAGTCCAATGCCTGTATTTCTGCTCTTAAGCATCATGTTTTCCTTACTTAAGATGTGAAAATGTAAGTGGAAAATCTGTCAAACGGGAAATTACATGGGGTACTTTTTGGCTGGCCATATTCACTCTTAAAGATCCTTGTTTAAGGTAAATGAATTTATCTATGCCTACTGAGTATACTTTCCCGGCATCCGCTGTCTGTTGAGTTTTATTAAAGAAAAAATTAAGAAAAGATTAAAAGTAAATGAAGAAAGTATAAATGTATTTTCTTAGAGTCCCTGGCAACTCAAGTCCCCGGGATCGAGGAGGCGGGGTTACTCTGGCATGAAAGCCATTAATAATATAAGTGGAACTGGGGTGCAATATGCGGGCTAGCCGCCGATAGTTGACATCGACTCCGAAACCACAGAGGTCCTGTTCATTTCCGACTCGAATCCATCTTTGTGCTTCTTCTTATAAGCCTGGGCAATTGCTTCACTGATCATCTGGTCAGAAGAACCATTACCAAGCAATTGCTTTAAATTTAATATACCACTGTCATATAAACAATTTTTCATCTTGCCAGTTGAGGTAACTCTTATGCGGTTACAATCTCCACAAAATGTCCTTGACCAGGCGGCGATAATGCCAAATTTCCCTTGGAATCCATTTATCTGGTATTCCTGGGCCGTGGCGCCTAAGGCTCTTGGCAGCGTTTCAATTAGTGGAAATTCTTTTGTTATTGTGGTTAATATTTCTTTATAATTCAAAGGCTTTTGATCTATGCGTACCCCCACACCATTAAAAGGCATCTCTTCTATGAATCTAACCGTAACCTTATCGTGTTCAGTAAGCCGGGCCATGGGTACAATATCAGTCACATTACGACCAGCTAATACCACCATGTTAATGTTTAGTTTCATACCGGCAGCCAGCGTAGCTTTATAGGTAGACATCGCCTTATTGAAAAAATCCCGTCTGGTTATTTCCTTGAACCTCTCTTTATTCAATGTATCAAGGCTTAAATTAATGGAGGTAATACCAATTTCTTTTAAAAACGGAATGTGCCGGTTGGCCACCGCCCCATTGGTCGTGATCCCAATTTTCTCCAGACCTTCAACACGTGATAAGCGCTTTAAAAAACCATAAAAGTTTTTACGAACAAAAGGTTCCCCACCGGTTAATCTTACCTTGGTAACACCCAGGGAGACCATAATTCGAGTTAGGCGCAGCATATCCTCGTAGCTTAATAACTCCTTTCTGGGTACGTGATCAATACCTTCTACCGGCATACAGTAAAAGCAGCGCAAATTACAGCGGTCAGTAACAGCCAATCTCATGTATTGCAACGGCCGGCCAAACTGATCGTACAAGGTGTTTTTAGTCATGCTCAAAGTTAAATACCATTTTATTACCGCTGTGTAAATTGGCTCACCTTAATTTTTTGTTTCTTGATTTTTACATCACTTTCCTCACATATGCAGTGTATAAACAACAGAATATGTAGCCTCATCTGTCTAGAATTGCATTAATTATTGAACCACTCCTGCTATTGGATGCGTGTCAGGTTTTTGCCCTTTCTAGCCCTCATATTGCACGAGTTGCCGGAATTGTCGGTTGATTTCACGAGTGCCGCCAGGTTGATCGCGTGCAGAAGCATAGCCATAGCTATGGTTCAAGCGGGATCAGCCGGGATGTGCCGTGAAAACAGGCGACAAACCGGCAGCGTGTTAATTTGCATCACAAATTGCACCACTAAACCCCTGTATTTGCAATAAATTATGCCCCAGTGTTGGGGTTGAAATATCTTGTGATCTCAATGAGTTAATTATTTCACCGCGGTGTAATATTCGATGCAAATGCTGGTGTAAATTTGGACGCAAATTAACACCTTGGCAATCTTGCCATTCCCTCTCATTTTTCTATATATGTAACAAAGTGTGGAATGAAAAAAGCCTCTCATAAGAAAGGCTTTATTATCAATGCTTTATAAGCAATATTGGCGGTGGTTGCAGTCTGCTCCGAACCTGTGACGTGCCAATTATAATATTGAGCGCAAACGCGACGGTGTCATACTTGAGGCATGAGACACGTCCCACTACTCCTTTATAATCTGGTGGTATGCAGTATCCGGCTGCTGC
>PVMK01114574.1_pt1 | contig 27153 bp, 27 predicted proteins | sample 1853481 | NCBI WGS metagenome assembly PVMK01 (sample SAMN08533507, study PRJNA380276) | Marine sediment metagenome, whole genome shotgun sequencing project. | reverse complement strand
ATCTCAAAACACGTTTTCAGGTATTCCGCCAGGTCAGGCTGTGCGGGTTCTGTGCGGGTGATCTTCCGGTGCAGGGATTTGAGTAGTTGTACTGGCGAAGCGTAGTAATATTTTTTCCAACTCTTGCCGGTTTTCTTGAGCAGAATCCAGTTGTATGGATCGCGGGAAACTGCCCACTCGTCACTAAGCACCCATTCCGGTTTAGTTGGGTTAGTCATGCGGCCTCGCCTTTCTCGATGCGCTCAATCTCGGAAAGGGGAATCAGGCGGGAATTGCGTACTTTGAAACTGTGCAACTCCCCAGCGTCGATCATGTTGTAAATGGTCTGGCGACACTTGCCCCAACGGGCTGCCAGTTCAGCAGGGGTTAGCACCCTGCGGGGGTCTTTTGCCGGGGTATCGGCGGTTTGGTTTGTGGGCATCTAGATAGCCTCCAGTGGGTAACTGGTGACTATCTTGTGCTTGAGTAGCCAATCTGTCCTTAGACGAAAAGCAAGGGAATATCTTCTAAGCGTCTACAGCAAGTATGCAACCTTTTCCATTGTTGCGCGTGCAGCCTTTTTCCAGTCATGCACAAGAACATATTCTTGTTCAACATTTAATCGGTCGTATTGCTCCAGATTGACCTCGCTTTCACGGAGAAATTGATCGTATATATCCTTGTCAGAAGCCCCCTGGTCTTCAGCGTCAATGACGCGTAAGTGACGGGGCCAAGTGTCGCGGATCTTGCCGTAAAACTGAGCGCGTGGAATTTTCGCCCCTATCTTTTCGGCTTCAATCTCAAGAGTACCTCGTGCGGTCAAGATTTGAGGTTTGATTGGCTTGTTTAAGTCAAAAAGGATCGTAACTATCTTCTGCAGGTGCTTGGGTCTTAGGTCTTTTTCGCCCTCAAGAGGGGCAGTGATGCCACTATAAGACATGTAGTTAATTAGCCATGTGAAATAGTCTTTCAGTTCCTCAGGCCTTTCCCGCTCAAGTATTTGCCACTTCTCCAACATCCACTCTTTGCTAGGAACTGAAACGCTAGTGCCTCCGACGAGAAAAAATGGGTTCTGTTTTAGTCTTCTTCTGGGGTTAATGGCACTGCCCAAGCTGAAATTTGTAAAAAGCCATGAATCTTTGGACCTTTGCAATATCGACCTCTCTACATTGTCGGGAATCAGGTCAGGTGCCGATATTGAGGTGTCAAAAAACTTTCGATATTCTGGAATCCGTCTAACAAACTCCCACCCCCACTGCCAGTCGTTTAACGATTCGCCACTTTCAGGGTAACCATCAGCATCCCGCCAATCAGGGCATCCCCAATCTTTGTTTTCTTCGGTCATTACACACCCCCAAAGCTAGGAAGTTTCCGAGCCACTTCTTTTCTCAAATCGTCCTGTATTACATGCCCGTAATGCTTCTCACAGGTGGCTACAGAATCGCCAATCAGGGCGGCCACGTAGCGAATAGAAACCCCCTGACTGCCATCGGTGCGCAGTAGCAGGGTTGCATAGGTGTGGCGCAGTACGTGGAAGCCTACAGGCGGGTTTATGCCTGCTTTCTCGCAAGCCTGGCGCATGGGCCGGGTCTGGTGACTTCGATCCCAATTACTGCCGTCCTGGTGAGTCAGCAGCAGTTCATTTCTGGTTTTGTCTTTGGCTAGTGCCTTAAAGAATTTAATGCCGCCATCCGACAGCGGAACGTGTCGCGGCTTATCAGATTTTTCTTTCTCAATGAATATTTGCCCGTCTGTTAAATCGGACGCTTGCAGGCGGCACAATTCACCATAGCGACAGCCAGTCAGCAGGGCGGCCCGTGCCATTGGCTTGAAGTCATCTGAGGCGGCTTGTAGAAGTCTGCCGGCCTCGGCTTCGGTCAGGTAACGCACCCGTGGAGCGTCTGCCCCGTGAAAGGCCTTCACTTTCTGCCATGCGCCGGGATCTTCCACCCTATCATTTCGCCAGGCGTGATTGAGGGCCGCTTTCAGAACAGTGAGAATGCGATTTGCGGTGCTTTTCCGCTTGCGCTTCATGTCCTCAGTCCATTGTTCGATCGGGACTGCTGAGTATTTGAATACTGGATTTCCCACCCTGTTCAGTTCGCCGATCATCACTTTCACCCCGAAAGGTGGCCTGGGATTGCCCTTTGATGACCTGGCCGGCGTGGTGGTGATCTGCTGCACCCATTTATTGATCTGTGGCGTTGTCAGCAGGGCAACAGGGACGTTTCCCAGTTGGGGAATGATATGCCCCTCGCATACCGCCTTTGTATGCACGTAGGCCTTCCTGTTGGCCCGGTACCATTCCAGGTAGTCTTTGACGGCATCAGAGACGGTGAACATGGCTGGGTGCTGGGGTTGCTCGTAGGTTTCCAGGATGTCTTCGTAATCGGTGGCTTTCCTTCGCGCCTGCTTGTGGTTCAGAACCGTGATTCCGTTCGCTGGTTGATTGTCATCTGTAAGCCCGATCCGTTTTACAATGTACTTGCCGTTAGTGAAGCGTCTGACATACCATGTTCCACCTGCAGTAGATTTGCGATAACCAAGGTGAATACCTCGATCAATCTCAGACCAATACTGCGGGTGCCGTGGTTTTAGGGTTTCCCTGGCGGCTTTGGAATTTAGCTTGAAACTTGTCATGGTTGATCCCGTTTTTGCGAAGGGCGGAAACAGGTGTTTATATAGGTTTATATAAGTTCTGGTGTAGACAAGTATAGACGGGTGTTTACATGAATTCCATAAAAACAGAGAGTTAGAAGATGACCTGTGTCAACAGAAGTCTAATTCTAAGCCCTCTCAAGGCGGAAACACGAGTTCGATTCTCGTAGGGAGCGCCAGATTTAACCTCATGATAAATAGACACATTTTTCCGATAATAGGTCGCTATTCAGTGATTTTATAAAAGCTAATTTCTGTATTTAGGTAAGTTTTAGGTAAGTTCTGGTGATCAAAAAGGGCCGCCACCAGAGTAACGACCCCGGAAGGATCAGGAGGCTTTTCTTTTGCTCAAGACTTTGTTCGGTATATGATCAAAAGCGATGTCACGCGAACTACTCATTCTGCGCCACGCCAAATCTGCATGGGATACAGATGCGGCAACGGATTTCGAGCGGCCACTGGCCAAAAGAGGCAAGAAGGCGGCGCCGCGCGTGGGACGTTTCTTGTTTCAGCAAGACCTGGTCCCGGACTTCGTAGTCAGCTCCCCTGCAATGAGGGCTCGGCAAACTGTTATCGCTGTCTGTGGGCAGATGGATATCGGCCCGGACCAGATTAGCTGGGACGACCGGATCTACGGCGGCTGGACTGCTTCACTTGTAAGCGTTCTTACGGATTGCCCGAATGACGCCAGACGTGTATTGATCGCCGGGCACAATCCTGGCCTGGAGACATTGCTGCAGTATCTTTGCCATCACCGTGTCCCCATCCCCCCAGATGGCAAGCTGCTACCGACCGCCGCCGTGGCGCACCTTCAGATTGACTCGGAGTGGAGTAATCTGGACAGTGGCGTTGCACGCCTGCTCTCGATTACCCGTTCCCGGTCCCTGGCTGATTAAGAATGCTTCCGTTGAGTAGGCCGTACTACTTCGATTCATATTTGACCCCACCATCTCCAGGATAATAATCCCGATGGTCATTCTCCCCAGTTAATATTACTTTAAATGGCTGCATTCAGTTTAGAAGCAGAATATTTTTTCTTCACGTTCCAGTGGCGCGGATGACCCCCTTTCAATTTCAGAGTGGAGTGCTTTCAACTCTTTTCTGCATTGCTCATGAGATTAAATAAAGCTTCTCCAGTGGAAAAGTGCATGGCATTTCCAATCGTTCGTTGTTTCAATAACCCGATCTTAACCAGGTTTAATAGATCAGCTCTCGCCGTTGCATACGCAATTCGATGGCTTACTTTATGTGAGTTGATTGTAAAATCGGCATTGGGTTTTCGAAGGGCGTGACTCAACAATGCGAGCTGCCGATGGTTGATTCCTGAAAATCCCTTGAGAATTTTTTCTACCTTCCGAATTTCATTTGTTTTCCTTTCAAGGTATCTCTCAAGAGCCTGCAACGCCACATGAATGACCTGCAACTGATGCACGAGAAAATAAGTCGCATCATTCGAGTCCGTTTCGGTGTACAGGTAAGCACGTGCATACTGCCCAGACGCTCGATGTAATATGCTCGATATGGATATGAACTCAAACAGCCAATAGCCCGAGTTAAGCATGCTCCAGTAGAAAAGGGCACGGGCAGTTCTGCCGTTACCGTCTTCAAATGGATGGTCGTATGCGAGCCAAAGGTGTAAAACAATCGCCCTGATAACCGGGTGAAGAAACTCTGCATCTCCTTCTGCGTTTGCAAATTCGCACATGGCTTTAAGTCGCCCCTCCAATTGATCTGCTGCTGGTGGCTCGTGAACAACTTTGTGAGTGAAGTTTGAAACAACATTGACTCGTTCATCATCAAAAGTTTGTAGCCGCCCTAAGTCTGCGTCATCAATTGTGTCCCTCATCATTTCTGTATGGATATCTAGCACTAGTTGCGGGGTTAACGGCTCATTCTGATTTTGCCGAATGAACTCCATTCCCCGCAGGTTATTGAAGATCATTTGTTCGCTCTTGTTTGATGGTCGTTTGCCGGACCGAAACATTTCCATTGCCTTTTTACGTGTGGTGGAAGCGCCCTCGAGTTGGCTTGACGTTATCGCTTCTTCGATCAAAGAGCGAACAAGGTATCGAGTTTTTGTTTCCGGGTTTGAAACTTCGCTCGGCATAGCAATGCGACCTGAAGCTCTGCTGTCTATTTCGTGCAGATACTGTGTTACCAGCGGAGGTGTGTTAAACGTAAAAGGCTTTCCATATTTGTCCTTTAAAGGTAAATCACGCTGAGCCCCGGACCTGGCAAACTTTACCGCGAGCCACCATTGCTCACTAGTCAGTTCGTCCGGCGGAGTGCGGTGTCTCAAATTATCCCAGTGAAGATATTTGCCTTTTGGCGTTGGACTGACTGATGCGCCGAAAACCTTTGGCAAGTTATCGGACTCCTGGGTAAGCAATTCATGGAGTGGTTTTGGGGGTGCGGGTACCTTCATCGTCTCTATCAATAATTGAATAATTGATAGAATGATATCATTGTTGATAGAACTCTATCAACTATTGAAAAATTGATAGAGTTCTATCAGTGCTGATAGTGGTAGAGGGTAATCAGAAATATGTAACTGTGTACTTGACGGGGAAGCTTACGTTTTGATCTGTGTCAACAAGAGTTTCACCGTTCAGAAGGTCATTCAACAGGACAGCCCGTGCCATCGATACTCACCAGTTTCTCGATCTGCGAGTCCTTACTCCCGTCTGCGCCTTCGAGCTGAGCGAGCCCGGAATCACAGTCGTCGAACTGGATTCGCAGAGTACCCCAGACCTGCAGACTCTCGGCGGACGGTGCCGGCGCCTCAAAAATACCTCCGATGGCCTCGTACAGCGTCAGTTCCACGAGTTCATTTGGCCCGATTGGGCCCGGGACGAGATCACTTACCAGCCACAGTCGCTCGCCGCTAGCCGTGTAGCCGTAGAAATAAACCAACAAACGGTTTTCCGTCACCAGGATGTTAAATCCCTCACCCTCCAGTTCAGGGTTGAACCAGAGTCCGGACAGCGCCGCCCGCGACAACGATATGTCGCCCAGGAGGGTGCGGATATCCAGCTCCCAAACGTCCTCAAAATGCAGGCCCTGTTCCCCCTCACCAAACGCCATCCATAAACGTTCGCCGACGGCATCGGCGACCACAGTGTGGCGAAAACGACGCTGCGGGGTTGCTCCGACAGTTGCCAGCCGTCGCCACTGAAGCGATTGGAAGTCGAGTAGCCAGGTATCGTCGAAGAAATCGTTGCCCGAGCGGCCCCCGAACAGAATCAACGATCCCCTCCCGGGTAATACGGACCCTGCCGCAAATTGGCGTGGAGCGGGTTTTGGCCCGCCCGCCTCCAATGGCGACCAATCATTGGCCGCCAGATCGAAGGCCCAGAGATCGTTGGTCTCGTTAGCCACCCCGGTAATTGGATCGCGGACCAACCCGCCGAAAACAATCATACGGTCGCGGTCGGTATCGATGACGGCCACATGGCCGTAGCGTTCACCGGGTCCATCGGATTCAACCAGTTGGGTCCACTGGCCGCTAACCAGGTCCAGCGCCCAGGTATCCGAGAGGTCGGGGAGGAAATTCCCGTTCAGCCCACCATAGACAATCATCCGTTCTCGTGGCCGATCGATCACGCTACTGTGGAGGCATCGCGCGGGTGGGCTTACGGGAGGAGTGACATCGCGCCACTGGCCGTCCAAGACATTCCATTCCAGCAACTGGTTGGTTCGGGGAAAGCCTCCGAACATCAAACCCCGTTGCCGGGTGTCGTCCAGTACCAGGGTGTGATGACAGCGTTGGGGTAGGCCGATGGTTTCCACCTTCGCCCAACGCAATGTCACTGGATCGAACCGCCAAAGGTCATCGCGAAAACGGGTGGTTGCCGTCTCTCCACCCTGAAACAGCAGTTGACCGGACTCGGGTTCAAAAAGGCCCGCCACGCCACGCCGGGGATCGGGCCGCTCGCCGGCAGTTTCCAGCAATCTCCATTCGACTTGGGCCACGGCGGCCGGTGCCACAAGGCAACCGATGATGAGCACGGTTGTGCACGCTCGCATTGAATTCTCCATTGCCAATCGCTTTTCTATATAACCGGTTGGATCGAGAATCGCTTTCAGTGGTCGATAGGTTCAGGTGCCAGCCAGGAGGGGAGATAGTCATTTCTACACCCTGGACGGAGACGATCATGTCTGCTCCGCACCGGATTCTTCTGCCCTTGGGCAGGCCTTTTAGATTGTAAACCACGCCCTATAGATAGGGGGCATCATCGGGGTCGTTCTCGGTCTCGACGCTAGCGCTCGGGGGTAGTTTGGCCATTGCCTCTCGTAGCATCTCGACGTGTTCGGACTCCTCGTCTCGAAGCTCGGTGAACAGTGTCCTGACCTCGGGATCAGTGATGCCGGGCAAGGCCATGTCGTAGAAGTCGTAGGCCTTCTTCTCAGCGGCGATCCCAACCTCGAACGCCTGGACCGTGGACATGCCGCGGCGCGGCGCCCCCATTTCCGGGGCCTCGACGTCGTAGAGGTCGACTAGCTTCAACTTCATGGGGGTCTTACCAAACAGAGCTATGCGTCGGGCGAGCAGCTCAGTTCCGTGCTTGGCCTCGTTCTCAGCCATCGAGGCGAAGAAGGATCCAGCATCATAGCCGCCGCCGGTGCGGCCGAGCTGTGAGGCGAACATTTCGTAGCGCTGGCGCGCTTCCTCCTCGATCAGAGTCGCGAGGTCGAGGGCGTCCATTAGGCTGAGCTTGGACAGGTCTAGACTGGTGGACATTGAATTGGACTCCTGTGTTGGGTTTGACGTTCCGAAGCAGTCCGTCGGCTGCGCCTCAAGCGATTCGCACTAGCCGAGTCCCGTCCGCTGGCCCAGCGGCTCTTGAAACGGCGCAATTATAACACCGCGGCGCGGATTCGCGCGACATTGCGGGGTCGGACGCTTCGTAAGTTTGACGCCATCATTATGTTGGCTATTGGCCGTTAAGGTTCGAAAGGGATTAAAGACAAAATCATTGGGATATCTCCGGTTACGGCCAGAATATAGGTATTCCGTTCCGATCTCCTACATTCATCAATCGTTGTTTGTCGTATCCTGTTGTTGTCGCTCCAATGGCTCCCTGCATTCCCCCTGGCTGTCGCGGGCGGTGAATAAAATTTAATACGATTGCTGTTCTTTCAGGTTTCAATGACCTGCGTGCATTGAGCAGGGAATTTCCTGATTCTGTGATTAACAGCGTGGCCGAACTCGGGGCGCTCATTGACTGAATCGTCATTCGGTGCGCACCGATATAGGGCGTGCAATAATTCACATTACAAACCCGTAGTTTGCTGATTTCATAAAGGAGCACCCCTTTATACTGCGGGCCAATTACTGTCATACCTCAGCTCAGGGGCCCGTCTTCACTGGATATAGAAAGGCAGATCTTCGCAACAATTTCCGCTGGTACTTTACGGGGATGGTTCCAGGACGCCACTTGATTTACTCCGGCGATACCCAAGAGAAAACCCCCGGTCAATTTCCATCCAATGGCGTTGGTGCCTGGGTTTCAGTTTATCCCTTGTCTGCTTGGAACTTGGCTTGGTCCTTGGCATAATATGACTTCCTTAGAACAGGGCGGAAACACGAGTTCAATTCTCGTAGGGAGCGCCAGATTCCGGGCACTGAACGCCTGTGCACTGATCACCCAGACCCTGAAAATTTGGCCAGCGGATAAAAAAATGACTTTTGTTGTTGTCGAAAACTGCATCAAGTGCAAATACACAGATTGTGTTGAAGTCTGTCCCGTAGACTGCTTTCACGAAGGCCCGAATTTCCTGGTGATCGACCCGGAAGAATGTATCGATTGCACGCTGTGTGAACCCGAGTGCCCCGCCGAAGCGATTTTTCCTGAAGATGATCTTCCGGATGGACAGGAACATTTCATCAAGCTCAACGCGGAATTGTCACTGGAATGGCCCGTCATCACGGAACAGAAGGACCCGCCGCCCGATGCCATCGAGTGGGATGGAAAAGAAGGCAAGCTGGAACTGCTGGAAAGGTAACAGCAAGCTACCCCAACCGGGCTCCCAGCACAGCCAGTACGTGCTCAGCTGCATCGGGCTCACAATCTGTTCCGTCGGCGTACTTGATAAAAACACGGGTGTTTTCACCATCCGGCCGGATATAGACCTGGTAGGCTCCGCTGTAGTCCTCCCGTTTGTCCTTACGCCAGAATGCAAGGTGGCTGATGAAGCCGCTGTTGAAGGCATCGAATTTCTGGTAGTAATCAAAGCGGCGGACGCCTTCCTCATCCTGCCTGATATTCTTCATACCGCTTCTGTTGATGACGATGTCCAACCTGCGTTCGGCGCTTTCGAATGTATCCTCGACCAACAGGTACATGCCCTGGGCCGACCACTTGAGACGTGAATTGGGATCGATACCTGAAGTGGTGCTGGAAATCCTTGGCGGCATGGGGTCCAGTGCAAATGAGGGAAGCGGTATCATCGGTGATCTTATTATCAACGCGGTGCTCGATGATGGTGCATCCAGATCTTCCGGAATGGTCAGGGATTCGGTCTCTGTAGCCCCGTAGTATTCAGGCGTCCTGTTGCGGGATGAACATCCGGCGGCCATGAGCAACACCAGCACCAGCATATAGCAGGTATATCTTGAAATCATTTATTAACCACCAGTAAGTTCAATCAGCTTCAGGACGGGATCAAACCCAAACCATGAAGGCATCGCCTGAGCTGTTCACGGTACTCCTCATCCAGCCCGGTCATAGGCAATCTTATGTGGGGCCCGACCAGACCCATTTCAAAGAGCGCCCATTTTACAGGAATCGGATTGGTTTCGATCATCAAATTATCAAACAGCTGGCTGAGTTCATTTTCCAGTGCGTCGGCCCGTGCCCAGTCCTGCCGATGAGCCGCCGCGCAAAGCTCCGCCATCCTTGCCGGCGCCACGTTCGCCGCCACGGAAATCACGCCGTGCGCTCCATGTTTCATGGCCTGCAGGCAACTGTGATCATCACCGCTGAGGACGACAAAATCATCATCGCAAAGATCCAGGATTTCATCAATCCGCCGGCAGTCACCCGTGGCCTCCTTGATGCCGACGATTCGCGGGTGGCCGGAGAGTCTTTCAACGGTATGCGCAAGCAGGTCAACTGAGGTTCTGGACGGAACGTTGTACAGAATTACCGGGATGTCGGATTCATCGGCAATCGCCTCAAAATGTGCTGCCAGACCCCGTTGAGGCGGCCGTACATAATAGGGCGTCACAATCAGGGCTGCGTCAGCCCCGTGGGCCGCCGCAAGCCGGGTCTGCTCCACTGAACGCCTGGTCGAAGCGCTGCCGGTGCCGGCAATCACCGGGATTCGCCCTGCAAGTTGCTCAACGACAAGGTCCAGAATTCCGGCAAACTCGGCTGGCGCCAGCGAGACGGATTCACCCGTGGTGCCTGCTATCACCAGCCCATTGCTACCCTGTTCCAGGTGAAAATCCACCAGGCGGCGCAGAGCGCGGGCATCGACTTCGCCCTGGTCGGTGAAGGGTGTAACCAGCGCTACGATACTGCCGTTAAACATATTGGGATATGGTCTGTGATAACGCCGTCATGGTACTTGCGGTACTCAGGTCTGGCAAGTATGCTGCCACTATCAGTCAGGGTCCTGGCCCTGGGAAGTTCTGATCTGTTTTTGAATGTGTTTATTACAACAATCTATGGAGTGTTGATGGTCAGCATTGGTGAAAAGGTAGCCGATTTTTCCCTGCCCGCTACCGGTGACAATATATTGTCACTCGAAAACTTCAAAGGCAGGAACCTCGTCCTGTATTTCTACCCCAAAGACAGCACTTCCGGTTGCACCCTGGAAGGGCAGAATTTTCGTGATGAGTACGAATTGTTCCGTGAACACCACACGGAAATCCTGGGCGTTTCACGCGACAGTCTCAAGGCGCATGAAAATTTCAAAGCCAAACAGGGGTTTCCGTTTGAGCTGTTGTCCGACCAGGATGAAACACTGTGCAGGCAATTCGACGTGATCCACGAAAAAAACATGTATGGCCGCAAGTTCATGGGGCTTGTTCGCAGCACCTTCCTGATCGACAGGAAAGGCGTCCTGCGGCAAGAATGGCGCAAAGTCCGGGTGAAAGGGCATGTGGACGAAGTGCTGGACGCCGTCCGGGCATTGTAATTACCCGCTATTAATAAAGGATTGACCCATTCATGGGCAGCAAAAAACGCCTGTACATAATTGATACCAACGTGCTGATGCACGATCCCACCTCGATTTTCCGTTTCGAAGAGCACGATGTTTTTCTACCCATGATGGTGTTGGAAGAACTCGATGCGGCAAAAAAGGGATTGTCGGAAGTGGCCCGTAACGTGCGCCAGGTGAGCCGGTTTATTGGCGAGATGATGCAGCGCCAGGGAGCAACCCGGCTGGACCAGGGACTGGAACTGAGGGAACCCGACGGGCTGGAACTGCAGGCAGGAACAGGACGCCTGTTTTTCCAGACCACCATGCCTGAGATGCACTCCAGCCTCTTGCGGGACGGATCATTTGCTGACAACGAGATACTCAGCACCGCATTGAGCCTGCAGAAGTCCGACACCGGAAAGGAGATCATACTTGTCTCCAAGGACATCAACCTCAGGATCAAGGCTGCAATTCTCGGTGTACAGGCGGAGGACTATTATAACGACCGTGCGCTCGACGACCTGAGCCTGCTCTACCAGGGCTTGCGCGTACACGATGAAATGTTCTGGGAGGCCTATCCGCAACTGGAGTCCTGGAATGAAAATGGCCGCGCTTACTACAGAATCCAGCCCGAAAATGAGAACGGCTGGTATCCGAACCAGTGTGTGGCCATTGGTGAGGAAAGCGGCGTCGAGGCGCTGGTCAAGGAAGTCGGGAGCGACAATGTCGTGCTTCGCCTGGTCGATGACTATTCTGAAAGCCATAAAAGTGTCTGGGGCATTCACGCCCGTAACCGGGAGCAGAATTTTGCACTGAATCTGCTGATGGATCCCGACATCGACTTCGTGACCCTGATGGGGACCGCAGGAACCGGCAAAACCCTGCTGGCCCTGGCCGCGGGCCTGGCACAGACCATGGATGAAAATCGCTACAAGCAAATCATCGTAACCCGCGCCACCATCTCCATCGGCGAGGACATCGGCTACCTGCCAGGAACCGAAGAAGAGAAGATGACACCCTGGATGGGCGCCCTCACGGACAATCTGGAAGTACTTACCCAGCCCCAGGAAGGCGGTGAATGGGGTCGCGCAGCGACCAATGATTTACTGGCCAGCCGGGTCAAGATCCGGGCGCTCAATTTCATGCGCGGCAGAACCTTTTTGAACCGCTACGTCGTCATCGATGAAGCCCAGAATATTACCCCCAAGCAAATGAAAGCTCTGCTCACCCGCGCCGGCCCTGGAACAAAGATGGTTTGCCTGGGCAACGTGGAGCAGATCGATACGCCTTACCTGACGGAAACCACCTCGGGCCTGACCTTCGCCGTAGACCGTTTCAAGCATTGGGACCACGCAGGTCACATCACCCTGAAAAGAGGCGAACGCTCACGCCTGGCTGATTTCGCCTCGGAAGTACTGTAGGAGCCCGCTAGTGGTTTCGCTTGTCGATCAGGCTGGTATCGGGGTGAAAACTGTACCAGGCGAACCAATACATGCGATGCACGGAGATCGGATCACCCTCGAGTGATCCGGTGACACCACCTGCATCATCCACATCCAGGCGCAGCATCTTTCCGTTGATGTTGTTTTCCCAACTGCCTTTTTTCTTCAGCCATTCATCTTCTACCGCGATGGACAAGTCCCCGATTTCCACGCCGTGAATAACCTTTTTCACATGCAAACGGGCATCCCGTTCGCTTACCGGGAACAGCAGGCGGTCACTTGAGTCGTAATCCCCATAGGTCTTTTTGCGATACTGCTGCTGCCCGGACGGAAGCGCCAATACTTCAGCCCCGGGATTGGCGGCCTTCCACTCGCCCCACAGGTTCATCGTTACCGGCAATGATTGCAGCGTTGATCCCCGCCTGGGGCCGGCAATCGCCTGTCCGGTGATCTGCTGCCACAACGAGTCGGTCTTGCGGTCGTACATGATGAGATCGTTGTTATGCAGCAGGCCCGACACACCCAACTGGACCTCCTGCCCGTCAAGCACCCGGACAAAGGCCAGTCCCGACCCGCAGAGTGGGCAGTAAGTAACTGCAACCGGCGTATCGCCAAAGGTGTCATTTACGATTTCGTGGCGGTCGAGGATGCGGGTGGGGTATGCACGCGTGATATTTTCGTGCGTCAGGGACAGGACGATATCATCGTCGTCCAGGTAATCCACATCAGATGTCTGCAGATATTCCGGCCGGTCAATGGAAGGGATGCAGTCTCTTTGCTGACAACCCTGGAATACAGCGTCTATATCGGCGTCAATGTCGTCGGCGCCATAGCCGAAAGTGTCGGTCAGAATATCAACTTCATAGCCCCGGGTATTGCCCGGGCGGGTTTGTTTTCCATCCGCCACAAAAGGGACGCTGATCAACAGGCAGGCAAGCAGGACAGTCAGTTTCATCATGGTAATTTTTCTCCGGGTTCTCCAGGGTCAGGCCAGATGACCAGAAAAGGCGGGAAGTGATTTCATGCAATCATGCGGGAACAGGCTTGGGCGCGATTCGGCCGCGAGCGACCTCTTACAAAGGCTCGTCTTGTTTTGATTCAGAAGTCTCGTCTTCCGGGGGTCTCGGCCAGGACCGCAACACGGCCTGTACCAGGGTGGCCAATGGAATGGCGAAGAAAATTCCCCAGAAACCCCACAGGCCGCCAAAAAACAGGATGGCGATAATAATGGCGACCGGGTGCAGGTTAACTACCTCGGAAAACAGCAAGGGCACAAGCAGGTTTCCATCCAGGGCCTGGATCACCGCGTAGGCGATCATGACATGGCCAAACTCCCAGGACCAACCGAACTGGAAATAGGCGATCAGCGCAATCGGGATGGTAACCACCGCGGCGCCAATATAGGGAATCAGGACGGAAAACCCCACCAGGGTCGCCAGCAAAGCAGCGTATTGCAGACCCAGGATGAGAAATGTTATGTATGTCACTAAACCTACAATGAATATTTCAGAAACTTTTCCGCGAACATAATTGGCGATTTGCGTCTCTGCTTCAAACCACACCTTGTTCGCCAGGCTGCGTTCCTTCGGCAAGTGGCCGGCCGCCCAGTTGAGCATCAGCTCTTTGTCCTTCAGAAAGAAGAACACCAGCACCGGCAGTAACACGAGATAGATGACCAGCGTGAGTACGCTGCCGAGCGAAGAAAGGGACCAACTCAACGCCTGCTGACCAATACCGGCGATCTCCTGTCCGACCTGGTTGATAATACCGCTCACCTGCTCTTCAGAAACCAGCTGAGGATAATTTTGCGGCAATTGTTTGAGCAGTGTCTGTCCCTGGGCTATGTAATCAGGCAACTGCTGTACCAACTGGGTCAACTGCCGGGTAATGATCGGCATCAGGCCGAACAGCAGAAACAGCAAAAAGGTCATGAACAGAAGAAAGACAATGATTACGGCTGGCATCCTGGGCATGCCCAGCTTTTGCAAACGGCTGACAATGGCTTCCAAAAGGTATGCGATCACCAGGCTGGCAAACACCGGCGCCAGCCACTTTCCCAGCCCGATAATGACCGCAAACCCAATAATCAGGAAAAGACCAAGGATAACGACCTGTGGATCGGAGAACGAGCGCTTAAACCAGTTTTTCAGTAATTCCAACGACGATTCCTCTGCTCCGCCCTGGTGGTCCAACAAGGTTGTATTGATGGACCACTAGTGCAATATGCGGGCTTGCGATAAGGGGTAAAAGGAATCAGAAGCTCATTGTCCACAGCGCTTCAAATTCGAAACGCTGGTTCAGATCTTCCGTGGTCACGCCAAGCACACTGCCGCCAAAAGCAAACTCAGACGGCGCATAGGCCGCGTTGAAATTCAGACGGCTGCGTTCTCCCGTGCGGCGGGAATAGCCTACGACCATGGCGCTGCTGGCCAGGTCACCCCGAATTGCATTTTTCAAAATTTGCGAAGACGGAGAAGGCTGCGTCCGGGTGCTCAGATCGATGTGCCATTGTTGGTCAGCACCATCGCTCCATGTGTAACCGACGCTGTATACGGTCAGGTCTTGCCAGTCAAACGAAGGACTGGTCGAGTCCCCCAGCAGTGACAGGAAGCGGTTGGGCAGGAAACGGCTTGGAAATGCGTTGATTTCACTGTACATCACGCGCTCCACCGCCACATTGAGCCAGGACCGTTCACTGGCCTTGAAAGCGAGCCCCACCCTGGCGCGGGCCGGGATATCAAGATCAGCGGTTTGCGAGTACACGCCCCGATAAGCGGCGAATTCATCCATATCGATACTCGACTGGAAGCCCGCATCCAGCGCGATGCCACTGGTTACTTCCTGGCGAACCGCCAGCCTGACGCCTGTTCCATAAGAGCTTTCCTGGTATGGCGAGTATCGCGGTGTGCCCCAGAGAGCACTGTCTGGCGTGCTCGCGGCATAAAGCCCAAGATTCGCTGCACTGTAGCGTTGATACGCGATGACCGCCGAAACACCCAGGATGCCATTGTCAGCAAACTGATGTTCAAAACCGGGCGAGAAATACTGCCGTTCGAAACTCGAACCCTGGTAGATAGCATCTGATTCAAAGCCGGGCAGCAGATAATCACCGGAAGACTGCCACTCGAAATTAAGATTCATCCAGGAATCAGGAGATTGTTCCATGTCACTGGCAAAATCCGGCAGAATCAGAACTTCACTACTCCGCAGCCAGCTGATCCTGATGGGTTCGGCGTCATTCGGCAACAGGTATGAAGGCGTCAGTTCCTGCGCCAGGTATTTCTGCCAGGGGCCAAGTTCAAAACCTATGACGTAGAATGATGTGAGCCCCGCTCCGCCCAGCGCGAAACTTGTGACAGGCAAACCGGTGACCTGGGCACCGGCAAAACCCGGCAGTAGTCCCATGAAGGCCAGAGCTGTAATAGCGGCTCGCAGTCGCAAATTTACACCCTACTCAATAAAAACTTACACCAATACACAGTGGAATATGGCAGGAATACAACATCAAGTCAATGTTGATTGTCAAACAAAAGTCAGGCCGGTGAAAAAGGGTAGCCAGTTGAATCACAAGTGTTTGTTTTTAAATGAGCTCCTGCCAGCCAAAACCCTGGCTCACTCGCCCGCCGGAATCACTGCCATTTTCCTGCCTGAAACCACCAGCGTTGCTGGAATACAACAAGCCTGAGCCGCAAATTGCAAATTACTTTACCGCAAGCCTTGAATAAGGCCGGCAACGGGGGGATATTTGTTAGAACTCAGTCCCGGCTTCATTGTCGATATGATCAGGGAAAATCTTCCGGATAAATAATGTCCAGGGTTACACTTAACAAAAACTACCTGAGCAGGCTCGGCCTGGCGGTTCTCATAAGCTGTACCAGCCTGGCCAGTGTCGCACAAACAGACCGGGTCGAACTGCCGGATATGGGCGCCTCGGCAGACACCATTCTGTCGCGTGCCGAAGAAGCGGAATACGCCAAGGCACTGGTTCGCCAAATGCGCGCCTATGAAGTGTTGAACGAAGACCCATTGATCAGCGCCTTCTTCGAGGACATGGGCTTCCGCCTGGCCTCGCACAGCGACCGGCCCGACAAACCCTTCACTTTCGTGATAATCAACCAGGATATTGTCAACGCCTTTGCCGCTCCCGGCGGGGTCATTGCACTTTACAGTGGCCTGATCCTGGCTGCTGATGATGAAAATGAAGTGGCCGGGGTGCTGGCGCATGAAATCGCACACATCACCCAGCAACACCTGTACCGGGCCCTGGAAAACCAACAAGCGATGACCATTCCCATCGCACTGGCCATGCTCGGCCTGATTCTGATCGGTGGCGGCAGTGGTGAAGCAATTCAGGGTGCACTGATGGGCGGCCAGGCCGCCGCTCAGCAGGCATCGATTTTTTTCACGCGCCAGAATGAAACCGAAGCTGACCGGATCGGCATCCGGACCCTGTCCAGGGCGGGATACGACCCGATTGGCATGGTTGAGTTCTTTGAAAAAATGGGCCGGATGACGCGCGCCATGGGTGAGGGCCCTCCTGAATACCTGAGAACACACCCGGTATCGGTCAGCCGCATCACTGAAGCAAAAAATCGTGTCGAAAATATGCCCAGACCCGAGCCTTCTGATGGCAGGGATTTTTACCTCGTACAGGCACGCCTCCGCGCCACGATCGAAGAATACCCGGACAAGGCACTGGAATTTTTCAAGCACAGGCTCGAACGGGCGGACACCAGCCAGGCTGAGAGCGACTCACTTTATTACGGCTCGGCAATCGCCTTGCAGCGTAAAGGAGATTACAAAGAGGCGCGAAAACTTCTCGAAAGCCTGATGGCCAGGGACCAGCATGTCGTTTATGAATTGCAACTGGCGGACCTGGACCTCGATTCCGGGCACGAACGGGCTGCGCTGGACAGGCTGGATGACCTCTATCACAGTTTTCCGGGCAACCATGCCATATCCTTGCAGTACAGCCGGGCACTGCTCAAAAGCCGGGATCCCGCCCAGGCCCAGACGGCAAGCGTGATTTTGCGCCAGCAACTGTTGACACACCCGGATGACCCGATGCTGTACGAGTTGTATGGCCGGGCGTCCAATACGGCTGATGATTTTGTGCGCGCCAAGGAAGCCATTGCGGAATCCTACTACCTGAGAGGCGGCATCCACGAAGCCGTGCTGCAACTCCAGGAACTGTCTGGACGCGATGACCTGGATTATTACCAGAGAGCCAGGATTACGGACCGCCTGAATGAACTCCGCGTCGAACTGTCCAAGGCGAACCTGAAGCGCTGAGAACCCGGGCCTGTAAACACTCGCCTCACTGTCATCGTACTGTCATATACGCCTTTATAATGGTGAATTACAAGTGACAACAGGGTCCGGGAGCCGGATGTGAATAAAAATAAGCCCGCCGTACTGGTCGTTGATGACGAAGCCGCTATTCGCGACATGATGAGATTTGCGCTGGAGCAGGCAGGCATGAAAGTACAATCTGCAGCCAATGCACACGAGGCCCTCCTGTCGATCAGCGAAAAACGGCCCGACATTATCCTGATGGACTGGATGATGCCCGGCGTCAGCGGCATTGAACTGACCCGGCGCCTGCGCAGGGATTCCTACAGCAAAGACATCCCCATCATCATGCTGACCGCCAGGGTAACGGAGGATGACAAGGTTGCCGGACTCGAGGCAGGCACCGATGATTACGTTATAAAACCATTTTCACCCAGGGAGTTGATCGCCCGGATACGCGCCGTGTTACGCAGAAGCAGCCCGGTTGACGAAACGGTAAGCTGATCATGGGCAAGCTGACGCTGGACACGATTGCGCGGCGCATGTTGCACGATGGCCTCGAGATTCACATGGGACCAACCGAATACCGCCTGCTGGAGTTTTTCATGAGCCATGCGGGGCGCAGCTACAGCCGGGCCCAACTCCTTGACCATGTTTGGGGAACCAATGCATACCTGGAAGAGAGAACCGTCGATGTACATATCCGGCGCTTGCGCAAAGTCCTGGAACCCACCGGAACCAGCCACTATTTGCAAACCATTCGCGGACATGGATACCGATTCCTGGTTGAAGAGTGATCACGCCCGAATTCCATAAACCTGGAGCCTATTAGTGAAAGCATTGCCAGCACGGAGTTTGAAATCTCATATTGGAAGGCTGGTCCTGTACGGCGTCACGATCCTGGCTGGTGGCTGGCTGGCTGGCTACCCCGGTACCGCACTTGCGGTCGCGTTTGCTGGCTACACTGGCTGGCACCTCATCAATGTATGGCGCTTATACCGCTGGCTGCAAAATTCGGATGCTGCTATCCCGGAAAGTTTCGGGCTATGGTCTGATATTTTTGACACCATCAACTCACTGGAACAGCGCAAGCGAAAGCGCAAGAAACAATACCGGGCCATTATCGGTAAATTCCAAAACCTGACGGACGCCCTCCCCGATGCCACGCTGGTCATCGATAAAAACGACCAGATTACCTGGTTCAACAATGCCGCCAGTTCTTTACTGGGGCTGAAAATTCCCGGCGATCTTGGCCAGCCAGTCACCAACCTGTTACGGGGGACCGGATTTTGCTGACTGGCTTGCGATTCAGGGTGAAGTAAAAAGCAGGCTGGAAATGCCTTCTCCCAGAAGCGATACCACCTGGTTGAGCGTCAGCGCAATTTCCTTCCGGGATAAGCAGAGGTTGATCATCCTGGGGGATGTCAGTGATGTCCACCAACTGGAACAGATCAGGCGGGACTTTGTTGAAAACATTTCGCACGAATTAAGAACGCCGCTCACCGTGTTGCTGGGCTACCTGGAAATCCTCCGGCAGGATCCGCCAGACGAAATGAGTAAAGCGCTGGAGAGGATGCACGACCAGGCGCTGCAGATGCAGTCCATGCTGAATGACCTGCTGGAACTGTCCCGGCTGCAAAGCGATGAAATCCGGAAAGACGAGGAAATCGTCAATATTCCGGCCATACTGGCCATGCTCAAGAAACAGGCGGAAGAACTCAGCCGGGGTAAACATGAGTTGCATTTCGACGTAGACAGCGGCCTTTACCTGTCGGGAATCGCCTCTGATATTGAAAGCGCTTTTCGCAACCTGATCGTCAACGCGCTTGAATTTACTCCGCAAGGCGGTACCATTTCTGTGAACTGGAGCAATACACCGGATGGCCCCCTGCTGGCCGTACGTGACACCGGTACGGGCATTCCCAAGCGGGAGATCCCCAGGCTGACTGAACGCTTCTACCGGGTAGGATCGGACCGCGCCCGGCAAACGGGGCGGGCACGGGGCTGGGCCTGTCAATCGTAAAACACGTGCTGAACGCCCACCATGCCACCTTGACCATCAACAGCGAACTCGGTGAAGGAAGTGAGTTCATTTGCGCCTTTCCCCCGGACCGCAAGAGGGAGTAAATCTGTCACGATTCTGTCACAAAGCCGATCTACGATGAGCCTGCACCTACAGGAGGCTTTGGAATGAAAACTGTTATCAGGTACTCAGTACTTTTTCTTGCCGGCATCGCTTTGTCCGGCCAGCTTACTGCCCAGGCAAAAATTGACGAATCCTTGCCGGATTATGAAAAAACCAGCGGGGTTTCGGGCAACCTGTCCAGTGTCGGCTCGGACACCCTGGCCAACCTGATGACGCTGTGGGCGGAAAAATTCAAGCGCATCTACCCCAGTGTCAACTTGCAAATCCAGGCGGCAGGCTCTTCAACGGCGCCTCCGGCCCTGACCGAGAGCACTTCAAATCTGGGCCCGATGAGCCGCTTGATGAAAGACAGGGAAATCGAGTCTTTCGAGAAAAAACACGGGTACAAACCCACGGCTGTTGCCGTTGCAATCGATGCACTGGCGGTGTTTGTGCACAAGGACAACCCAATCGAGGGGCTGAGCCTGGAACAGACCGACGCGATCTTTTCATCGACCAGAACCTGCGGGGGGCCCGAAGACATCAAAACCTGGGGGCAACTCGGCCTGGAGGGCAGCTGGGCCGCACGGGGGATTCAACTGTACGGCCGCAATTCCGTATCCGGGACCTACGGTTACTTCAAGCAACATGCGCTGTGCAAAGGCGATTTCAAGAATACCGTCAATGAACAACCCGGCTCCGCGTCCGTTGTACAGTCCGTCAGTGCATCCCTGAACGGTATCGGGTATTCGGGTATTGGCTACACCACCTCATCCGTGCGGGCGGTACCGCTGTCCAGGAATCCCGGCCAGGCTTTCGTCGCGGCAAACCCTGAAAGCGCCATCAACGGCAGCTATCCGCTGGCGAGGTTCCTGTATATCTACATCAACAAGGAACCCGGTAAAAAGCTGGACCCCATTACCGCACAGTTCCTGACCATGGTACTGGCCAGGCAGGGCCAGGAAGTCGTGGTCAAAGATGGTTACATTCCCCTCCCCGCAGCAGTCGCCGCCAGGGAACTGGCGAAACTGCAATAAGCCTGATGGAGAAAACGACATGAAAAAACTGACAATCCTGCTGGGATTGACTGTAATCCTCTTCAGCCAAACCGCCCTGGCACAAGTCGATGCCGACGAACTCAGGGCGTTGCGTGAACAGGTCCGGATCCTGACCCAAAGGCTGGATGAATTGGAAAAGGCCAACCAGCAAACCAATCAAAACGTTGCGCAGGCCGAAGCAACCACAACCGCACAAGTGAACGAAGCTGTCGAAGAAAAGGTCGACAAGGCCGTCACTGAGCAGGTTGATGAACGGATGGCGGCGGTTTCCTGGGCCGAGCGCATACGCCTGAAGGGTGATTTCCGCTATCGCTATGAAACAATCAAGGTCGAAGACGTTGATAAACGAAGTCGTAACCGCATACGGGCCCGCTTCCACCTGGAGGCCGATGTTACGGATACCGTCCAGGTCGGATTTGGCCTGGCAACGGGCGGTGAAGATCCGGTTTCCAGCAACCAAACCCTGGGCGGAGGGGGTTCCTCCAAGGACATCCGCCTTGATCTCGCCTACTTCGACTGGTCGGGTCTGAGCAACACTCATATCCTGGGGGGCAAAGTTAAAAACTTCCTCGTCAAGCCCGCCGGCCACGGCCTGATGTGGGACAGCGACTGGAGACCTGAAGGCTTCGGCGTCATCTGGGACAAAGGCCTGTTTTTTGCCCAGGGAATTGGAACCTGGATCGAAAGTGACAGTAAAAAGGGGAATAATTTTGCCTGGATAGCCCAGGCCGGCCTGAACTTCAACCTTGGCGAAACCACCCGGCTCAAAATCGGTGCGGGATATGCGCAATTTGATGTGGCAGGCAGCGGATCTTTTTTCGGGGATGACGACGATTTCTTTGGCAACAGCTTTGACCCGGTTACCAACACTTACCTTTACGACTATCATGAAGTCGAGATTTTTGCCGGAATGACCACGGATCTCGCTGACCGGCCGCTGCTTGTATATGCAGATTACGTCGTGAATACCGCAGTAGATGACAATGACACAGGTTATGCCATTGGCATCAAATACGGTAAAGCCTCCGCTAAGGGAACCTGGGATATCGGCTATACCTACAAGAAACTCGAAGCCGACGCGGTGATCGGTCTGCTAACCGACTCGGATTTTGGTGGCGGCGGTACCGATGCCAAAGGATCGATTTTCAAAGGCGCCTGGGCTATCCGCAAGAACTGGAAGGCACAAATTACGTACTTCCTGAACGACATCGATCTGGCATCCGGCGACCCCGAGGGACTTCAACCGCCTGATGCTTGATCTGAAATTCAAATACAAGTAATAACGCATTGTAGGAGCGTCCTTGGGCGCGAATTGAAAGAGTCGGCGAATCGGCCGCAAGCGACCTCTTACAGTTCTAATGGGAACGCGCTTGCGCTCAATTTGTTAGAGTCGGCGAACCGGCCGCAAGCGACCTCTTACAGTTCTAATGGGAGCGCGCTTGCGCTCAATTTGTTAGAGTCAGACCACCGGCCGCAAGCGACCTCCCACATGCCATCAGAACGCTCACAAACATACGCCGCCGTCGACCTGGGGAGCAACAGCTTTCACTTGCTGGTTGCCCGCCGCGAACATGGCGAACTGCGGGTTATTGACCAAATCAAGGAAATGATCCGGCTGGGAGGCGGTCTGGATCAGGACGGCACACTGGACCCGGCAGTCCAGGAGCGCGCTTTTGCCTGCCTGGCCCGTTTCGGGCAGCGACTGCGTGGAATTCCGGCAAACAACCTGCGCGCCGTGGGGACGCAGACCTTCCGCAGGCTGAAAAACGCCAATGCTTTCCTGGCGGTTGCAGAGACCGCACTGGGTTGCAGCATTGATATTATCGCCGGCCGCGAGGAAGCCCGCCTGGTCTATCTTGGCGTCACCCAGGGTGTTTCGGGTCACGAGGAGCGCCGCCTGGTCATCGACATCGGCGGCGGCAGCACCGAACTGGTTATCGGAGAAGGCCTCGAACCCATCGAAATGGAGAGCCTGCAGTACGGTTGTGTTTCCCTGACCCGGCAGTTTTTCGCTGATGGAAAAATCACCAGGAAACGTTGGAAGAAGGCTGTCCGCTCGGTCATGGCCGATCTGCAGGAGTTGCAAACACGCTATCGCCAAACGGGCTGGGATTCGGCCATCGGCTCATCCGGCTCCATCAAGGCCATAGCGGAAATCTGCCGTTTACAGTCCTGGGTAGAAAAGGACATCAATATGGATGCCTTGTATTTCCTCAGGGACAAGTTGTTGAGCTTCGGATCAATTGACGCAGTTGATCTACCCGGACTATCCGAGAGGAGGCACCCGGTGCTGGTCGGCGGACTGGTGATGTTGCTGGCCTGCTTCAAAGCGTTGCGCCTGGAAAACATGAAGGTCTCACCCTACGCGCTCCGTGAAGGGCGTTCTGCATGACCTGCTGGGAAGACTGGAACAACGGGACCCAAGAGACAAAACCGTGACCGCTTTCATGGCTCGCTACAGCGTGGACCAGGAACAGGTTAACCGGGTCAGGCGCGTGGCGCTTAAAGCCTGTGACAAAATCGATGACGGCATGTTCCTTCGTCCCGATCCACCGGGAACTGCTGGCCTGGGCGGTCGATCTCCATGAAACCGGGCTGAGCGTGTCACACAGCCAGTACCAGGCGCATTCAGGATACCTGGTGGAAAACTCGGATATGGCCGGATTTTCGCGGCAGGAACAGCAATTCCTGGCCGCGTTGGTGCGACACCATCGCCGGGGGGTGCCCCGGGATTTCGCAAGCCAATTACCTGCGAGAATGCACGAGCCCCTGCGCGTGACCCTTTTCTGTTTGCGTTTCGCCTGTATCCTGTGCAGAACACGGGACGACGCCTCCATTCCCTCTTTCAAGCTGAGCGGAACCGATAACAGGCTCACCGTGAATTTCCCGGACGACTGGAAAGCCAATCACCCGCTAACCATGACTGATCTTGAACAGGAATCCAGGGACCTCAGAGCCATCGACCTCCTGTTTGTGGTCATCAGGCCGGAACCTGAAGATCATCATGAAATCTGACCATGAGCAAGGCAGCAATTGGCGGCCCGGCGCCTCGCGGATGGCGGTGGAGGCCAGGGCTGTTCTGCTGACGGATATCCGCACATTTTTCGCGGACAGGAAGGTCATGGAGGTGGAAACGCCAGTCCTGTCACAGGCTGGTAACAGCGACCCGAATATCCGGAATATTACAACCGGCAGCACAGTGAAAAAGTACCTGAGAACATCTCCTGAGTACTCAATGAAACGTCTGCTGGCATCCGGTCATCGCGACATTTATGAAATGGGACGCGTTTTCAGGGCGGGGGAAGCCGGCCGCTACCACAATCCCGGAATTCACGCTGCTGGAATGGTATCGGCTCGGGGTGGAATTACCTGGACCTCGCCGGCGAGACGATTGAGCTGATCCGGCTCTGTGGGCACGGCCAATTTGATGACTGGCCCGTGAGGCGGGTGACCTACCGCGAATTGTTCCGCCAGGAAACCGGCCTGGACCCCTTGAATTGTGATGAATCCGACCTGGAGTCCTGCGCCCTGGAACGCGGCATACAGGCCGGCCCCATGAACCAGCATGAGTGGCTGGACCTGGTGCTTTCCCAGGTGATTCAAGCCGCCCTGCCCGGCGAAACATTCACGGTTCTTTATGAATTCCCTCCGGAGCAGGCGGCGCTTGCCCGCATCCGGGGTGGTGACACCCGGTAGCGGAACGCTTCGAGATTTACCTGGGGCAGATGGAACTGGCCAACGGCTACCAGGAACTTACCGATGCCGCTGAGCAACTCCAGAGGTTCCAGCGCGAATCGGCAATGACTGCCGGCAGGGGGTGAAGAAACAGTCCCCATCGATGAACACCTGGTCTCGGCCCTGCGCCACGGACTGCCCGAATGTGCCGGCGTGGCCCTGGGTGTGGATCGTTTACTGATGTCTTGCCTGAAGCTGGACCGGATTGACAGCGTACTGGCTTTCGCTACGGATCGGGCCTGACCCGCACATTGCACAAAAGCGAACGCACAGTCGCTGACCCTGGTTAACGACTATACTCACGCCCTGACGCACTCAGGCCGATAAACGGGAAGCAAAACTTAATGTTGGATTTACTACAAAACTGGCTGTTAAGTCTTGGTATGAATGAAGGCGTGACATTATACGTTGCGGGCGGTATTGCCTTCGTGATTGTGCTTGTATTGAGCGCTTTCGCAAACTTTGTGGCAAAACGCTACATTGTCTCAGCGCTCGCCTATGTGATCTCCAGGTCCAAAACGAAGTGGGATGATGCAATTCTGCGCCAAAGAGTCCTGAACCGGATGGCGCATCTCGCCCCCGCGCTGGTCATCTATATGCTCACACCGACTCGCGCTGATGGCATTGATCCGGTAATCGTTTTCATCAGAAGCGCATTGTTGATTTACATGATTATCATCCTGATGCTGGTACTGGATTCCTTGCTGACACAGCCGAGGATATTTACCAAAGCTTCCAGGGCGGCCAAAGAGATTCCCGATCAAGGGCTTGATCCAGGTCCTGAAAATAGCCGTGTATTTCCTGGCAGCCGTCTTTGTAATTTCCATACTTCTGAATAAAACCCCCGTCTACCTGCTCAGCGGGATCGGCGCACTCGCTGCAGTGATGATGCTGGTATTCCGGGATTCAATCCTCGGCTTTGTAGCCGGTATTCAGCTGGCCGCCAACAGGATGGTCTCGGTGGGTGACTGGATTGAAATGCCAAAATATGGTGCTGACGGCGATGTGCTGGAAGTGGCGCTGACCACGGTCAAAGTCCAGAACTGGGACAAAACGATAACCACCATCCCAACTTACGCGCTGATCAGTGAATCATTCAAGAACTGGCGAGGCATGGATCAGTCCGGTGGCCGGCGTATCAAGCGCTCGCTGAATATCGATATGAGCAGTATCCGCTTCTGTGACGAGGAAATGCTGGAGCGTTATGAAAAAATTCAGTATATCTCCGAGTACATCGAGCAAAAAAAGCAGGAACTGGAAGAATTCAACCAATTAACCAATGTCGATAACGCCAGTCTCGCCAACGGCCGGCGCATGACCAACATCGGTACATTCCGGGCTTATATTGTGGCCTACCTGCTCCACCACCCAATGATCAACAAGGATATGACTTTCCTGGTCCGGCAACTTCCGTCAACCCAATACGGCCTGCCGATCGAAATCTATGTATTCAGCAAGGACAAGGTCTGGGCAAATTACGAAGCCATCCAGGCAGACATTTTTGACCATATCCTGGCTGTAGTGCCAGAGTTTGACTTGCGCGTTTACCAAAATCCCACCGGCGCCGACTTCCATATGCTTAACCCGCATATTGCACGCGTGCCGGAATAAGCTGCAGATCCGCTAATGTTTCAGCTGTCCAACGGCAGGCTGATCCGGACAATCAATCCGAGTCCGCCATCATTATTCGCGTTTTGTTTCAATCGCTTACACATTGAACTCTCTCTGTACACCCTACCCTACAACACTTTATCCGTTTGTCTCTATTCTCTTCCGTCCGTTGCTGTTCGCACCTAATCGGCGTACTATGTAGGGAACGGTGGTAGGGAACACCAGTGATGGCGGACGATTTCAAATGTGCAGGAGCGGGACATTATGAGAGAAAAATTAACAGCAGTGGGTGTAGCAAAGCAAACGAAACCAGGGCGTTTTGGCGATGGCGGCGGCCTGTATTTGCTGGTCAAACCAGACGGCAGGAAAACCTGGGTATTCAGGTGGCGGGATAAAATCACTGGCAAACTACGCGATAAAGGATTGGGGCCATACGGCAAGCATGACGTTACCTTGGCTAAAGCACGGGAGCGCGCAGGTGAATGCCGCAACATGGTCTGGGAAGGTAAAGACCCCATCGAGGAAGCCAGGCTGGAACTGCAAGAAAAGAAGCTGGCCTTTGCCATGAGATTGTCCTTCAAGGATTGCGTGGATCGGTACATTGATTCGCACAAGGCAGGCTGGAAGAACAAGAAACACGCAGACCAGTGGCCCTCATCATTAAACAACTACGCTTCAAATTTGATGCCGATGCCAGTAGCCGAAATTGACCAGGATGATGTTCTGGCCTGTTTGGAACCAATCTGGCAGGAAAAAACCGTAACCGCCACGAGAGTCAGGCAAAGGATTGAATGCGTATTGGATTGGGCTACCGCGCGGAAATATCGAAGCGGTGAAAATCCAGCCAGGTGGCGTGGACACCTTGACAAGATTCTGGCGAAACCTTCAAAGCTGAAAAAAGTCGTGCATCTCGCCGCATTGGATTATTCCAAAATCGGTCAATTCATGCAGAAGCTGAGGGCGAAAGATACACTGGCGGCGAAAGCATTTGAATTCCAGATTTTAACCGTGACCCGGCCCGGCGAAGCCATGGGCGCACGGTGGTCTGAAATCGACTTGAAGGCAAAGGTCTGGACGATTCCAGAAGAAAGAATGAAAGCCG
>PVMK01125985.1_pt1 | contig 27154 bp, 29 predicted proteins | sample 1853481 | NCBI WGS metagenome assembly PVMK01 (sample SAMN08533507, study PRJNA380276) | Marine sediment metagenome, whole genome shotgun sequencing project. | reverse complement strand
AAATCCTGTTTGGACTATTATAAATATTGATTTTTTCAGGGGCTGTAGCTCAGTTGGGAGAGCGCGTCGTTCGCAACGACGAGGTCGCCGGTTCGACCCCGGTCAGCTCCACCATTATTCAACTGTACTTTATATCGTACTGACTGGCAGAGCTAAACCTGTCAAAACAATTGACTACTGGAGCATACTATTGTAAAATTTATAGTTCATACAGCTAATAACTTTATAATTTAATTAGCTTAATTTCATTTAAATATCTTTTAGTGATTGTTTGGTACCATCAATTATGACTTTGAGGGGGTGATTACTTCTTGTTTTGCAGTCTAATTATTAATATTTTATAGGGAGGGAATGAAATGAAAAAATCAGGCAAATTATTAATTTTAGTACTATTAGTGTTGTCTCTTGCTCTTGTTTTAAACAATTGTGGAAGCAGTGGTGGCACCGATGATAACAACAACAATAATAATGTAACTTGCGGTGATACATGCAGTAATGTTGCAGGAACATATTGGCAAACCCAAACAGTTGATGCAACACAATGCGGTGAAGGAACTTACCCTCAATCATTCGAGGTCATTATTACTCAAAGCGAATGTAATATCTTAGCAAACGTCGGTGTAACCACTTTAACAGGTTGCATTGATGGCAGCACCATTAACTGGAGCGGCAGCTTTTCTGAAGAAGGTGGCACAACAACTATTACATCATCTAATATTAATGTTTCCGGAATTAACTATAGTGGTTCAGCAAACTGGACCTGGAGTGATGGTTTTGACAGTTGCTCAGGTACAACACAAATTTCAGCAACCAGAATTTAGTATCTATTTCAGATAATAAAGAAGGAGTGCATAAAGCACTCCTTCTTTATTTCAACTCATTATATAACTCTATAAAACCGGGAGGCGGGAAAATGACTTCCATTCCTGTTTTCTCTGTCAACCCCTGGGGTTCTGCCTTATAAGACCATATTACTTTACAGTGCAGTTTCAGCATTTCACCTGAAGGACTCTGGAAATGTATCCTTAGCTCCATACCAGTAGTAAAGAGTGAGTTTTGACTTAAAGGATCCACTGGTTCAGTCTCTATATAAATGCCCTTTTCCGATATATTCTCAATGGTTCCGGCATAAACAAGGTCATTCAGGATAATCTCTCCTTTAAAATCTACATTCTTCCTTTTTGAGCGTCTCTTCTCATGCATGCAGGAATATTATCACTATTAGCATTTTTTTTAAAGTTCTTTGATAGTTATAACTCATATGAATATTTATGTTTTCACAGATATTAAACCTCCAATAGTAAAGTTTTTCTCCAATAATTCCGAAAATATCACTGACAGAAGGATTGTGTCTTTAAGGGAGGGATTATGAATATAAAGAATAAACTTATATTATCATCTTGCATTCAGGCAGTACTGTTTTTATTGATCGGTATTACGGTCCTGCTTGGTTACCGCTATGTCGCCAGTCAGGCTTCTACTGCAAATGCTTTCGACAACCAGGCAAAATATTTACAGATGATGCTCAGGGGTGTAAATGAAATAATGGTTACTGAAGGTACCAACCCGGCAATTGAGCTTGCTCAGGAAGGCTTACAGAAATTTCAGACAATTCATGAGGGCATGCAAAAAGACCTTGTTAATACCGATATGCATGCCATCTACACTGAAAAAATAAATACAAGGTGGGTAAACATTGCAAAAAATATCAAGGTGTTTTTCGATTACGATATAGATATTGAATCCCCTGAAGTCATGCGTGGATACGGCAGGGTCTTAACCGAGACGGATGAAATGATAAAGGATATTTCCGCACTCTCCCTGAAAGCAAGGGAAGCAATTAATTCAAATTCCAAAAAAACAGTAACCCTTCAATATATTATCTTAGCTGTGCTGCTATTATTTATCATCGGAGTCCTTCTGATGTCATTCAAGCTCTACCGATCTATTATGTCACCGATAAAAGAACTTACCTCCATGGCTGAAGGGTTTGGAGACGGCAACCTCAGCATTCTCATGGACGAGTCCAGAAAGGACGAGTTTGGAATTCTTGCATCACACTTTAACATAGCCACAGCAAAACTTAGTAAATTTGTTTCACAGTTAAAAAGCAATATCAATATTGTTAATGAAAATTCAAGAGAAGTTTCAGACACAGCATCAAAAATAGATTTAAATTCCCAGGAGCAGTCCAGCCAGACTACAGTGGCAGCAACCGCAATGGAAGAGCTGAGTGCATCATTTATTGATGTAACACAAAATGCAAGCAATGCTGCAACCTCTGCCAAGGAAGCAACTGATCTTGCAATCAAAGGTGGCAATGTAGTGAGCGAAACCATTAAAGGAATGAATAAAATTGCTTTGTCAGTAAATGAATCGGCAAAAACAATCGAGACCCTGGGCAACAGTTCAGAGCAGATAGGTGAGATTATTCAGGTAATTAATGATATAGCCAGTCAGACAAACCTTCTTGCCCTGAATGCAGCTATTGAAGCTGCCCGTGCAGGAGAGCAGGGAAGAGGATTTGCTGTTGTTGCTGATGAAGTAAGAAAACTGGCAGAAAAAACAACTTCATCCACCAATGAAATCGGGGAAATGATTAAAACCATACAGGAAGAATCAAACAGGGCAGTCCAGTCAATGCAGATCGGGACAACAGATGTACAGTCAGGTGTAGAGTTAGCCAACCAGGCCGGAAACTCCCTTCAACAGATAGTTGATTCAGTTCAAAGTGTTACTGACATGATACAGCATATTGCCAATGCAGCTAAAGAGCAGTCGATCACCGGCGAAGAAGTGGCCTCCAATCTTGAGTCAGTAAGCCATATTACACAGAAGACAGCAAGCGATGCTCAGCAATCTTCTGCTGCCAGCAGTCAATTATATTCAATGGTATCGGATATTCAGGGCCTTGCAAATGCATTTGAACTTCGTATCAATACGAGCGATAACACTGAGTAATTTAATTTTAAAACAATACAGCAAGAGAATGAATTCAAATCGATATTGCACCCCCGGACACTAACCCGCAGAGATTGTTCATTAATTCATCATTAAATAGCATGTTAACACCAACGCCACAATAACTGTCTCTAAGGTATGGTTAAATAAGTTTTTTGATCATGCACTCATTTTTCAACAAATAGTCAGATCCACCTGAATCACTCTACCCCTTTATTCTTGATACAAATGACAATATTCCGATTTTTTGCTCCATCTGCTACAATACATTCTTATTATTGAGGGTAAAATGAGACTTAAAGACAAAAACGCATTTATTACAGGTGCTGCACAGGGTATTGGCAAGTCAATCGCCATTGCAATGGCCAGAGAAGGAGCTAACGTTGCAATAACTGATGTTAATCTTGAAAGCGCCGAAGAGACCGCAAAAGAGATAACAGCAATTGGTGTAAAAAGCATGGCGATAAAGCTGGATGTATCCAATCAAGAGAGTGTATCAACTGCATTCAGTACATTCACAAATGAGTTTGGCCCTGTTGACATTCTTATTAATAATGCGGGTATAACCAGAGATACTCTTCTCATGAGAATGAAGGAGGAGGACTGGGACGCAGTTATTAATATTAATCTTAAAGGCACATTTCTATGCAGCAAGGAAGCTATTAAATTAATGGCCAAACAGCGCCATGGAAAAATTGTCAGTATTTCCTCTGTTGTTGCTTTCATGGGCAATCCCGGACAGGCCAATTACAGTTCATCAAAGGCCGGTCTGATCGGGTTAACAAAGACCATTGCAAAGGAATATGCCGGTCGGGGTATCAGGGCAAATGCAGTAGCTCCCGGTTTTATTCAGACAGCAATGACAGAAGCACTCTCAGACAAAGTTAAGGATGAGATGAAAAAGGCCATCCCCCTTGGAACTTTTGGAACAGCTGAGGATGTTACAAATGCAGTAATTTTTCTTTCATCAGCCGAATCAGATTATATTACCGGACAGGTTATTCATGTCAACGGCGGCATGTATATGTAATCAAATGCAATATTTCAATGAAAAATGTATAATTGATTCGCGGTTTTTTAATGTATAAATATTTAACAAATTTTAAAAGTGGAGGTATGGAATGTCTGTTGAAGCAAAAGTAAAAGAGATAATAGCAAAACAGCTCGGCGTAGACAGCGATAAAGTTACATTGGAAGCATCATTTGTAGATGACCTGGGAGCAGATTCATTGGATACAGTTGAACTGGTTATGGCCTTTGAAGAGTCTTTTAATGTGGAGATCCCCGATGAAGACGCTGAGAAAATTCTTAAAGTCCAGGATGCTATCACATATATTGATGGAAAATCAGGGAGCTAAGACTTTCTCGTCTTTATAAAATCATGAAACAGAGAAGAGTTGTAATAACCGGGGTGGGACTGTTGACACCTCTAGGGACAGGTAATGAAAAGTCCTGGGAAGGTCTGCTTGCAGGCCGTTCAGCAATAAATAGAATCACCCTGTTTGACCCTGAGGCATCTCCTTGCAAAATAGCAGCAGAAGTCACTGACTTTAATATCGATGACTTCATCGAAATAAAAGAGCAGAAGAAGATGGACCGGTTCATTCATTTCGGGCTCGCTGCAGCTACTCTGGCCATGGAGGATTCGGGTCTTAAAGTTACTGAAAGCAATGCAGACAGAATTGGTGTAATTGTCGGAGCAGGTGTGGGAGGTCTGCCTGCTATTGAGCGTTATGAGCAGATTCTACTGAAAAAAGGGCCAAAAAGGGTTTCTCCTTTTTTCATACCCATGACCATAATAAACTTAACAGCAGGTCATATATCGATACGTTATGGTGTCAAAGGACCAAACTCTGCAGTTGCAACTGCCTGTGCGTCCGGCACTCATTCAATCGGGGATGCCTTCAAGCTTATACAGAGAGGTGCCGCTGATACAATGATCTGTGGTGGGAATGAAGCTGTAATCACACCACTGGGTATTGCAGGCTTTACATCAATGAAGGCCCTGTCCACAAGAAATGATGAACCTGATAAAGCTAGCAGGCCTTTTGACCGTGACAGAGACGGCTTTGTCATGGGAGAAGGAGCAGGCATTGTAGTTATCGAGGAACTTGAAAGCGCTTTGAACAGGGGTGCAAAAATCTATGCTGAAATTATCGGATACGGACTTAATGCAGATGCATATCACATAACAAGCCCTGCCCCTAATGGAGAAGGCGCTACCAAGTGTATGAACTCAACTTTGATGGATGCCGGAATAAGTCCTACAGAAGTGGACTACATAAATGCCCATGGCACATCCACTAAATACGGTGATGAACTGGAGACGATCGCTATCAAAACCGTATTTGGCGATCATGCTTATAAGCTATGCGTAAGCTCCACAAAATCAATGATAGGACACCTTCTGGGAGCTTCCGGCGGAGTTGAAGCTGGAATCTGCGCACTAAGTATACTTAATGGTATAGTACCTCCAACCATCAACCTTGAGAATCCTGACTCTGAATGCGATCTTGATTATGTACCAAATAAGGCCAGAGAACTTGATATTAATATAGCGATGTCCAATTCTTTTGGATTTGGTGGAACCAATGCATGCATCCTCCTCAAACGATTTGTCCAGTCTTGAGACGTCTCTTGACTATCAATTTAGAAAAAAGTCTCTTTTAAAAGAGGCTCTCACCCATAAATCCTTTGCACATGAGCAGCAGAATAAAACTATATCCTTTAATGAGAGAATGGAGTTTCTTGGTGATGCAGTGCTCGAACTTATCGTTAGTGAATATTTATATAAATCGTTCTCAGACCTTACCGAGGCTGATCTCTCCAAAATGAAGGCATATGTCGTGCAGGAATCATCCCTGGCTGAAGCTGCCATTACCCTTAATTTAGGTTCCTACCTTCATCTCGGCAAAGGGGAAGAACTTACGGGCGGAAGAAATAAGCCTTCATTGATGGCCAATGCATTTGAGGCCGTACTTGCCTCCATTTATATTGATGGTGGTTATAAAAATGCAAGAAATTTTGTTCTTGGCCATCTTGTGACAAAAATGGATGATTTGGCAGCAAATAACTTTATTTTTGACTTTAAGACAAGACTGCAGGAAGTAGCCCAGGCCCGGCATGGAGTATTACCAAAATATGTCACCCACAAGGAAGAGGGCCCTGAGCATAAAAAGATTTTTGAAGTAAAAGTTTTTATTAATGATGACTTTATCGGATCTGGAAAAGGAAAAACCAAAAAAGCGGCATCGCAAAAAGCAGCTGAAGCCGGACTAAAGAAAATAGGTGACAATAATGAAACTGACATATAAAAAAGCTGGTGTAGACATTAATAAGGGAAACAGGCTCATTGATATAATCAAACCCATGGCCCGGTCCACTTTCAAGCCCTATGTTATGAATGACCTTGGTTCATTCGGCGCATTATGTAAACTGGATACAAAAAAATACAGGGACCCTGTGCTTGTAAGCAGCACTGACGGTGTTGGTACAAAACTCAAAATAGCATTTATGCTCAACAGGCACAATACGGTCGGGATAGACCTGGTAGCAATGTGTGTTAATGACATACTCACAAGCGGAGCCAGGCCTTTGTTCTTTCTTGATTACTTTGCTTCAGGCAAACTCTCGACCAAACAGGCTTCAGATGTTATTAAAGGCATAGCAGACGGATGCATAGATGCTGACTGTTCATTAATAGGCGGCGAGACTGCTGAGATGCCGGGCTTTTACGACAAAGGTGAATATGATCTGTCCGGATTTTCTGTAGGTGTGGTTGATAAAAAGAATATTATCACCGGCAAAACAATTAAAAAAGGCGATCTGTTAATCGGACTCGCATCAAGCGGGATACATAGCAATGGATATTCACTGGTAAGAAAGCTGTTCTTTGATCTGAAAAAATACAGCCCCAGGAAAAAAATAAAGGAACTGGGATGTACAATCGGTGAGGAACTGCTGAAGCCAACCCGGATATATGTCAGGTCTGTATTGAATTTATTAAAAAACCATAATATAAAAGGCATTGCCCATATTACAGGAGGAGGTCTGACAGAAAACCTTCCAAGAGTTTTACCTGCAAAACCAGGCCTTGGGTTTTTTATCGAAAAGCAAAGTTGGCAGGTGCACAACATCTTTCAATTAATACAGTCTCTGGGCTCTGTAAGTGATGCTGAGATGTTCAAAACATTCAATATGGGCATTGGGATGGTTCTGGTTGTTGGAAAATCAGATTCAGAAAAGATCATGAAAAAACTTAAAAGACTTGGGGAGACCGCTTATATTATCGGAAGTGTTGGAAAAGGCAGAGGAAGTGTTGAGTATGTCTGATATTTTAAAAATTGGCGTTCTTGCTTCCGGTAGAGGTTCTAATTTCCAATCAATTATTAATAATATTGAATCGGGTCATATAAAGGCTGAAATGTCTGTTTTAATAACAGACAATCCTGATGCCTATGCAATAGAACGCTGCAGGAAACATAATATTGAATCTCTTGTTATTAAGCCAGATGACTTTTCTGACAGGAATGCCTATTACAGCCATATCGCTGACGAACTCATAAAAAGAGATGTAGTTCTTGTTGTGCTTGCAGGATTCATGAGAGTGGTAGGTAAGGCCCTGATAGATACCTATCCCAACAGAATAATGAATATCCACCCTGCCCTGCTCCCTTCTTTTCCAGGGCTGCATGGACAAAAACAGGCTGTTGATTATGGAGTGAAAATAGCCGGCTGTACAGTACACTTTGTGGACGAAGGCGTAGATACTGGCCCCATAATTATTCAGGCCGCTGTTCCGGCATACCACGATGATACTGAAGACTCTTTGTCAGAGAGAATACTAAGGAAAGAGCATGAGATTTTCCCCTTTGCCATCAGGCTCTTTGCTGAAAAGAAAATAAAAGTCGAAGGACGTAAGGTAATCGTCAATGGACTTGGAGAAGACCAGTCAATGGTTAATCCTTTGAGGTCAGATAAGTAGTGTCTATGTATAAATTCAATTTATTTGTCTGTCATTCCGGCTTGACCGGAATCTGCTATGTTCAGACTCCCGACAAGCGGGAGTGACTATTCTAAACTTATCATTGCGGCAACCTGCCTAGCGCAGGCAGACAGGCTTCGGGCATAACAATAATAAAAATAGCGGTTTACACTCAAACTCTTAGTAGTACTGACCTATTAAATTTGACAGCAAAGCAAAGATTTTGTACTATGTTACAGACGCAAGCTCTGACTCTTCTGTTGATAATAATTATTTATAATGATACCTAGTATTATTGCATATCAATATTTTTCAAATATTTAGTAACGGAGGTAGGACTAATGACCAGTGCTTCAACAGCAATCATAGCAGGAATTCTTGGCTTTATAGCAGGCGGATTCGGATTTTTTCTAATATCAAATCATTTGGAGAAAAAAAGGAACTATTTTTCCAATAAAAGACAGCGGCTCAAACTTGTTTACTCACCCCTGGAGGCCCTGGTAAAAATCAATAGCCAGGAATTTGATCACTATTTCAAGAATGATGCAACAAATGAAGACCGGGAGTTTATCGAGAAGACAATCTGGTACCCGAACTTTGTGGAAATAAAAAAGGTGATCATGGACAACTCCCACCTGCTGGAAGAGATTCCTGATGAATTATTAAGGCTTCTGAACTACACAAATATCTGGTTATCAGATTATGATTCAGTGTATGTCAGACAGTTGAAAGATGCCCCGGTCTTTGTCAGACCTGATGGATACAGCTATCCCGGTGAAGCAGATGAATTTATTTATCAGCAGACCAGTGCCTTAAGAAAAGAACTGAACAGTTAGATTGTTTTAAGATTATTCGTTTATTAATTTTCTGAAATATTTAATAGTCTCTTTCAGACCATCCTCAAGCTTGACAGTTGGTTTCCATTTAAGAGCTTTTTTTGCCAGTCTAATATCTGGCTGTCTCTGGGTAGGGTCGTCCTCGGGTAACTTTTTTCGAATAATTTTAGATTTTGATTTTGTAAGCCCTATCACTTTTTCTGCAAGTTCAAGAATGGTAAATTCATCTGGATTACCCAAATTAACCGGGCCGGTTAATTTATCGGAAGATCCCATGAGCTTTACGAATCCATCAATCAAGTCATCTACATAACAAAAGCTCCGTGTCTGGCTGCCGTCTCCATACAAGGTCAACGGCTTTCCCTTTAAGGCCTGAACAATGAAGTTACTCACGACACGTCCATCATCAGGGTGCATTTTAGGTCCATATGTATTGAATATTCGCGCGACCTTTATATTAAGTTTATGCTGACGGTAATAATCAAAGAACAGAGTTTCAGCGCATCTTTTGCCCTCATCATAGCATGACCGGGACCCCACGGGATTTACATTTCCCCAGTAAGACTCCGGCTGGGGATGGACAAGTGGATCACCATAGACCTCTGATGTTGATGCCTGAAAGATCTTTGCCTTAACCCTCTTCGCAAGTCCCAGCATGTTTATCGCGCCGTGCACAGAGGTTTTTGTGGTCTGAACAGGATCAAACTGATAGTGAATCGGAGACGCAGGACAGGCCAGATTATATATTTCATCCACTTCCACATACAGAGGAAAACAGACATCATGCCTTAAAATTTCAAACATCGGGTTAGAAATAAGATTTACTACATTTGATCGGCGACCTGTATAGAAATTATCAAGACAGATCACTTCATGCCCTTCATTTAATAAGCGCTCCGAAAGATGGGATCCCAGAAAGCCTGCTCCGCCAGTGATCAGAATTCTCTTCATATGTATCCTCCTAAAAAAAACTTAATTATTTTACAACATATTGAATTAATTAATCAGCTAACTTGCAATATCTCGTTTTTGTGAACGACTCTTTATTAAAATTTAAACCCTTAATGACCTGCAAATATTTGTCTAAAAGTTTCTTGACCTTTCTTATTGATCAATAATATAATGCCCTCATTCCAAATACAATAAAATCAACTTTCTCAAGGAGGTCTAAACATATGAAATACATAATGAACAAGTCTCTTCTTCCTTTATTGATACTGTTAGTCCTATTAATAACTCTGTCCTGTACCAAGCCTGATTCCCAGACTATAAAATTGGGAGTTGCAGGCGCACATAGCGGCGATCTTGCTTCTTATGGATTGCCTTCTGTAAAGGCTGCAGAACTTGTTGTGAACGAAATCAATTCTAAAGGCGGCATCCTTGGTAAAAAAGTAGAACTTCTAATTGAAGATGATGTATGTAAACCTGAAATAGCTACAAACACAGCAACAAAACTTGTATCCCAAAGTGTCCATGTTGTTTTAGGACACATATGCAGCGGAGCAACAAAAGCGGCATTGGGTATTTACAAAGACTCAAAAATTGTAACTATGTCCCCTTCAGCCACTAACCCTGACCTTACCCAGAGTGGTGATTATCCGAATTTCTTTCGTACCATCGCCTCTGATGATGAACAGGCAAAGCTTGAGGTGGATTTTGCGCTGGATGTATTGAAACTGAAAAAAATAGCTATTCTTCATGATAAAGGAGACTATGGTAAAGGACTTGCAGAGTTCGCAAAAAGCTTTGTTGAAAAGTCGGGCAAGGCAGATCTTGTCTTATATGAAGGCATAACACCGGGCGCAGTTGATTATTCAGCAGTAATCCAGAAGATCAAACGCTCCCGGGCCGAAGCTGTTATATTTGGAGGTTACCACCCCGAGGCTTCTAAAATTGTTATGCTCATGAGAAAAAAGAAAATGAATACAATTTTTATTTCTGACGATGGAGTAAAGGACATAACATTTATAAAAGTGGCTGGAGAATACGCAGAAGGAGTTTATGCTACGGGGCCAAATGATGTATCCATGAACCCCTATGCTATTAAGGCAAGTGAAGCACACAAAAAAACCTATGGTTCAGATCCTGGGGCCTTCTTTTTAAACGCCTATGCTGCTGCACAGGCACTGCTTAATGCAATAGAAAAAGCAGGCAGTACTGATTATGACAAAGTTGCAAAGGCATTGAGGACAGAATACGTGGACACCCCTCTAGGCAATATCAGCTTTAATGAAAAGGGAGATGCTATTGGTGTAGGCTTTTCAATGTTTCAGGTTAAAGACGGCAAATATGTTGAGATAAAATAATTAAGTTAGTCACATAAACCTAAAAAAAGGGATACCTGAAACAGGGATCCCTTTTTTATTATAGAATCACAACCAATGAAAATTACGCTTCAAATCACGTATTATAGTAAGTCAATATGGAATATTTCATAGAACTGTTACTGGGCGGACTGACCAGGGGAAGTATCTATGCATTGATCGCCCTGGGTTACACCATGGTTTATGGTATAGTCGAGTTAATCAATTTTGCTCATGGCGAAATCTACATGATCGGAGCATTTACTGCTTTGATTGTGGCGAGCGTATTGACCCTATACGGTTTTGATTCAGCGTCCATTCTTGTACTGGCCTCTTTTGTAGCTGTCATCTACTCATCAGCCTATGGATTTACAGTAGAAAAAATAGCATACAAACCTCTTCGGAATGCTCCCCGTCTTTCTCCCCTGATCAGTGCCATCGGAATGTCAATATTTCTTCAAAACTATGTACTCCTTGCACAGACATCTGACTTTCTCCCCTTCCCTGCTCTCATACCTGATTTTGATTTTATGAATAATTATGAGCATGTTTTCGGATCAACAGAACTTGTTATTGTTCTAACAACAGTGATAGTAATGACTTTCCTTACCCTGTTTATAAAATTCACCAAAGTCGGAAGGGCCATGCGTGCCACGGCACAGGACAAGAAAATGGCCATGCTCGTTGGAATTAATGTAAACAGAATAATATCAGTTACCTTTATTATCGGTTCTGCCCTGGCAGCAATTGGAGGGATACTGATCGCTTCTCATATAGGCCAGATAAATTTTTATATAGGCTTTATAGCCGGGATAAAGGCCTTTACAGCAGCTGTGCTTGGAGGAATCGGCAGTATTCCGGGAGCTGTACTCGGGGGGTTCATACTTGGATGGACTGAGAGCTTTGCAACCGGCTATGTATCAAGTGATTATGAAGATGTCTTTGCCTTTGCCCTGCTGGTGCTCATTCTCATATTCAGACCCGCAGGCATTCTGGGTAAGTCGTCATCACAGAAAGTTTAATTCAGTCAGTATGCAGTAGTCAGCAAACAGTAGTCAGGATACAGTAGTTACGCATTAACTCGTTATTCGCAATTCGTTGTTCGTTATTCGTTGTTCTTTGTACATGATTGTTTATTCATAATTTGAAATTGGTAATTCGTAATTCTCAAAATGTTAAATTTATCCGAAATTAAAAGGTCATTTCTTGTTTCCATCTGGTTCATGTTCCTTACATTTCCCATAATGGTCATTCGTGTTAATCCTATAGAGAAAGTAGTTGAATGGAGGTGGGGCAACATGTTACTGATTGGGATCGGTAGTTTTGTCCTGTCCTTCATATGGCGCTATTTTATAAAAAAGAAGGAGACGGGACTAAAAAAGGCAGAGATGGGGGAAAAGATAGCACCTTTCTTTCAAAAGCTTAATATTAAGAAGTCCAAATATTTCAAATCTTTATTTATTACATTAACTTTTGCTGCAGCAATCTTCCCATTTGTTTTTTCCATATATCAAACCACAGTCATGACAACAGTACTAATGTATGTTGTGCTGGGACTGGGACTTAACATTGTTGTTGGACTGGCAGGTCTGCTTGATCTTGGTTATGTGGCTTTTTATGCAGTAGGCGCTTACACCTATGCGCTTCTTAATTATCATTTTGGTCTGGGATTCTGGACAGTTCTTCCTGTAGGAGCATTAATGGGTGCATTTTTCGGCATCCTTCTCGGATTTCCTGTGCTCCGGCTGCGAGGAGATTACCTTGCCATTGTTACGTTGGGCTTTGGCGAAATAATAAGGCTTGTGCTCGAAAACTGGAACGATTTCTCTTTCGGTCCAAGCGGTATTGCCAACATACCCAGGCCATCATTCCTGGACATGCACTTTTCGCTTTATCAGGCAACTATTTATCAGTACTTTCTCACAATAATTCTGGCAATAATTACAGTATTCGTTGTCAACAGATTGCAGGACTCAAGGATAGGAAGGGCCTGGATAGCTCTGAGAGAGGATGAGATTGCATGTCAAGCCATGGGTATCGACAAGGTCAAAACCAAACTAACTGCCTTTGCGCTGGGAGCAACCTTGGCAGGTATGGTAGGTGTCATGTTTGCGGCAAAAACAACTTTCATCAACCCGGCAAGTTTCACATTTCATGAATCTGCCCTGATTCTTTCCATTGTTGTGCTTGGCGGTATGGGCTCTGTCCTCGGAGTTATTATCGGAGCATTTATTCTGATTCTGCTTCCTGAATATCTCAGGGCATTCACAGAATACCGTATGCTCCTCTTTGGTGCCATTCTTGTATTAATGATGGTCTTCCGTCCGCAGGGGATTATTAGCAATGTACGCAGAACCTATGAGTTGAAAAATTATCAAAGCAATACCATAAGGGATTAAATGAGAACTATTCTGGAAGTGGATAATTTAGTAATGAACTTTGGAGGTCTGAAAGCGCTGGACCGTTTTGATCTTAATATCTCTGAAGGAGAAATCGTTGCCCTTATCGGTCCTAATGGAGCGGGTAAGACAACTCTCTTTAACTGTTTAACAGGCATATATTCCCCTTCCGTTGGAGATATATTCATTGCTCCAACAGCAGATAAAAAAGTCAGACTAAATGGACTCAAACCAAATGTCATTACAGACAAAGGTATGACCCGGACTTTCCAGAACATCCGCCTATTTCCAAATATGACCGTTCTTGAGAATGTCATGATAGGACGGCATTGCCGAACTTCCACTGGTGTTCTGGGTGCAATATTTAGAAACAGCTCAACCAGAAAAGAGGAATCAGAGATTGTGGAGCACAGTTATAAAATTCTACAAAAGATAGGACTGATTGATTTCATTAATGAACTAGCAAAAAACCTGCCTTACGGGGCTCAAAAAAAACTGGAAATAGCCAGGGCCCTGGCAACAGACCCTTTCCTGCTTCTACTGGATGAACCTGCTGCAGGATTAAATTCACAGGAAACAAAAGATCTGGATAATCTGATCGTAAAAATACGTAATGAGGAGAAAATCGCAATACTTCTGATAGAGCATGATATGAAACTGGTTATGAGCATTTCTGACCGTATAGTTGTTATGGACTATGGTAAGAAAATCGCGCAGGGTCCACCTGATGAGATAAGAATTAATCCTGTTGTAATAAAAGCCTACCTTGGAGAAGAGTTCGTTGCTTAATCTTATTGATGTAAAAACATACTATGGAAATATCCAGGCGCTGAAAGGGATAAATCTTAATGTCTCAGAGGGAGAAATAATCACCCTTATCGGTGCGAACGGTGCAGGTAAAACAACCACTTTGATGTCAATTTCAGGGATTGCCCCTCCAAGAGAAGGCAAAATAATATATATGGACCGGGAGATTCACAGCTTAACGCCTGATATAATAGTGTCACTCGGTATATCCCAGGTACCTGAAGGCCGACATATCTTCCCGGAATTGACAGTGTTGGAAAACCTGCAGATGGGTGCTTTTTTGCGTACCGATAAAAAAGAAACAAAGCAGGATCTGGAGTATATTTTTGATCTCTTTCCTATTCTAATGCAGAGACAGAGTCAGGCCGGAGGAACTCTAAGCGGAGGAGAACAGCAGATGCTGGCCATTTCCAGGGCACTTATGGCAAGACCAAAACTACTGCTGCTTGATGAACCTTCTCTAGGGCTCGCTCCTTTAATAGTAAAGCAGATTTTTGAAATAATCCGGAAAATTAATACTGAAAATAATACTACTGTATTTCTCGTTGAGCAGAATGCCAACCTGGCGCTTCATCTTGCTGACAGAGGATATGTCATGGAAAACGGTCAAATAGTCCTCGAAGACTCGTCAAAGAACCTGCTGTCTAACGAGGACGTAAAAAAGGCATATTTAGGGTTGTAACACTAAAACCGCTTGAACCGTTTGAACCGTTCAAGCCGTTGGAACTTTGGACCCCTTGAACCCTTGCCCCCCAGACCCCTTGAACCCTCTGCTTATTGACCCCTCCTCATGATTCATGTACAATATTATCTCTTTGAAAATACTAAATTCTTGGGGCGTCGCCAAGCGGTAAGGCACCGGGTTCTGGTCCCGACACCGGGGGTTCGAATCCTCCCGCCCCAGCCATTTATTTAGTAATCAGGGACACTTCCCATTGGGAAGTGTCCCCATCATACCCCATCACTAATAACTTGACATCAGGCATTTCAAATATTTAAAGTTATATTTCGTTTTATTCAGAAAGACTGCCTTATTTTATTGAAAATTTATTCTATAGGAGGACTACATGTCATACAGAGAATACAAAGATCGTATAGGTGGAATAAACCACTGGCTTTTTGCCCAGGACGAATTCAAACACCTTATTTCACGTCCATTCAGAGGAGAGGAATACTCCAATGTAATTAACGGCTCCGGAGTCGTAAAGGGAGAGCAGAAATATCCCAAGGGATACCAGGAGACGATCATTCCTGAATTGAAACGCAGGGCAGACTTTTTCAGTGAAGTGTCTGCACTGAAATCCATCAACCCGGAAGACTCAAAGGTACTGACTGTCTTAGTCGGTGACAAGGACGACCCTGCTGTTGCCGCATCAAGAAGTTATGTAGGTATGAAGTCAAAAACAACAAAACAGTCCGGTCTTTCAAGTATGATGGAGGAATTCCCTTCAACCGTAACTGCCGCAGAGATGTATGAGAAGCTTAACCAGTGGAACAAGGACAAGTCGATCTCCATACTTATGTTTCAGCTTCCGTTTGGAGGCGCTGCAGGAAAGGCGATAAATGCTACCACACTATGCAACCGTATAGCGCTTGAAAAGGACGGTGACGGCCTTAACCAGATGACCCTCGGACTTATGTCACTTGGTGCAGAGCGTTATTATGACTGCTGCACACCAAGCGGAATGGTTGACCTTGCCAGTGTTTACTTGGTCAGGGAAAAGGGAGCAAAACTTAGGCCTGATGGAATCGCCAGCTTTGCCGGACGTGAGGTCCTGGTTGCCGGCAGAAGTAATATCGTTGGAGAACCTCTTTTTAATCTGTTAAAAAGATTTGACGCTACAACATTAGGCCCCTTACATACACGCACAGGAACAGGTGGTAATGCTGATAAAGAGACACAGCGTAGAATTTATATCGAACTTTCATCACGTGCTGACATAGTTTTCGGATGTATGGGATTCCATCCTTACAAAGTACATCCTGATACAGAATACTTCTTCACTGCTGAAATGCTTAAAGAAGGTTGTCTCGTGATTGATGCTTCAACTTCGTTCAGAAAAGACGGCAGGAAACCATACGGTGATGTTGATCCTTCAGCCCGCTCAAAGGCAGCTGCATTCACCCTGGAAACGGGGGGTGTCGGTCCTGCTACAGTTACCAAGCTTGTCCATCAGGGCTGGAATGGAATGCTGTACCAGAATATTGATAAGGTAAGACAGGCCCTTGAAGACAACAAGGCAACAGTTGTTTCAACTTTCACCGGATTGCTTGCAGCCTATGCAGGAGCATCTGAATCAGACGCTGCAGGAAATGCTGAAAATCTCTACAACAGGGCAGTTAATGCAGACAGCCATCCAGTACATGCAATAGATGCCATTGAAGCCATTTTCCCGGCCTTAATGAAATAAGATTTATTTGTCGTATGTAGGGGCGGGGTCACCCCGCCCTTTTATCCTATTAGGATGTGTCCCCTTCCTCTTTTGACACCAAACACCCCCAAATGTTAAACTTTTTCACTTAAACCCATCATCAATATATAGATCCAATATGGATAATAAAAAAATACAAAAAGGCGTTAAATTGATACTTGAGGGGATCGGTGAAGATCCGGACAGACCGGGTATTGTGGACACTCCTAAAAGGATCGCAAAACTTTATGAAGAGATATTTTCCGGCCTTAATACTCCAACAGAAGAAATACTGACACCAATCAAAGGTGAGAGTCATGATGAGATGGTCCTTATCAAGGACATCCCCTTTTATTCAATATGTGAACACCACTTGCTGCCCTTTATCGGAAAGGCCCATGTGGCTTATGTACCTGCAAAAGGCAAGATAGTAGGTTTAAGCAAACTTGCAAGGGCTGTTGAGATATTTGCTAAAAGACCTCAGCTACAGGAACGTCTGACTTCGCAGCTGGCAGACTTGATTATGAAAAAGCTTAAGCCCAGAGGAGCAATGGTAATAGTAGATGCCGAGCACCTATGTATGTCAATGAGGGGAGTAAAGAAACCGGGCACAAGAACAGTTACATCAGCAGTAAGAGGAATTTTCAGGTCAAAAGAATCAACAAGAATTGAAGTTCTGGAACTTATTAAACAAGGAAATTAACTATAGGTTTATCATTTCAATAATTAAGGAGTGACAATATGATAATCACAAAAAAACGAGACTTTAAAGCGTTAATGGAGAACCTTAAGAACTACAAAAGTTTGTTTCTTATCGGTTGTTCCGAATGCGCATCGCTATGCGGAACAGGCGGAGATCCCGAACTGGCATCTATGAAAGAGACCCTTGAAGCAGAGGGTAAGACAGTTACGGGGACTCTCCTGCCAAAGACTGGATGTCAGACTCTTGGAACAAAGATTGAATTAAAAAAGGACAAAGAAGCATGCGCTGATGCTGATGCCATAATTGTCATGTCCTGCGGAGCCGGAACACAATCAGCGGTAGAGATCTTTCCTGATAAACCTGTATTTCCTGCCAATGATTCATTGTTTCTTGGAAACATGACAAGGTTTCAGATGTTTGACGAAAGATGTTCATTATGCGGAGAATGCATTTTAGATAAAACCGGGGGCATCTGTCCTGTTACTGCCTGTCCAAAGGGCCTGCTTAACGGACCTTGCGGTGGCACTGATAATGGCAAGTGTGAAGTCAGCCCTGATATTGATTGTGCATGGGTCAGGATATATGACAGGATGAAGAAGACTGACCAGCTCGAAGATCTCAAAAAAACATTAGAACCAAAAGACTGGTCTGCAGGTAGAAAACCGGCCAGACTGAATACCCGTGAGAAAAAGGAGGAGAAAAAGTGAGTTTTAAAAACGCTCTTGATTCAGGTAAATTTACAGTTACAGCAGAAGTAGGCCCTCCAAAGGGTACTGATATAAAAAAGATACTTCACGAAGCAGAGGAATTAAAAGGAAAGGTTGATGCCCTTAATGTTACTGATAACCAGTCTGCAGTTATGCGTATCAGCTCTGTATCATTTTGCAGGCTACTTCTTGAAATGGGACATGAGCCCATCCTTCAGATGACCTGTCGAGACAGAAACCGTATAGGTCTGCAGTCTGACCTGCTTGGTGCAAGCATTCTCGGAATAAAAAATGTCCTGTGCATGACTGGTGACCATCCTAACGCCGGAGACCATAAAGAGGCAAAACCTGTTTATGATATTGAGTCTGTTCAACTGCTTCAGGTTGTTGATGCCATGAATAACGGCAAGGACATGATGGGTAATGAGATGAAAGGTGGCACTGAATTTTACCAGGGCGCTGTTGTCACACCTGAAGCAAATCCTATTGAACCCCAGATGATGAAGTTTGAGAAAAAGGTCGATGCAGGCGCAAATTTTTTCCAGACACAGGCGATTTATGATATTGATAAATTCAAGGACTTCATGGCCAACGCAAGAAAATTTCCAGTAAAGATCCTTGCCGGTCTTGTGCTGCTTAAGAGTGCTGGAATGGCGAATTTCATGAACAAGTTCGTTCCGGGTATTACTGTCCCCCAAGAGTTAATTGATGAACTCAAGGAAGCAGGCAAGGAAAAAGCCCTTGAAGCAGGCATAGACATAATGGCAAGACATATCAAACAGTTAAAAGACGATAACGTTTGCGACGGCGTTCATATAATGGCCATCGGTGCTGAAGACAAAGTCACGGCTATTATGGAAAGAGCTGGCCTGCTCTAAATTATTATTCTTTATCAAAAGAGAGTTCAGCTTACTTGGACTCTCTTTTTTATTGTTATAAGAGAGCCGGGGACATATTCTTCAGAAATGTGTCCTCTATCGATTGAGACATGAACACGCATAATTCTAAATCTTTTATCCGGACACTTCTTGAAATGGCAACTACTATTGCAATTGTACTATTTTTTATTCTGTTTACGGTTGTCGTTATTATGCTCGTTACAACTTCTCTGCAGATAATTAACAATAAATTCCTTCAAATTTCATTTATAAATATCATATCAGTCGTTACAGCCGTAATAATCTTTTGCCTGTCAGTATCTTTTTTTATCAAGGCCTTTAAAAATATTCGAAGCTCCGTAATTAAGGCCCTGTTTCATGATCATTCAAAAATAACAAGATAAGTTTACATATGAACCAGTTTATTACTACATGGCAGCACATTCCTGAGCATCTAAGACCATATATATTCAAGATAGGCTCTTTTGAGCTGCGCTATTATGCACTGATGTACATTGTTGCTTTTACAACAGTTTATCTTTTATCGCTATACAGAATAAAAAGTGAAAATTATGATTATTCAAGAGAGGCACTTGAAAATTATTTTACCTGGGCAATTATTGGTCTTATGGCCGGAGCAAGATTCGGATATGTCCTGTTTTATGATTTCTCCTATTTCCTCTCACGTCCCTGGGAGATCATATTACCATTCAGTTTTACAGGTGGCATTCACTTTACCGGTCTGTCAGGCATGTCCTATCATGGAGGATTAATCGGTGTAATAGCAGCCTCTTACCTGTTTTGTCGGAAGTACAGGTTTGAGTTCTGGAAATTTACTGATTTCCTGGTTCCATCCATACCTCTGGGATATACATTTGGAAGAATAGGTAATTTCATTAATGGTGAGCTATATGGGAGAGCTACTACCTTACCGTTAGGAATGTATTTCCCTCTTGATTTCACAAACCAACTTAGACATCCATCGCAGCTGTATGAAGCTTTTTTTGAGGGCCTCTTCTTATTCTTTTTGCTATGGTCGTTACGTAAGAGAAAATTCTTCAATGGTTTCTACCTTGCTCTATACATAATAAGTTATGGATCGGTACGTTTTTTTATTGAATATGTTCGTGAACCTGATCCTCATCTCGGCATTTTTCTCGGTGCAGTAACCATGGGGCAAATGCTATGCCTGGGAATGATTCTGGCAGGTTCCATATTGTTTTACTACAGAAAAAGAGCACAAAGCCAAATTCTGCAGAATTAAGATAACACTTCATTTAACTATGGTATAATTTAGCACTAATTCATCATTAATTTTCATATAAATAAAGGAGATATTGAATGCAAGCTAAGAAGGGCGACAGAGTTAAAGTCCATTACACACTGAAAGATTCAAACGGAGAAGTAGTTGAATCATCACGTGATACGATACCCATAGAGTTCATTGTTGGAGACAGCAAAGTAATTCCGGGTTTTGATAAAGGTATCACCGGAATGGCGATTAATGAGAAGAAAACAATAAAAATATCACCGGAAGATGCTTACGGACAACATAGTAAGGACAAGATTTTTGAATTCAGCAGAAAAAACGCACCTGGAGACTTTGATCCCCGGATCGGCAGTACCATACAGATGCACAGACCTGACGGTAATGCAGTAGTTGTTACAGTCCTCGGAAAATCAGAGACAGGCTATATGATGGATGCTAATCATCCATTGGCCGGCAAGGAACTCACCTTTGATCTGGAACTGCTTGAAATTCTGAGCGATGATAAAGATTCCAAAGATAAATAAAACAGGACTATGTTTACAATCCATGATTTTATAAAGAAGAAAAAGGATGGCGAAAAGATCACCATGCTTACGGCCTATGACTATCCTTTTGCCAAAATAGTTGATCAGGCCGGTATAGACGCCATTCTTGTCGGAGACTCCCTCGGAATGGTTGTTCAGGGATTGGACAACACACTCCCTGTTACCATGGATGAGATGATCTATCACACAACGATGGTAACACGCGCCGTGACAGATGCAATGGTGCTTGGTGATATGCCTTTCATGTCTTACCAGACCAGTATATCTGAAGCTGTTAAGAATGCCGGGAGGTTTTTGAAAGAGGCCGGAGCAGCTGGAGTCAAGCTTGAAGGAGGTGCTGAGATAGCGCCTCAAATCAAGGCAATGTTAAAATCTGACATTCCGGTAATGGCCCACATAGGCCTTACACCACAGTCCATTCACAGGATGGGAGGCTACAAGGTCCAGGGCAAATCAGATGAAGCAGCAAAGAGACTGCTGGAAGAGGCCCATATTGTTGAAGATGCCGGGGCATTTTCACTTTTGTTGGAGGCAATACCTATGAAGGTTGCAAAACAGATCACAAAAGAACTTTCCATTCCTACCATAGGCATTGGCGCCGGACCTCACTGTGATGGGCAGATCCTTGTGTTGCATGATGTTATAGGACTGTTTGAGAGGTTTGTTCCTAAGTTTGCAAAACAATATGCAAACTTGAATATAGAAGCTTCAAAAGCGATCCAGTCATACAAAAAGGAAGTTGAAACAGGGAAATTTCCATCAAGAGACCACAGTTTCAAGTAATTTAATAACAGCCTTATTCCAGCCGGCAGGCCCTGTACCATCTGCTTTTATGCATCTCTTTACTTTTCTTATAATCTCTTTGTTATATGAGCCGTCTTTTTTCTGAACTACAACCGGATAATCAACATTCTGCAGCATTTCAATATCATTAGGACTATCACCTAGTCCAATAGTTACAAGCTTGCCGAACTGTTTCTGATATAATTTCTTAATTATATTAACGGCCCTCCCCTTGTCACTGTCTCCCATAATATGGAAAAACTCACCCTGTGTATAATTAAATCCTTTTGCCCTGATGCAGCGTTTAAGGTTTGCAACGTCCTTACTTTTGCCGTGAAAAACAAAGGGCTCATCAAAGTATCGCTGCCTTGCCCGCTCTGCATCTGCATGTTTTAATCCTGTTAATGCCACAATCTCATTAATACTCATGTCACCAAATCCTGTTATATTAAATCCCTCTACTCGTAATTCAGCTAACGCATTTCTCAGTTCAGTATATTCAGCACCCAGTTTTATAGTGAAATATTTTCCATCCTCTTTAATTTGATATTTGATATTTGATATTTGAAATTCAAAGTACCCTTTGGGTACATATATACCTCCACCATTTTCTGATATAAAGGGATAGATATTTGTCATTTCCTTTCTATTATGCTCTATCTCCACTTTTGTTTTACTGGAACATAAAATAAGCGGTACTGACTCAGCTTGTATTAATTCCAGAGCAGACAACGCTTCTTTGAATGAGTAGTCAGAATCCAAAAGTGTACCGTCAAGGTCTGTGAATATAATTAATTTCATGGTTAATCTGTTTTGATAAATTTCTTATATCTTACACAAATCAATGGAATGATTAACAATGACAAAAAAAAAGAACCTGAATGACTCAGGCTCTTTCAAAATAATTAGCTATTTACTTATGCAGTCCCACCACTGCCGGTATTGGCAGTAAAGTTTTCTTTGCCTTCACTTCCAGAAGTGTCTATTGAATGAACTGCGCCTGATTCAGCTTTAAACCAGTTAACAAGTCTTACCATCTCATTAACTGTGCTTTCCATATCATTAATGGATCCGTCAATCTGAAAAACCGCATCCCGTGATGAAGTGAACACCAAAGCAACATTTTCCATATTTGATGTTACCTGTTCAATAGCAGCTGATTGTTCTTCAGTAGCAGCGGCAATTGACTGGACCATATCAAGACATCTCCCTGATGCCTCCACAATTTTATCCAAAGACCCTTTGGCCTGCTCTGCCAGTTTAACACCTTCTTCCGCTTCTGTTTTACTTTTTTCCATGCTCTCAACAGACATGTCAGTCTCCTGCTGTATCTTTTTGATCATATCTGTTATCTCTTCTGTTGCCTTGCCGGTTTTTTCGGCCAGTTTCCTTACTTCATCCGCAACAACTGCAAACCCCCTGCCCTGCTCTCCTGCCCGGGCCGCCTCAATAGCAGCATTTAATGCCAATAAATTGGTTTGACTGGCAATGTCATTGATTACATTTATAATGTCCCCAATCTGCTTGCTGCTTTCACCAAGGGCCTCGATAGTCTGTGATGAACTTTCTACTGTTAGAGAAATATTTGTCATGCTGGTCACTGTTTGCTCGACCACAATTTTCCCTTCATCAGCAATGGTTACGGATTCTCTAACAGCGTCAGATGCGTCAGTTGCATTTTTTGCAACATCTAAAATAGTCTGGGACACTTCTGTTACAGCAGCGGCTGACTGCTCTACCTGGGCAGCCTGATCCGCTATTGTCGAGTTAATTTTACTGGATGTAGCTGATACTTCCTCGGAATTACTGGCCATGCTACTTGAAACTTTTGTTATCTTACCTACAATCTTCCTTAGGTTCTGCACCATCCCTTTCATTGCGGTCTGCATTCTACCAACTTCATCATTACTTGTAGTGTCCAGATCTACAGAGAGATCACCTTCAGCAAGTTTATTGGTAACATCCATCATCTCATTAAGTGGTTTTGTTATACTACGAATTATAAGAAGTCCAACCGCAATGAGGATACAGGCAGTAATAGGAAGGCTAACCAGCAAAATAAATGTAACCTTATTTATACGGTTGGTTATCATTTCTATTCGGACCTGCACATCCTTGTCTACATCCGCAGATAGTTCTGTCAATTCACTCTTTACATGATCAAAGCTATACCATGCAATAGATGTCCCGACTACCATAACCATGATGCTGAAAGTTACGATCCCGATAAGTTTCATTTTAATAGTGATATTATTTAGCATACAGCTGCCTCCCCTATGAAAACTTACGTCTTATTATATTTTTTTACTAGTTCAGTGTTAAATTTTCCTAACAATATTTTCATACCGTTCTCAATCATTCTTATCGGAGGATTACTGCTAAACTTTAGATAGCTAAACCACTTTATCCTTCATATTTAAAAAATATTAGTATTTAACTGGAATTAATCTGAAATAAGAAATTTATTTAAATTTATTCTTTTTATAACTGCTTAAAATTTAAAGGTTTTATTACAATAAAAATTATATTCTCCTAAACTATTTACAAATACAAGGGATTTATGTACAATTAAATAATAATCAAAGTGTAAATAGTGATGCTGACCCCTGATTAAAAGGTTTTTCCCTGCCTACGCTAAGAGCCCAACCTTTTAACTTCAGCCATGTCCCCTAATTGGGTCAGCATCACTATTTACACTTTTTTTGTGTCTTCAGATTAAATCAATAAATCACTTCAATATTAATTATTAAAATGCTCTCAAGTTATTGCCCGTAAATCCGATAAGGAAGTAAGACAATTTTATAAACATAATTAAGGGATGCTGATCTTTGGCGTTAAGGTTTTCCCACCTATGCCGAGAACCACCTAAACTTTAGCCATGTCCCCTCAAGAGATCAGCATCCTTTTCTTTTTTTTAATTTCGCACTACAGGCAATCCAGCAATATTCCACTTAGTGAAAAACCAGCAAAATGCATTCTGGAAAACATTTCTTAAAGTAATCAATAAATGTTCCGATACTATTTATAAGAAACTGATCATTTATCGGTAATAAAGATTTATTTTGTATGTCCGATAAGATGTTAAATTACAGCTAACTCATATAAAGGAGGTGAGGGGGAGAAATCAGTTTTATTTTTTTAACACTATTAACCAAACTAAGGAGGAAGTAATGAAGAAAGTTTTAGTAACATTAAGTATTCTTGTTTTAGTTTTAGCCATGGCCGGTATTTCAATGGCCGGCAGCGTTCCAACACCAACAGAGCCGGCACCTGGCGTAACAATTATATCTGCAGCTGATGCCAAAGGCCAGATCGCAACTATCAAAACATTTGACATGAGGAAAGCCCTCAATTATGGTAAAGGACATCTTCCCGGCGCCTTATGATCTTTTCAGTTGCCTTAATACCGTTATCATCAGGAATGGGATGTGCCGCTTCAAAGACTTTTATTTTTTTTAACGATGATCCATTACTTTCAGCATGCCCGTACTTGGTCACAACAATACCTGCCGTGATCCGATCAACACCAATCACATCCTCTATGGTACAGGCCATCTGAAATGCGGCCTTTCCAAATCCAACAACGATAATGTCTTTGAAATTTTCCTGCTTCAGGTTGGAACTAATGCTTTTTGCATATTCTTTGACAATAACTTCAGGATAGACAGCAACCAGAGCGCTCCGGAATATTTTAATGGCTTTTTCCCGACTATTCACTCTACTCTTTTTCTTGACCTATTATCTGTTAGCATTTATACTTATCTTACTTGATTTTATATATTTTTTCGGCCTTCCCATTAATAGCAATGCTTTTAGAAGGTTGATTGAAAATAACAATTAAATTATGGCAGATTTTCATCAAACAGGTGGTATAGCAACATTTCACAAACTGGGCACAATAGAGCTTGAGAAAATCGAAGCAGAGCTCTCCTGGTATTCCCAGGAGCGTCCTATTGCCCTTGTTTTACCTTCCCTTTATTCTGAATTACAAGCTGATGCCCTTGCAGGAATAATCAAGCAGTTAAAGAAGGTTAATTACCTGAAAGAAATAATCGTTACCCTCGGCCCCTGTACAAGAGAGGAGTTTGAGCATGCAAGGAAATATTTTTCTGTACTGCCCCAGACTACACATATTATCTGGAACAACGGAGACAGGGTCAGCGAAGTATATAAAACCATTGAAGCTGCCGGACTCCAGCTTGGTGATAGGGGCAAAGGTCAATCTGCCTGGATGGCATATGGCTATCTTATTGCTAAAAAAAATATCAGCGTTATAGCGCTTCATGATTGTGACATCCTTACCTATGACCGCAGATTACTGGCAAGACTCTGTTATCCCACTGCAAATCCAAACCTCAAATATGAATTCTGCAAGGGATATTACAGCAGGGTCACAGATAAAATGCATGGAAGAGTTACAAGACTGCTTGTCACCCCGCTTTTAAAGTCTTTGATTAAAATTCACGGGCACATACCCCTTCTGGAATTCCTGGACAGTTTCAGATATCCCCTTGCTGGAGAATTTTCCATGGATATAGATATAGCGCGTGTCAACAAGATTCCCGGTGACTGGGGGTTGGAGGTCGGTGTGCTTGCAGAGGTATACAGGAACTGTGCAGTAAGGAGAGTATGCCAAATAGATATAGCCGACAACTATGAGCATAAACACCAGGCCCTTTCTCCTGATGACATGTCAACAGGACTACAGAAGATGTGTATCGATATAAGCAAATCCATATTCAGAACCCTTGCATCAGAAGGACTGGTCTTCTCAAGCGGTGTATTCAGATCTCTCATAGCTACTTATGTAAAAACAGCACAGGATATGCTTAAGCATTATGAAGATGATGCAGCAGTTAACGGTCTTAAATTCGACAGGCATGAAGAGAGTCTTGCCGTGGAAACATTCACACAGGGTATAAAGGTGGCGTCTGAGATAATAATGAAAGATCCCCTTGGTGTACCTTTAATATCAAGTTGGGACCGCGTATCATCTGCTTTGCCAAAGATCATGGAAATGGTAAAATATGCCGTTGAAGAAGATAACAAATAGTATAACTAACAAGTATGTGATTAGAAGCACATACTTGATTGACATAAAGTTTAATTATAAATAGACGTATATATAATAAATTGAAATAATTATATGGGAGGTAAAATGAGCTTCTGGGACAAAATTCAGGATGATTTAAAAAAGAACCTTCAGGAAGGTCTGGAGATTTTTAAGGAAGGGAGTTCAGTTGTTACTGAAACGCTGGAAAAGTTTACCGAGGAAGGCAAGAAAAAATACAAGATATTTAATCTGAACATGAAGGTCCAGGAGGACTTTGCCAAGTTTGGTGGAGAAATATACGATCTGATAGCAAAGAAGTCAAAAAATCCTCTGGGGAACAAAAAGGTGAAGTCTATACTTGCTAAAATTAACAAACTGGAAAAACAGATCGACCAGCTTGAATCAAAAGATACAAAAAAAATAGTGAATAAAACTACAAAAAAAACCGTAAAGAAACGTACGACGAAAAAAACTGTAAGAAAGAAGAGTACAGCAATAAAGCAACCCAAGAAAT
>PVMK01116748.1_pt1 | contig 27158 bp, 28 predicted proteins | sample 1853481 | NCBI WGS metagenome assembly PVMK01 (sample SAMN08533507, study PRJNA380276) | Marine sediment metagenome, whole genome shotgun sequencing project. | reverse complement strand
TACATCACCGGCGGTCAACCTATCGGGAGCTGTACCCACCTTTGTCCAAGCTAAAGAGGCTCCATCTTGATACCATAAGCCGCTGTCAAAAATTCCAGCAACATCTGCCTTGCCGTCACCGGTAAAATCTCCTGCTGCTATGTCTCCAGTCGGGGTGTTGGAGGTCATTTTAGTCCATTTAGATGCAGCCACATCCCAGTACCAAATGCCGCTGCTCCAGGTGCCGATGATCTCTGACCGTCCGTCACCGGTTACATCACCGGCGGTCAAGCTATCGGGAGCTGTACCCACCTTTGTCCAAACTAAAGAGACCCCATCCTGATACCATAAGCCGCTGCCAAAAATTCCAGCAACATCTAGCTTGCCGTCACCGGTAAACTCTCCTGCTGCTATGTCTCCAGTCGGGGTGTCGGAGGTCATTTTAGTCCATTTAGATGCAGCCACATCCCAGTACCAAATGCCGCTGCTCCAGGTGCCGATGATCTCTGACCAACCATCACCGTTCACATCACCGGCGGTCAAGCTAACGGGAGCTGAACCCTTTACCTTTGTCCAATCCAAAGTAGCCCCATCTTGATACCAAAGGCCGCTGTTCCAAATTGATGCGACATCGGCCTTGCCGTCGCCGGTGAAATCTCCGGCGGCGATGTCTCCGTCGGGGTTGTTGGTGGCCATTTGCGTCCATTCAGATTCGGCCACATCCCAATACCAAATGCCGCTGCGCCAATTTCCGATGATTTCAGCTCTCCGTGGCGTTGCTTTGGCAAGGTAAATCCCCCGCCTTCCGTCAAAAAAAACAGCCTGAAAACTTAGCATTCCCTCAGAGTATGAATCCCTGCCCATGAAAAGTTGGGTGACATCTTCGCCCTCCAGTGTATCGTTTGTGTCGATGACGCGGCAAAGACCGGATGGGTCGGACACAAATAAGCCGATGAAGCCGCTCCCGGCGCCACTGAAGGCCACCGCCTCGCCGTCGGTCGATACGTTCTGGGCGAAACCGTTAAACGTGCTGCCGCCCGGAGCCGGGTCACCAGTCTGGGCGATAACGGTCAGCGGCCCGCCGTCTCCGACATAAATCCCTGCGAAATCGCCGACGCCGCGAAAGGCTACCTGCTCCCCGCTGATCACCGGGACGGAGAAAGTGCTGAAGGGTTTAACGCTGCCGGGTTGGATATCATTCCTATCGGCCACCTTTACCAGCGTCCCGTCGATGCGGGCATAAACACCCCCAAGTGCACTAGCCCCGCCACGAAATGCAACGTTCCGGCCGCTGATGTCAGGGTCACTGAAACTGCCGCCGGTGAATACTGTTGGTTCCGAGCCTGGGATGACGGTTGTCGTGTCGGCCACAAGTTCATTGACGCCTCCTATTCTGGTCAATACACCGTTTACCCCCGGACCAAAGGAAATGTTGGTCTCATATGCCAAGTTATCCCCTTGACGGCTTACAGAAGATATGGTGGAGAAAACACCCCCTCCCGGTGCCGGTTGGCCGAACTCGATGATCTTGCTCGATCCGGTGGCGTCGATGTTATAGATCCCGCGGAGACCGTTTGAGGGTATCGCAATGATGTTCATCACGTCTCCGCTGTAAGCGAAATCCCGGGAAATATCAGTGATGGTGCCGCCGGATAGCGGATCACCCACAACGGCCACCGGGCTTAGAGTTTGGCCATCACCGACGAAAACACCTTCCTCACCGCCGCCTTCGCCCGAGGCTTTACGAATCAGCTCCTGCAACCTTAGTGAGATGCTTTCCGGAAAGACCACCTTGCCGACAACCCTGCCCAGCTCGACCAGGTCCCGTTCTCGCTGAGTTACTGCTTCTTTTGCTCCGACAAGCCGGCTGCCAGAAGGACGGTTTCGAAGGAATTTCATATATGAGAAAACAAAAGCAGCGCCCGGTCTTACCCTGACTTCCTCTATGGATTCTCCGGTCTCCGATACTGCGCTGATGCCGATTTCACCCGTTTCGGTACTGTGAAGCCGGATCACAAAAGGGTATACTGTCGATTCTTTGCGTGTTGGGCCTAATGGTGGCTTGCTCGTCCGACCGTAAACTGCCTCCACCAAATGATCGAACTGCTCCAGGCCCAGTCGGGAACGTGAACGCAGCAACGCAGGCACAGGGGTGTCTTGACCCAGCAATACCGGAATAAATGGTTTGTTCTCTTCAACCGCCATGGTGGTCAAAGCGGCGATTTCAGCTTGCTGCCATTATTTGTCTGGTTTGTAATTTTTAACGAATAGTGCGCTGCCGACAGAACTATTTAACTTTTAGTTTTGAAATTCTTGAAAATTGACCTAACTGCCAATATCCAAAATTATCAATATGTTGTGATATGTAAGACCTACCCATAACACAGCTAAAATTAATTGTCGTTAATCTTCTCCCTCAGTTTCGCCGAGCAATGGAATGTGATGACCTTAAATATTCTCGGTCCCCCCTGACGATACGGCTGGAGAGCCCCAAACCAAAAACCTGGCCGACCGGGAACTGGAGATCATTCGCGCTGCCTATAAACAACACAGCGGCAATATATCCGCCGTATCACGCGAACTCGGCATTTCGCGAAACACAGTTTACAAAAAGCTGAAAGAGGCTCGCAAGGTTCGATCGGACAGGTAACCGTTGAAATCAGAATACTTGATTTCTACCAAAAGTATTTGAGCAGCAAATCTCTGAACATGCCCAATTCCCTCGTTTTGGCGGCCCTGCGCTGCTCGGATAAATACACCTCGGCCGTCGCTGGGTCGCCTTCGAGGTTAGGGACGAATGCAACGCATCCAGCCCTAAATAATACAGTAAAATGGAACTATCATTATGACTTTAACCACCAGCGTTCCATCGACTTCCAGCCATCGACATCTCTGTTTGCGGCCAGGGGGCCATGGGCCACGTTGCCACGGCTGGCAAAGACGTATTGCGCATAGACCGGGATGATCGTACCGCCGTCGTCACGCACGATCTCCTGCAACTCCCAGTACATCGCGCGGCGGCGGTCGGGGTCCAGCTCGGTGCGGGCCACAACCAGCAGGGTGTTGAAGCGTTTGTTCTTCCAGTGCGCATCGTTCCAGGGGGAATCGGCTGCGTAGGCGGTAGTGAACATCAGGTCCTCGGTGGGTCGGCCGCTCCAGAAACTGGTGCAAAACGGCTTCTTTAACCAGACATTCGACCAGTAGCCGTCATTCGGCTCGCGCACTGCCTTGATCTCGATGCCGGCCCTGGCAGCCGACTCGCTGAACAGCACCGCAGCATCGACGGCCTTCGGAAACGCGGAGTCGGCGCCGTGGAGCTTCACCGACAGGCTCTCGAGCCCGGCCTGTTTCAGGTGATAACGCGCCTTTTCCGGATCATACTTACGCTGCTTCATCTCGGTGTTGAAATAGCGGTTGGCCGGCGTGATCGGGCTGTCGTTTCCGACCTGTCCGAAACCAGCGAGCAGGATTTTGACAAGCTGCTCGCGGTCGATCGCGTATTTGAGAGCGAGACGTACATTGACATCGTCGAAGGGTGCAACGTCCGTGAACATCGGCATGGTGAAATGCTGCGTCCCGGTCACGGCGTTGATGGTGATCCCGGGCTTCCGTTTCAGGAGATGCACGGTGCTGAGATCGACGGCGCCGATGCAGTCGACCTCGCCGGTGATGATGGCGGTCGTCCGGGCGGCCTGATCGCTGAGCGGCACCTGCTCCACCCGATCGAAATGAGCGCGCCCTTCCTTCCAGTAGTCCGGATAGCGCTCACCGAGATAGCGCACACCCGGCTCGAACTTGGTCAGCTTGTAGCCGCCGGTCGCGATCCCCGATTGCCAGTCGCACAGACCGTCTTTGGAAGGAAAGATGATGAAGAAATATTCCGAGACAACAAAGGGAAAATCTGCATTCCCGCTCCCCAACTCAAACACCACGGTCCGGTCATCCGCCTTGCGGATATCGGTCACCGCCTTCAGAAGCGATTTGCCGGCAGACTTGGTGTCCTCGCCGCGATGATGGTTAAACGAAGCAATGACATCATCCGCCGTCAATGTCTTGCCGTTGTGGAAAGTCACGCCCTGGCGCAGGCGGAAGGTCCAGATATCGGCACTCGCGTTTACTTCCCACGACTCCGCCAGCTCCGGGATCGCCTCGCCGTTAGGGTCAATCTCGGTCAGGCAGTTGCCAATCGCGCCCACCATGAAGTGATTGATCACACCGGTCCCGTAAGTTGCGGGATCGAGCGACTCGGCAGTGCTGGCACCGCGCAGGCCGATCCGGAAGTTGCCTCCCTTTTTCGGAGTCTCGGCATGCGCGATGGATCTCCATAGTGCGGGGGAGACTGCCCCTGTCAATCCCAGAATGGAAACACGACTTAAAAATTCACGGCGGCTCATCCGCCCCTTGGCCAACAGCTCTTCAAGTTTCATGAGTTTTGACATGATGTATCCTCCTTTGTTTACAACCAATTAAGTTAAGCTGTACGGTTTGTGGTCGACCGGATATGCGCGAGAACGATTTCAGCAAGCAATTTCCCAAGACCGGGAGGAATATCGTGACCCATACCGTCAATTAATTTAAAGGCTGCCCCTGGAATCAGCTCGGCGGTTTCTTTGCCCCTTGCCGGGGGAATCAACAGATCGCCGGTACCGTGAACCACCAAGGTCGGCACTGAAATTGTTCTGACCCAATCTCTGGTGTTTTTTTTGGAGAAAATGGCAAGCAGCTGACGGTTGGCACCGTCAGGCGAGTAGCAACGGTCAAAGGATGCTGCAGCGATCCGGCGTGAGTAATCATCACCTTCGAAATACTTTTTACTGCCAAACTGACGAACGTATTCGACCCACTCCTGGATAAACACTTCCCGGGATCTTCGGACCGACCACAACGCGTCGATTAGCGTGGAGTCGACAGGTCCGCTGCCGGACATGATCGACGTCATCGAAAGTACCCGGGAAGGGTATTTCGCCGCCAGCAGTTGGGCGATGAAACCGCCCATGGAAATGCCGGCGATGTGGGCCGAATCGATGTAGAGTCCATCCATCAGAGCGATGACATCCCACGCCATATCATCCATGGTATAGGGCGGTTCGATTTCCTCTCCTGTGGCAATCCGCCGCTTCAGCGCTTCGAGTTCTTGGCTGGCGATGCGATCAAATTTTCCGGAAAGGCCGGTATCCCGGTTGTCGAATCGTATCGCACGAAATCCCCGGGTCGAAAACGCTTCGTAAAACGTTTTCGGCCAATGGATCAGTTGCGTCCCTTGCCCCCGGATCAGAATGACGACTCCTGCTTCCCCACTGCCGGAGGTTTCAAATGCGATTTCAACCCGACCGGTTTGTATGATACCCATTTTCGTGCACCTCCATCGCAACCGAAATTTATTTCTCAAGCTTTAAATATCTATTAATCAAATCTATCGTAACATACCGAATCAATGGCTATAGTTTACCCAACGCGGACAAACAGGAAAAATGATCTAAAATGATCTAAAATTTGAAATGACTAAAATTCATTTGTAGGAAACCAATCAACCAGTCAATTATTCAACGGGGCTTACACTTTACCAACCGGGCAAGCAAACTCACACAGCCGACAGTATTTAATTAATTTGCCTGGCCTATCGTGTTCCTTGACCTCGATGCTTTCACAATTGCTGATATCCATCTCCATCTGGTGATTGCACAAGTGCCTGCTGTAAACGCCGCTTCGGCCAGGCAGCTCATCAAGTCCCAGTTCGCCTTTATGGTAAATCTTTTTTTGAAATGCCGCCTGAGGGCAAGAGGTCCTGCACGGCATGTCACAGCCCTTGCACGGATTGAATTCCACGGCGCCTGTTGACGGCAGCTCCGCATCCAATAGGATGGCACGCAGACGAACTCTGGGTCCATAGGCCGGATTTACAAACAAATTATTTTTACCGATACATCCCAAACCGGCCATGACGGCTGCATCTTTGAGAAAAATCCCTCCGTTCTCAATATAATAGGGCAGCTTGTGGGTTTTATACTCCTCTTCCTTTTCCAGCCAGTCAGATAACCTGGAATTAATATCAATCAGAATCCTGTTGCCGGGCGTACCTCCCCGCAACCCGTCCTGCCACCAGTCCAGATCCGGTTTATCTTCGGGATGTTCTACGCCAACCACGACAGCAGATCGCGCATTGTCCGGCCAGGAAATTTGCCCGGGCGCTCCATTTCCGGAGTCCCTCGTACCCACGCCATTATACCGGTCAAGCTTTCCAAATACGAAATGTGATGGAGAATTTTTGAGTGCCTCAACATTTGCAATTCCTGCTACAGAAGCACCCAAATTAATCGCCTGCTCAATGATCCGGGCATTGATATCTTTGTCACATATTTTCGCCATTGATGCACCCTATCCTTCCGATCTTAACTCCTTGATATAAGTTTCAAAGTTGGTGCTCCCGGTGGCGGCATATTTGTTTCCGTCTGTCGAAACCAGATCTCCGCTCCTGATAAGCAGCTCACAGTGGCTGACAATCTCGTTGGCGGCCATCATGCTGCCGAATCCCTCCAGCAGACTTTCTTCGAAATGTTCCCGGGCAATTTCTTCAGCCGTTTTTGGCTCGGAGCCTAAAATAACCAGAATTGCGGCACATCTGTCCACATGATGTTGGATCAAGTCGTTAACCCGGTCTGCCAATTGCAGTCCGTTCCACTGACCATTGTAAAATAGCCGGTGAGCAGGTAGGACAAACAAATCAGGGTGTTGTTCGGCAATCTCTCCAAGCTTTTTTAACGATTTTATATACCGTTGCAGTCCAAAAACAGCCTCGGATTCTCCGTATAGAGGTTGAATCACTTCTGCGACTTCATCATACATGACCTCCCGGGTGGGCCAGGGAGAAATGTCGGGCAGCACAATATCGCCGACGATAATGGCTTCCGTACCCAGTAAAACCGATAGACAGTCCGGGCTATGACCCGGAAGATGATAGGAATGAATCTCGGGTCCCAGTCCATTTTCGCCGTCACCGATTGCGTCTACCTCCAACTCCTGTAAAACCTGGTGGTATTCCAGGCAATTTTTCGTGTAAAAGGATTCGGGCATTGGACAGTGCCAGCACTTGGCCGGAAACTCCGCTTTGTGATCAGGAGGCGCCAAATCAGGATATTTGTGAATCAGCAGCTCATAAATCCTGTGGGCCTTGACGGTGAGGTGGGTCGATTTCACCAACTCTGCCAGTCCGCCGTCATGGTCCTCATGCCCGTGACTGATCAGGACATACTCAAGATCTTGGACGCCAGTGCCGGCTGATTCCATCATGCCGATCAAGTTTCGGCCCTGACCGAAGCGGCCGGCATCCACCAAAAAAGGTTTATCAGCCATCACCGCATAATTCCAGGTCGGTCCCAGATCCCAGTGTCCCCCGTAGAAATTTTTTGTTGGAAGCCCGTATATTTCAAGTCCTGACGGCAATTGAAATTTGACTACCATTTCATTGCCGCTGTCATCGCCTTGGCTAATTATTTTTTTTAAGTATTGCTTCAAAATCATACCGACAGTCGCTTGTATTTAAAGGAATTAAATTCATTCGGATCCATTATCATTCTCCCAATCGATCTTTTTTAAAAATGGCATAGGTCGCCAGGCCTTTTGCAAGGAGTGTATCCTGCTCATCGCGGACTTCTACATCACCGATTGCCGTCATCGTCCCCCTGTGAACAATTTTTGCCTCGGCAACGATTTCCCCGCCTTTTAGCGGCTTGAGAAAATTAATCTTCATTTTCAGGGTTGATATAAAAAATCCCGAATGAGCGAATTAACCAATTCCGGCTGCTCGTGAATTACCCAATGGCTGCCGTCCGGAATGCTCTTGATGGTCAAATCATTTATGTATTCTCCAAGGCCTTTTAGATTGCCAGGCAGAAGCGCCTGATCCTGCTCCCCCCAGATGACCAGTGTGGGCACCTTGACCTCCAGCATTTCGTGGGGCAGATTCATTATTCCTTTTATATTTTCCTCATCATTTTTTGAAGTGGGCGGATATAAGGGCGACGCCCGGTAATAATTCAGGCCGCCGGTCAACGCCCCCGGGCGTGACCAGGCTTCGATGTACTTTAAACGAACCTCCTCCGTCATTTCCCATTTGCTGCCGAATTGGGAAAGTGCCTGCATGAGCCCGGCATAGTTGTTTTCCGATAAGATTCGTTCCGCTTCAGGTGTACGGAACAGCAGCATATATTGACTGGCCTTTTGCTGATCGGGGTTGTTTAACAGCTCCCGGGCGAATACGGCCGGATGCGGCGAATTGATAATAATCAGCTTCTCCAGCCAATCCGGATAACGCATGGCAAAAGACCACGCCACCGCCCCGCCCCAGTCATGGGCCACCATGCAAAATTTTTCATGTCCCAGATATTCGGCCAAAGCACGCAGATCTTCGATGAGATCTTTGATATGATAGTTTTCAACATCCGCCGGTTTAGACGACAGGTTGTATCCCCGCATGTCCAAGGCTACCGCCTGATAATCCTTGCCGATGTCGCTGAGTTGATTTTCCCATCCAGCCCAGAATTCGGGAAACCCGTGGACAAACATCACCAGTTTTCCGGTCCCGACACTGACATAATGCAGGCGGATGCCATTGACGTCGGCGTATTGACTTTGAAAGTCTGACATAATTCATCTCCCAACCCGGACAAGCCGGAATTGAATATTGACGATTGATATAGCCGCAAAAAGGCACAAAAAGTACAAAAATAAAATTTCAGGGCTTGTAAATTCAATATGTTACAATGAACAAAAATCGAAATCCCGACTTTTTACGAAACCATCACGATTGAATATTGAAGATTTTTGGCATAAATCATGTGCAAACAAAATGTGATTTCAATAAATAGGTACTAAGATTTTTCCGAGACTACGCTCGGAAAAAGAGGCCCCTGCGGGGCAGCAGAGGCAGCGAGCATCTATATAGCACATGTTTCAGGTTTCAGTACAATGTCATTAGCTTAAGGCTTGGTGTTAACTTATTGACATTGGGTTTCGGTATTTAGTACCTCCACGCCCTGACACCTGGAACCTACAGTTTCTGACAACATGTTGTCAGATAAAGCCCGATAAGGGCCTAAATCCGGATAAGCCGGCCTCCGGCTCGTAGATTCAAACCTACGGCTCGGAGAGAAATAACAAATTATAAGCTCCAAATTATAAATAAATTCCAAATTACAAGCATCAAATTACAAATAAATATCAAATTTCAATATCCAATGACCAAAACATTCAACGCGGTTATATCGTATCGTTGCCCAAATTTTCGTCCGCCGGTAATTATGCTATTTGGCACAAATGCCGGCGGATCATCCGTTTGGAAATTTGAATGTCGGACTTTGTGATTTGCCCTTCGACCTGGCTCAGGGTGGTGGTGAGCTTGTCGAACCATTTGATATTTGTGTTTTGTTATTTGAATTTTTTTAGTTGCTGAAACCTGACACCCGACACCTGAAACCTTAACTTACAACATGTTGTCAGATAAAACCGATAAGGGCCCAAATGGTGCCCGTTAACCATGAACCTTTGAACCCAGAACGCTGAACCCTGAACGATACCAGTTTGTTTGGTTTCAATAGCACGAAGACGCAAAATAAAGAAAGGCCAAAAAATGGGTTCCGGATCGTCCGGGTATCTACCGTTTCCTTGAGGTCCTCATCCACCATGCCGCCAGCACTCCGGCCAGAAAACCAAACAGATGACCCGTCCAGCTAATGCCCGGCACATATATGAACAGAGATTGCAAGGCACCACCGTATAATAAAAGTACCACCAGCGAGATGATCAATGCTTTCCAATCCCGGCGAAATATGCCCAAACTGATTAAAAAGCCGATCAGGCCGAAAATAATCCCGCTGGCACCGATATGAATGGTGCCACTTTTTCCCAAAAGCCAAACCAATCCACCGCCTGCTAAAATAATGATCCAGAGCGCCCTGAACGTCAGTTTGCGACTGAATGACAGCGATACGGTCAGCAGAACAAAAAGCGCTCCTGAATTGGCGATGAGATGGCGCAGATCGACATGTAAAAACGGTGTGAGGATGATGCCCACCAGACTGTCGAGATGTCGCGGCCGTAGTCCGTAAAGCCGCAAATCCATGGGCAAGGCCAGATTGATGAAAAAAACCAGCCAGAGAATAGCCACTGTGGCCAAGGCTGTTTGCAAGTTTTGACGTATTTTCATGCCGCACGCTCAGATAAAAAATCGATATACTATCCTAAAAGTAATCACCAACGCCCGTTTCTCTTTGATCATAAAAGTCCTTTTCTTCGTTCAGATAATTTGCAACCCCTTCTAATGTAACAACATCTTTGATCTTCATAAAACACATTTGGGTTTTGGACATATTTCTCGAAGGCTAAAGGGAAAGCAGAGGGGCCGGGAAAGGATGACCTAAAAACCATGAAAAAAGCAAGAATTATCGATCTGAGTATACGCTTCAAAAATCGCGGAATTGCCCGGGCCCTCTCCAGCGTCTTGTTCGCTTGCTACCTACTTTATTTCACAGAATTGTCGCCCGTATCTGGAACTCGATTCGACCAATATCCCGGCTTACGCTTGTTGTGCGCAACAGCAATGATATGAATATGATCCGGTTCAATGGAGTATATAATTGAAAATGGAAATTTCGGTAAAAGATGCCGTCTGAAAGGTGCTTGTAGTATACGATACAGGAATGGTGTCTCGGAAATCTTTTGGATAGCAGATTCAACAACTATGCGAAAACGACGACCCAAGCCATGTTGGCAATCCTCGTAATACCGAACAGCTGCCAAAAACTCAGACTGGGCTTCAGGGTCAAAAATACCTAAAGTCATTTCAGCATCCGATCAGCTTCGGCAAATACTTCCTGTGCAACAACGCCTGGGCGCTTACCTTCCCGGTATTCTTGATAGCGACGTTCAGCCTCAGCTATCCAGGCAGCATCTATATCTGTGAGTGTGTCTTCGCCAAGAGAACTCAGTAGGCGGTCAGCCAAAAATGCGCGCTCTTGGATAGAAAGACTAAGGATCTCATCTTCTATTTTTTTCAATAAGTCGGACATGCAATACCTCCTTAAGCAGTTTTTCCTGTATTAAAGATAGCAAAATATTTCTTAATTTCCAATATTTTATTTGGAATTGCGGTTCGTCTGCCTTTATGAGCCCTTCAATTATTACGCTTGGGTCTGCGCCGGTTGGTTTTTTGCTGCTGGCATGTATTTCTCAACTCCAAAATCGTATGTACTGCGTTATCATTTGACCTTAGACGGTCCTCCGGTGACATCTTAAGGAACATAACGACCAATCCTTTGTCAACACCTGAATAATTCTTGTTTTCTGTTTTCTTGGCCATCTGATCCCAACTTTCACTGACGAATAATTTTGCGATAAGCAAACAACGCAATTAATGCCCAAACGACAGTTCGCAAACTCATAGCGGCGATGGTACGGACTTCATACAATCCCCCCTTAAGTATGTGTAATCCCAATATCGTAAAAACAACAAGGGTTGCGACAACAATAAAAAAGGATAGCCACACAGCCCAGTGTTTTTGCATCCATAAGCCGCCTCCCGCTATAAGATAAGCAAATCCTGCCAAAAAATTAAACCAAACCACAAATGGCAAATAGTTACCGGCTTTTTCCCGAAATGTGCCGTCAATAAATAAAACCGATCCACCGGACTTGATGGTAAGCAGACCAAACACAACTGCGATAACAGTAACAATCAAAATCCCAATGGATCGATCTGATTTCATAGACATCAAAATGGCTTTCCTTTTCAGTTTCTAACCCGGAACCGAGGCGTGCTCGGTTTAACGCGGTTCGATCGGCGTGAACACACCAACCCGCTGCTCAAGCGCTTCAGCCGCATCAAGGCAAATGCAATCCTTCCAGTAGCTTTATTCAAATTACATGACTCATCTGTTTAGAGTTTTCCAGTACTTAATCCCTGCAGCCCCTTTCTGACACTCAGGGCATCGCCTTTCGAACATGTCCGATCCACTTGTTCCGTAAACATAGCCACAAATGGTACATTCGGTTTTGTATGCATGCTGTCCATGGTCGGTTCCCTGAACTCCGCAATGACCGCAGCACTGCTGGCCGTTAGGATTGAGGTAGCCTATTTCGACGGAATCGCCGCTTCCATCCTGCCATTGGATTATCAAATCGGTGTCTCTCATATGTATCCTTTCTCCCAGCGCTGAGCTTGAGCAGCGCCATGTAGAATATGTTGATATTCATACAACTAAATAAATCTTGAAAAACCCTACATCTTCCAAAATCGCACTGCTTTAGGCATCTGTCTCCAGCTTTTGTTGCGCATCAGTAGTCTTGTTTAGAGCATCTACCACAGTTTTTAAAAGCAAAAATAGATAGCCTGTATCTTCCTCAGTCAGTTTCACATCTTCTTTTTCTTGCATGTTATCGTCCCTGTGGCTTCCTGAATCCATTCGTAGAACTTTGTCTTCAGAAGCGGGTTATCCATCCAAGACTGGTCGGGTCCGGGATCTTGGATGACTTCTTCGACGGATTTGAGTCGAGGCATAGGCTTTGAACTGATGTGTCCTTTGCCCGTCACCCATCGAACTTGCCGCGCCTCCTGTATGGCGCGGACGATGAGGTTGGTCATCTGGCAATCACCGAGGCAATAGTCCATTACTTCCTGATGGTTTCCTGCACGCCATTGCTTTGGTGCGTCCGCGCTGTCCATGAGTTTCTTTTGCGGGATGCGCATTCCTTCGGCCACCTTTCCCATGCCTACGGGGAAGCCGGCCTGGTTGAAGAACTGGAACATGGGGTCGTAGCTCTTCAAAGCGATACGTGCGGCGAGGGCCATGTCATCGGCTTGATGGCCGATCCATTTCAGGTCGAAACCCAAGCCATTCCATGCACACACCACAAACCCTTTTTGTTGCATCTCATCGAGATACTCAAGCAAATCATGAGCACGATCCCGCTTCAGGTTCAACGCGGGGCGACCCTCCTCATCGTCCGAATACCACACCCGCTCCTCACCGTTGTATATCGCCGTCGCTCCCACCGAAATATGAAACGGCGCATACTTCTCCATGTCCTCGTACTTCCCGAGATCGAAGACATCAGAGATCTCTATGTCAAAGCTCAGTAGCTTCATGCCTTCTCCTAACAGTGTTGATAGATGGAAAATTATCCATATAGAGTTATATTGCAACATAAAACAATGCGGGAATCCAGTAATCGCAATGCCTTTTCTGGATTCTGGCTCTCCGCTCCGCTGCGGCCGGAATGACGAGTTTAGTTGCCAGGCCAATAACCCCCATACCAAAGTACAAACATCAATGTCAAGAGCCACTTGCGTTGGGTGGATATTCGATAAAACGAGAGCCACAGGCGGACTATTCTTAGGGGACGGTGACAAACTGCTGTCTTACGCCCGGTCATTGGGATCTCTGAATATTTGAACCCGTGAACGCCTACTGGAGAATTACAGACGGCAGAGGTGGCGACGAAAATCCTTACGAAGGGGATAGACATATATCGCTTTGGCAATGGCATAGCGTTTGTAAGAGCTGAAAAGGCTATATCCCTCGGTCTTGCCAACTTCTATCCAATTTGCAGCCCGGTAGCACGTGCCCGTGAAACGATCCAGTTGGGCAAAGGTTTCAAATAAAACCGGCTGATAATTATAGCGCGCTTCCCAGTCCAGCGGAAGTTGTTTGGCAATTCCACCGAGGATACGGGAGGCTAGATTGGATGATTGAATCCATGGCAAAATTAAAAAGCGGGCATTATTGATGACCAGTTTAAGATTCGCTTCACGCTGTTCGTCTGTCCAGCCGATATACCGGTCTCGGCTTCCCAACCGCCACGAACCGGCTGCAAACCCAAGAACGGCCAGCAGATGCTCACCGCGCTTTATTTTTCTGAAGAAAAGATCCCATTGCTTGTACTGCGACTGATGCCTCGTATTTCTAAGCAAATACCCGGTGCGCTGAACATCTCGCCCGCCAAAAACAAGATAGCGCATTTGTGTTCCAAAAAGAAGTGATTCTTTGATGTAGTGATATTTGTTGATCAGAATTTTGCAATCGGACCATAGAGTTTCCAGTTTCGACGATTACACGGATTTGTTGTCGCAGTTGCTCATCCGGCAACCACTTTTCAGCCGGTTGACCATTTTCGGGTACTAGCCAGCGTAGCAATATACTCTCCTTTCATTCCCCTTTTGTTATACCGGAAAAGAGTATCAACCAGGTTTTTATGTAAACGCCCAAAGGCTTCGACATAGCGTTTACTGACCCAGCGGTAATATTTTTCCATACTTTTCATATTTTGCCGAAACATGATACCGATAAGCTCATCGATCAAGTCATCTGCATTTTCATCGAAAAAAGGTATCGAGGCCATTGGCGGTCCGCCTGGAATGGGTTGATACTGCTGCACGAAAACATAGGCACCCGGCAAGGAACGCAAAAAACGGAAGCGCGCCACATCTTCCGCAAGGGTCGTATTAAAACCATACATGCAAATGAATTCCACGTTGTCTCGAGGGGTAAACTTGAACATTTTGTATTTACGGGCGAGTTGTTTTATACGCTTGTTGTCGTTTAGGCTGAAATGATAGACACGGCGGGTAAATCGTAGATTCGAACATTTGATCTGATGCAAAAGAGCTGCTTTCCTCCGGTCCAACATTCGAAAATCAAGTGTTTGCGTGAAATTGACCTGGATATTGCGGGATGCCATCTCCTCTAATAAATCAACTGCTTTTGGATGTGACAGAATGTTATCATCCAAAAGAATCAGTTTGCGTCTGCCGGCGAGCAAAACATCCAAATCACTTACCTGATGAGGTGGGCCTTCCTTGGCCGGTACAATACAAAAGGCGCATCGGAAAGGGCAGCCCCGGGTCAAAAAACCGATCGCCCGGTCGCCTAGTTCCGGATAGAGATCGTAATCGGGAGAGATGTTTTCGATATTATCCGGAAGACGCCGGTGGATATCGACGCCTGAGCCGCCCACCAGGAGGGATTCACCATAATATCGACGTAGCTTTGCGATGCGCTGATCCGTAGTATGGTTATGAAAAACAGCGCTGGCGAATATAGCTTCGGGGCCTTTGCGACAGCAATCCTTATATCCCAGAATCACCTTGCGTCCCTGTTCCTTATAATAGCGGCTAAGCTTCATCAATGCAAAATTCGGCAGACGGCCATCAACATCAATGAGGAGAATCGTGCCGGGTCGAATGCGAACGGATTTACGCTTGGATGGCCGGGGTATCTCGTTTTTATGAATTAAAAGACGCTTCCGGCGTAATTTCTGAGGAAATTGGGATGCAGATTTGTCGGTTAAGGTTACTACAAATTGCATGTGCGGCAGCAACTCGTCCATTAATTTAATCCAATCCGGGAAGCGTTTGGCGGTGCAAAAACGGCTGGGACGATCCAGCAGGATTAAACCCGGAATTTTCAAAGGATCGAAGCTTTTAGGAAAGGCATCCAGCAGGTGCCGGCAGGCATCCAGAATCGGTATCATCATTCGCCTTTGCCACTGAGATAAACCCATCCATTCCAATCGCATATCACAAGTCTTTTGGCTCCATCCGGCAGTCTCGACGTGAAAATATTCAGACAGCAGGCGCTGTAGAATTGTCAATATGTTTCTCGGGAGAATTCGTCCGTATCGAAAGGCTTTTTTATGCAGACGTTCCAGGAAGACAACCGGATCTGTCAAGAGTGCGTTCCCATCGAATAAGGAATAAAACCGGGTGATCCGCAGCAAAGGATTGTTGAAATCAAAATCATCGCTGTTCCTGTGCGCCTTACAATCAGGGCCGTAAGCCAACATAAAATGTTTGGCCAGGTTGCTGTGATCCCGCATTTTCTGTATTTCCATAATGGGAGAGAGATAACGGCATTCCTGTCTGGTGATTTTTTGGATGCGACCATCCGCATAGAGCTGCAACCCGTGACCGATTAAATCATATTTGATACCAGGACCTTCAGTTTCAGGATGTTGGGCCAGATAAAATTCCAGCTGCAATGGCTGTTTCGGGACGTTGAGCAGACGTTTTTGCTGATAGGGAATATGTGGTAAATAGCGCGTTCCGGCCGTCGACAGCGCCATTAGTTGCAATTTTTCCCTTTCCTTTGGATGGGAGGATAAGATCGTCCATTTTGGCATTGTTCCTTTGCGGCAGGGAAAAATAAATTTACCGGTTTGATTCAGGCGGGCGTTGGCATAGTAAAGTTCTAATAGATACATTGAAATAGACTGATCGGTTCAACCAAGGTTATTGATAAAGAGATGCCTCCGGCATGGAGAAAAAGTATGCATTGGACTTGGGATTTGTGATGGCCAAATATGGCAAAAAAAGGATTGAGAGTCAAGTTAGGGATGATAAATCTGTAAAAAGTGTAGATCTGTCCATCTTGATTCGTGTATTCATTGACAATCTTTCTTTGGTGATCAATCTTTATACATCATAGGTTGAGCGGTTCAGGGTTCAACGTTCGGGGTTGGAAAACCAGTTCATAGGAATTGAAAATAATTTCATATCCACATCCCGTCGCGCTCTCCGAGGCGTAGGCTCCGAGCCGTAGGCCAAGGCGGGCTTGTACCCTGAACCTGGAACCGATCACTTTAAGTAATAATCAATGATCACAACCCGTATGTTAATATGAGGAGGTTATCACAATGAATTATTACAGAATTTTTCTTGGCTTTTGGCTTAGCATCATATTTTTCACATCTGCCGAGGCCTTCTATATTCAGCAAGGGATACATGGAATGAAATGGGGTAGCTTCATTTCAGAATACGACGAGTTGACCAAAGTGCATGAAACCGGTCAAGCCGCCTATTATATGAACTCTCACATGCGCTATCAGACCGCCAATCAACCGGTACCACGTGTTGCTTATGGTTTTTACCGAGACCAATTTTATGCGGTATTTATTAGGTTGCGTTCTCCGGATCAATTTTCCCATCTGCAGCGGCAATTTAGCAACAAACATGGAAAACCCAAAACCACCTATTATTCCGCGACCGGGCAGACAGTTTATCGCTGGGAAGTCGCTGATGTGAAAATAAAATTGAAAATAAAAGAATCCATCGGTGAATACAAACTGGCTTTTTACTACTCACCCCTTGCCGCCAAGCTTAACCGGGAGCAGTTGGAGCAAATACCACCAGAAGCCTATGGCCCGGCTCCCTCTGAAGAAGAACACACTGTCAAAACAGCCCCATTGCTGGAGTATTAGCCATCATCTGTTCAAACTCACGTTGACAACGACGGTCGGAGTATCTATTTTCCAGGGGTATAGAGGTTGGAAAGGGAGAATGAACATATGACATCACAAAAGCGATTGACTGGCTGGATTCTTCAGATGAGCATTTGTCTGTTGCTGCTGACCCTGATTGCAGGCTGCATGGGAAATTATGGACAAATTAAGCGGGATTCTAAAATTTTTCAGGAGTTTGAGACCAATCAGGTGCCTTCGGACTACAAATACTATTACTACGGTTTTGACACCAGACCCTATGTCGTTATCGGCGTTGAATCCAAATATGATGCCGGCTCAAATATGTGGCGGGAAGTTGAGCCAAACAGCGAAAAATTCAAAAAAATGACTGGCTGGCTTTGGGAAGATTACGGCTATTCGCGCTACGGTGCCCGGATTTTGGACCCTGAGGGCAATCAAGCGGGGATCCTGTTTTCGAGCATTCGTGATATTGCCGTCAAATTTTCCGGAGATAATAAAATGACGGTAATGCCCAGTACGCCATTTCTCTGGGGACCGGCCGCAGATAAAGGTTCATCCGACAGATATTACGGCAGCCTGGATTAAAACTCTTTTTTTTCAATCCCTCGCCGGGCTGCCTATCCCTACCGGACAAGCCGGGACCAAATTGAATATTGACGATTGAATATTGAAGATTTGTGGTATCGCTCACGCAGCGCTTCCAGTCCGTAGGCGCTTGCGCCGCTTGTCGCTCTGTCTTTTCTATTAAAATAGATAGAATTCCTCCAATTCCAAAATTCCTCAATCTCATAATTCCTGAATTGGACCCAAGTCCAACTTTTTACAGCTCCGCATTGAGCCATGATGTTAACAGCAAAAGCCGTCTGCCCGTTTCGGTTGCATGTTCTTTTTGCGCCGTCGCGGCAAGCTCCCGGGCTTTTTCAAAATTTAGCGCATAAATGGATTTTCTCGCATCGGCACGGTAACGTTGGGCGCTGGCCGACAGCATCATGATGCCGCTAAGATCCGCGCCACACCGCGAGCATTCCCGGGTACCCCTGAATTTAGCTCGACACACCGGGCAGCGCAAAGAGCCTTTTTCATTACCCATTATTGACCCTCAACAAAAAAGAGAAGCTCTTTTAGCTCTTCGCAGGCTCCGCTCAGCCTTGCGGTATCCCGGGAGGTAATAGTGGATTCAATCTTTTCATGAAGATCGATGGCCTCTTCCTGGTCTTCAGCGTGCATGCGGTCGAGCAACCGCCGTGAACGATCCAGCAGCGCTTTCGCGTCCTGATGCGCCCTGCCCCATGGGGAATCGAATTCCAGGACCTTGCTCTCCGTTTCTCCAGTTGCCGGAATCCCCCGGCTTCCATGAATTGTATGGAATGGGACCTCAATCACTTCATGATCATCCCCGTCCCCATTTTCCGGCGGTAGGTTCCCATGATCATCGTGAAAGCTGTCGAGATCAGCTGCACGGCTGTCAAAAATCGCATCCAGATGCTCTCTGGCGGCAGCAATCTCCGCATCACTTTTGGGCTTAAGCGCATTATCGATCGTTATTTGCTTTGTTTTCCCGGTCTCCTTTTCGATGGCGGTCACCTTCAGGATACCATCGATATCGAGGTTCATGCGACAAAGAACCGGGTTCAACTCACTGGTTGGCCTAAGCCCTTCGACACGGAAATGTCCAACCGGAATGTTTTTCAATGCATCCGGGTCGTCGCCCTGATAGATATCGATATCGACCTGCTCCTGATAAGGGAAAGACGTATAATATTTATCCGTTCGCGTCACCGGCAGAGCTGTGTTGGCTCGAATAATCGGATGGTAGCAATATTGGTAAGGGACACCGCCGCGTTCTCCCAGATAGGATGGGCCAAATGAATAGGGCGAAACGTCGACCAGGACCCTGTCCACCCCACGTCCGGAAAGTCGCGAGGCAAGCACCCCGGCCCCCAGAGCCACACACAGATCCGGATGGATCTCATGGCGGGGAACAATGCCCGCCCGTTCTTCCAGTATGCGGGAAACCAGTGGAATCCGGGTCGATCCGCCCACCAGCAAAATAGCGTCGAGGTCCCCCGGTTTTTTGCCGGCATTGTCCATCGCCTTGGATACACTGTCTAAAGTAGACTCGATCAGAGGGCCGATCATCTGCTCGTATTCTTCGCGGGATATCTCGGTCTCAAGATGCAGGGGTTTGCCGTCGATGTCAATCAGCGCTTCTTCCCGTATTTTGGCAAACGGCTCGAGGCTGAGCTTCTTTTTGGTTTCTTCGGCCGTCCACCACAGACGGGATAAGGCGACCCGATGATCGCTGTTGAGATCGACGCCATGCTGATCACGAAATTCATTGACCAGACGATCTACCAGGAGCTGATCGAAATCGTCTCCTCCCAGACGATTATTGCCGTGGCTTGCCAGCACCTCGGTAACGTTTTTTTCGATGGTGACAATCGAAACGTCGAAGGTACCGCCGCCAAGGTCGTAAATCATGACCGTTCGATTTTCATCCGATCCGTATCCGTAAGCAAGGCTGGCCGCCGTCGGCTCATTGAGTATCCGTACGACTTCCAGACCCGCGAGCTTACCGGCTTCACGCGTTGCGTTGCGCTGAGCATCCGAAAAATAAGCCGGTACCGAAATGACTGCTTTTTCAACCGCGAAACCCAGTTTCTTTTGGGCCCACTGAGCCAGTTCCCGCAGGAGCAGGGCGGATATTTCCGGCGGTGTAAATGTCCGCTTACCCAGGGTTACCGTTTCATCGCTTCCCATTTTACGCTTGATGCTTCGTACGGTGCGCTCGGGATAGAGTAATTGCTGGTTTCTGGCAGGCGCACCGATAAGCAGTTCATCCGCCTGGGAAAGCCCGACGCAGGACGGCAGAATTTTGGTTTCTCCACTACCGATGATTTTTACATTATCGTCAATAAATGCAGCAACCTCGGAGTTGGTGGTTCCAAGATCAATACCGATGATACAGTCACCCGATTTCATTGTTTACCTCCGGTTTATGTTTTAAAAATTTGATGGATCTGCCTTTTATTTATAGGTAATATTTCAGCCACTAAGACAATAAACCCGGATAAACCGGCCTCCGGCTCGGAGAGAAATAACAAATTACAAGCTCCAAATAACAAATAAATTCCAATATCCAATATCCAATTCGGAAATAAGATCAAACGTCAATTGTTTGTAATTTTGAATTTCGGTCATTGTAATTTGTTTGGGATTTGCGTTTTGTTATTTGAAATTTTTAACTGCTGACACCTGAAACCTCAGTTTCTTACAACATGTTGTCAGAAAAAGCCCTCTAAGGGCCTAACAGCAGATATCGTTGATTGGTTGATTAGTTGATTGGTTAAGTGGTTGTAAATATGGATTTATGCCATATTTGCAAAATAATTGGACACTTCATGTTTCAACAATAGTAATATTCTTAAATTATGACTATAATTTACCTAATCAACCATTCAACCAGCAAACTATTCAACGAGGTCTGAACTGGGGCGAATCCCCCAAATTGATGTTTTTCTCGGGAGCCCGGGCCACTTTTACCCGGGCCGTCTGAAGAACATCCGTGTCGATCATATATCCGGTTCGATATATTTCAAGTACGATCCCGTCGGCTACATCCGCGGTTTCTTCGACATCCACGGCATTCATTTTTTGGGGATCAAAAGGTTTGCCTTCACAAATAATTTCATTTACCCCAAGCTGCTGCAAGGCTTCGTCAATTCGATCAAGGCCCATGCGGTAGCCCTTTTTCAGTGAATTGACGATTTCCAACATGTGATTTTTATCAGCCGTTTTGCCAAAGAAAAATTTGCCGATCGTAAATTTATCCAGCCGGAGCAAACTTCGGTGTTCATTTAGTTTCCGCTGACTCTCATGGGCTGATCGTTGTCCAAGGATCAAGTGGTCCCGGATATCGATAATAATCCCGATGAGTTCACGTCGGGCACGGTCATGAGCGTCGCGTTTCAACTCAGATTCGCGTTGGGTGCGATCCGTCCGGCCCTCTACTGCAATACGCCGGGCATCGGAGATTGCTTCCCTGTGCGCTGCAAGGAGCCCGCGAACGGACTCATCCAGCCCCGTAAACGGCTCTATCTTCTCGCCGAGCTGTTTAAATGCGCGGCCCTGCAATTTAATCTCCTGGGTCAGCGCCGTCATCGCAGACCAGGTTGAATGCAGGTCATAGGCACCTTCAGCCGTGCCGGTGGTATCGGAATCCCTGCCATCATACAACTCAGTGAGCAATTCAGCCGCAACTCCCTCCAGGGGTTTTTCTTCAGCCAGGACATCGTCGAGCCATGTTGCGAATCGCTGTAAAATCAGCACCCTGAGCGCTTCTTTTGTTTTCGATTCCGCAAAATGATCATTTAAGTCTGAAAGCTCCGGCTGCGGTCTTTGATCTCCCCGCTCCAATGGCATATCCTCATTTTTATTTTTTTAACCACGAAACACACGAAATACACGAAATATTTGAGGTGAAGTCCCTATGTTTCTGTTTGACAGCCCTATTATCCGCCATCACGGAGTTCACCTCTCCAGCATGGCGGCAAGCCATGCATCGGGCCCGACAAATTGTCTGCTTTGCTTTTGATTATCCAGCAATGTCACCAAAGGCGCTTCCGGGTTGGCCGACTGCAGCATAGATCGCGTACGGCGGCGTGGATCGCTCAGAATCGTATAGGCATCCCGAACACGCTCAAATTCCTCCGGACACCTTTCAGGCGGGAATTCTTTGATCTTTTTCAGATAGGCCGAGCGAATTTCCCCGGCATCGGCATCTTCCGACACGCCGAGTATATGATGCGGTTTTTCGTCTAAAATGGGAAGGTCATCTTTTTTCGGCATCGATGGGTCCTCGTGTTATATTTTTCCCAGATGCGCAGGCTCGGGCTTTTTTCCGCCTACATGTTGGGAGTAACTTAATATTGTCTTAATGGCACACTCGCTGCGCCAACCGCCGCCACTAATTAAAAGCACGGTCTTTGAAAAAGCCTAGCGTCTTTTGCGTTTCGATTTTTTTGCCCGTCGGTTGGGAAACCAGTCCCGGTCGAAATCCGGCAGGGTCCCGTCAGCAACGGCTTCTTTTAATTCTCGCTGTAATTGATCCGCCAACCAGGGGTCTTTGCGTGATAATTCGTCCAGATCGGGAAAAGACCCATTTCTGCCATGTTTCGAGAACACTTTCATGAAAAGTGACATCAATTCCGGCGGCAGGTCGGGTAGAAAATCGTTCAGAAGGTCATCATTACCCAGGAGCTCTTCAAAATCTTCGTCATCGAAGTCGTCATCATATAATTCATCCGGCCTGAATGGGGCCTTTCGGTCCGCACAGTCCTTGACGTCACAATTTCGACAGTCGCTTCCGTAATAGTCATCATCATCATCATCATCATCATCAAAATCATCCGATAAATAATGAGTTGGATATTCACGCGCCTCTTTTTCAAGCCGCAATACTTCATTCAATTCTTCGGCTTCCATAGAAGGATTGCCGTCACCGACCAGATCGTCGAAGAATGAAAAGCCGAAGGGACTACTATTTCCGACCCGGCGCAATTCGATGGCCTCATCAATAAGGTCCATATCCCTTTCGCGACGGGCAAGCTCAATTGCCGCCGTAATGCAATCATGCCGTCGATTCCTCTCCCATGCCGGTAAAGATCGGGCACGCAAAACCAAAAACCTGGCGATTGCGGCTCCGTGCTGCGAAAGACCGGCGCCGGCAGCCGCATAAGCAAGTTCTAAATTTTTACCACGCAGTGCGGTTTCTGCAATGATCCTGATGGAGGCCGTATCAAGGGTACCTTCGGTGGTTGCAAAAAAGTCATGTAACTTTTTTTCACACTCCGAAGGAATCGCAACAGGAATTCCCATGTCGTCACCAAGTATACAACCCCTTGCGACTGCAGCCGCCAGCTCATCGTCCTCCAGCGGTTCTTGGGAATACTCCGGCAAATTGGTTTTCCGGCCGGAGAGGCCGCAAGCCGTCAGCAATCCTCGAATAAGCACTTTTACGGTCAATGGATTTTTAAGGAAGTTAATCAACTCTATATTTAGACGGTTTAATTTGGACTCTTGTCCGTCAATCATCGCACAGATTGATTTCAATGCCATCACAAAAGCAGGCCGATCACCTTCAGCGGACTGGGGTAAAACCTCTATTTCCAAAAAATCTTTTTGGGCCAAATGGGTTTTTTTCTGCTTCAAATGGCGTATGGCGGTAGCCGTCAGCAACCGCAGCCGTGCTCTTTTCACATCAGGATTCAGTCCGTCAAGACCTTCGGCCTTGCCTAAATATCCGAGGGCTTTTTGGAAAGCGTTTCTTTTCTCTGCCGATTTCATCAAATATAAAAGTGGCCGCGTATCATCAGGGACCGCCTTATGCCAGGCGAGGGCCACGGCGTCCGTTTTCTTCCAATGCGAAGTGTGTTTCCCGGTCCACTCCAGCCATTGCTGAAACGTTTCAAAAGCAGGGTCGATTTCGACGGCCGACCGGTACAGACGTTCCGGATAAAGAAAATAAGTGTCGAGACCGCTTCTGCTGTCTTTGCGATCAGCCTCCATGACAGAATCCGGCTGTCCGTAATAGTAAGATTTGAATCCACCGAATTCTCTTTTAAATTTGGACTGCAACCATTCAAAATCCTCAGCCGGCAGCCTCCGCAACAAATCCGCCATGTAAAGATAGATCACCGAAACCTCTATGCTTTTTTCGGAGAACCATCCCTCGTACAGGGCGTGCTTGCGAAACTCTTCCAGCAGCGCACATGCCAATTGGCAATTACCCTTTATGTCCGCCGCCCGGGCATGCAACAGCCAGAAATCGGCATTTTTCAGCGAAGGTCCTCCCATGGGCCCTGCTTACATCTTCGGCATCAAGGTCGAGCATCCAGGATCGAATGGAAACATGCTGCTTGAGTCTGTCAAGAATTTCGGGGCAGGACTGCTCACAGACATCGACAGCCTTGGGAATTGCCTTAAACAGTTTACGCGGTTTGTTTGCGGCCAGCGCGGCGTCAAGCATTTGCAAAGCATCCCGGGTCGTTTTATTGTTTCCAATGACTTTTTCAGCCAGAAGGGCAGAGCTTTTAGCGAGGCCGACCTTCGATTGGCCTGCAATCAGCTCGCGGATTAAAGACACAAGACGTCCCGGCGCTGATTCGGGATCAACCGCATTTAGATACTTCTCGCACATTTCATCGTCATGGCGATAAAAGCAGGCAAGTGCCCTGATAAGTATTTTCCACGGTGCCAGTGGACTCCGGCGCGAGATAGCCGGCAAGGCGACTTCCTCATCCCCGACAAAGCCGGATGTCACCCTTGCAAACGCTTCCGCAGTCGCCAGAGCAGCGGTTTTCAGTGGGGTGGCTGTGAGGTAAAACTTCGCACCGTGCCAGCAGGTTGAGATCAACCAGTTCATTTTTGATTATTTTTTCTATGGTTGCACGTTGATCTTGTGGTAAATCGGGATCCTCAAGCGGCCCAACCAGTTCGTCTATCCTTCCTTCTTTGAGGGAAATGACGGCATTTAGTTCAGTTAAACAAGAATCCGGGCAATTATAGCGCCCCCGAACCAATTTCAGCAGTGTTTTGGCCTCAACAATATAGCTTTTGGCGGTCATTTCGCGGATCCGGGCAGCATAAGCATTCACCAGAATCTTTTCAGATTCCGGCGTACCAAGGCTTTTGTGATGTGATTTGGCCCTGCTGAGCGCTGCTTTGATTTTCCCTTTAGAAATCAAACGGTCAATCTCGTCCGCCGAACCGGAAGATATCGGCTGAGACTTGGCTGGAGATAAACGGCTGGTATCATCCATAGCGTTTTTCTTTTTTTGCTTCACAGCGGATAGGCGGTGGTTAAACGTTTTACGTTTTTTCCGGCTCTTTTTCCTTGATGACATTACAGAATCCCTTTGATATTAGCTGTGTGCGCTTTTTCAACCAGGAACGTTGAACCCTGAACCGCTCAACCTGTGTTTTAATTTGCATATATGACTGAAAAAAAATTGTATGTCAAGAGCATTACAAACACAATATATAGTGTATTTTAATAAGGTATAGAAAATATTGCAAAAAAAATTTTCCCGTTCAGGGTTCAAAGTTCAGAGGTTCGCGGTTCTGGTTGGCATGGGTTCAGCGGGGCAAAGATGTGATATGCGAAAATACTTGAAGAATTCAGGTAGTATTTATTGACAAGATTAATTATACGATTTATTATCTTGTAAATAATATGGCACTAAAAGGGGCCCATAATGAGAACAAAAAGGAAGGTCAGTCTAACCATTGATGAAGAAATTTATGCAGCCATCAACAAAGCATCAAAAACTCTAAATATGGCAAAAAGCCAGCTTGCTCAAGAGGCTTTTAGTTTATGGCTGAAAAAACAGACCGAGGAACTTATGGCGAAAGGCTATGAAGAGATGGCCGAAGAGGATAAAGCCTTTGCCGATGTCACCTTTGAAGCCCAAAGGGAGATTCTGAAATGAAAGGTTTTCCCAAACGAGGTGAGGTATGGCTGGTGAATTGGAATCCCGCCAGAGGTAGTGAACAGGCCGGCAGGCGGCCTGCGCTCGTCATTCAGAATGATATTGGCAATGAAAAGGCGCCAACTACGATAGTCGCTGCCATCTCGAGCTCAGTTAAGGTGTATCCAATGATCGTTCAGATTAATCCCCCCGAGGGTGGACTTGACCACCCGTCGATCATAAAAACAAACCAGATCCTTACCATCTCAAAGGAACGGCTTGAAAAACGCCTGGGTCGGATCAGCGGAGACAGTTTAATTGAGGTTGATAGAGCCATTAAACTGAGTCTGGCTTTATCATAGGTACATCGTTCACGCAGACAATAAGAGGCGTGCAAGGCTTAACTGTATCTCGCATTTACTCAGCCTGATCCCCTATAAAAAGCTACCACGGGAAAAGGTCGAGCTTGGCAAGCGCGACATGAAAGGCAAATACGACGATCAGAAATCGATTGCCCAATTCAGATTTATCCCGGAAAAATATTGACACTCGGTTTCTGGATGGAAAATACAGGACTACATCAATAAAATTAAAAATGTTGATAGAGACAGCATGTTTACCCAACCACCTCCAGTGCTTCCGCCATCCTCCGTCGGAGTATTTTAACAATCATACGGCTGCGGCTTAAATCAATCCGCAGAGTTTGTGGGCATAACGATTCCACAAGGCAGGCCGTTCAGGGTCCAATTGCTTAATATCATATCGAACACTACTTTGCCTCACCCGTACCACTTGCTCAGCAAAGGTAAAAGTAGGCAGGAACTGGTTCATGTTTGTGACCAATGAGCATGTCACAATGCTTGCAGTACCTGTTTGTATAATTCAGTACTATAAGATTCTTGGGGTCAACGTGGATAAGCAAAGGCAGTATGAATATCTGGGAGATTAAATGCACCGGTTAAGCCGGCGGAAATTGTGCTGGTGACACCGGACGGCAACACACGCATCGTTGCCGAGGACGTTTACTTCCCCAACGGTACCGTCATCACCCCCGACGATCAGACGTTGATTGTTGCTGAAACCTGGGGAAATTGCCTGACCGCCTTCGACATTGAATCTGACGGCACATTGAAAAACCGCCGTACCTGGGCCAATCTGGAAGGCGCCTATCCAGACGGTATCTGTTTAGATGCCGAGGGGGCGATCTGGGTTGCGGCACCTCACCCCGGGGAAGTTTTGAGAGTGCAGGAAGGCGGAAATATCACCCATCGTCTGACGGTGTCGACGAAGCCTTACGCCTGTATGTTAGGTGGTCACGATAAACGCATGCTGTTTGTCTGTACGGCAGGATCTTCAAATCCGGACGAAGTACGAGCGAAGCCCGGTGGTAAAATCGAAGTTGTTGACGTCGAGGTTCCCGGGGCGGGCCTTCCATAGGTACTCGGTATCTGGTACTGGGTA